>Ga0272442_10004094_pt1 | contig 20083 bp, 17 predicted proteins | sample SSMForm2O_FD_200262 | JGI IMG/M metagenome (GOLD analysis project Ga0272442, IMG submission 200262) | Marine sediment archaeal communities from Little Sippewissett salt marsh, Falmouth, MA, United States - SSM-Form-2O | ecosystem: Environmental > Aquatic > Marine > Wetlands > Sediment ... | reverse complement strand
TCCAAGGTCAAGCAGAAGCTGCTCTTCTCGCTGACCAACTTCGGCCAGCCGGTCGTCGAGGTGGTTGACTCCAATCACCTCAACCGCGGCGAACTGCTGCTGGTTCACCGCCACGAGGGGATCGATCTCGAACTCGCCTGGGCCCAAGCCACCCTGGAGGCCATCTTCAAGATCTGGTCGCGCCCCATAAACGTCCGTACGTTACTGGACGACAAGCACACCCTGATCCGTTACGACGGAAAAGAGCACACATCCGAAACCGTGTCCGCATCCGACGGCATGGGTGAGAACGGCACCGGCGAGGAGGAAGAAGCCGACTGATGGCCAGGTATCTTCAAATTATCAGCAGGCTGATGATATTCGGCCTGGCGGTGGCGGCGGTGAACTGCGGCGGCAAACGCCGGCCGGCGGTGAGCCCCTTCGACGAGGACGTGGTGGTGAGCTCGCTGGCAATCCTGCCGATTCCCAGCAAGGCGGTGCCCGGGACCAGGCAAGATCAGATACTTATGGATCTGGCCGAAGCGCTTTCGAAGAAATACAAGATCCCGGTTATTACCGGCCTCACGCTGGGACGGGCGGTGTTTGGCGAACTCACCTCGGACGGCGGCGCCTGCGCCCGGATGTTCCGCGAAACCGTGGCGGAAGCCCGGGAGGCCCAGAAGCGGCTCCAGTTCAACAAGGCCATCGGCTTGTTTTCAAAGGCCAGCAATCTGCTGCCCCGATGCGGGTCTGAGATCGGCAAGCCCAAACAGCTGCAAGACGTATTCATGTACATGGGCCTGATGCTGGTGACCCTCGAGCGGGTGGAGGAGGCCGAGGCGGCTTTCAGGCAGCTGGCGGCATTCGACAAGGACTTCCAGCCACCCGGCGACCTCTTCCGGCTCGAGCAGGTGGAAGCCTACGAACGCGCCCAGCGGGCGCTGCTGAGCGGAAATCCGTTCCAGGTGGAGATCCTCTCCTGGCCCGAAGGCGCGACCGTCTACGTCGACGGTCGCGAGATCGGAAAGGCGCCGGTCAGCCTGCCGCTCTACCTGGGGAGACACTTCGTCCGCATCACCCTGAGCGGACATGCCCCCTACCTGCTCAACATCCCCGACAAGCCGCCGCCCAAGTCCATCAAGGCCTGGCTCTTTCCGGTGTGGCCCGAAGACGATCCCCCCGAGGATCTCATGGAAGAGTTCGTCGAGGGCGAGGCCTTCTCCGACACCGCCTACAAGCAACTGGCCCGGGTAGCCTCCCAGCACAAGGTGGACGCGGTGTTGGTTTCCCAATTCGGCATGAAGGGCAAGAAGGTCCAGCTGGCCGCCCGACTCTATATCGCCAAATCCGACCAGGTAGTCCGCGAGGGCGTCTACAATCTGGGAGCAACCGAAAAGACCCACCAGACCCGCATCGAACACCTGGTCAAGATCTTCAAGGAACTCAAGAAGCGCAAGCGCAAGAGGCCCAAGCCCAAGCTAAAACCCAAGCCGAAGCCGGCGGTGAAACCCGCACCGAAACCGAAACCAGAGCCGAAACCAAAGCCGAAACCCAAGAAGAAGAAAAAAAAGAAGAAAAAGAAGAAATACACCAAGCCCCCGGTAGAGGAAATTCCCTAGGAGTCGATCCGTTGGAAAACCATGAACACCAGCAGTTGGGCGACTTCCGCGAAGACTGCCAGAAGCTGAACGCGGATTCCTTCGCCGGACGGCACGGTGAAGCCTTCCTGATTCATCACGGGCCTATCGGAACCCTCAAGCTGCCCGAAGATCAGGACAAAACCATGAACTTCGATTTTTCCACCACCGACCCGCGCATGAGTTTCAACCCGGGCAGGGATTTCCTGGTCTTCCCGGTACGGACCAGTCTGACCAACACCGCCGAGGAGAACATCTTCTCCATAGGCAGGAACGAGACCAACGAGATCGTCGTTCCGGACATGACCATGTCGGCGATTCACGCCTTCCTGTCGAAACGCGAGGACGGGGAGTTTTATCTCCAGGACATGAACTCCACCAACGGCACCTCGGTCAACGGTGTTCCGGCTCCCGCCCAGGGCGAAGGCGAGCCGCTGCGCCTCAAGTCCGGCGACCGCATCCGCTTCGGCGGAGTGAAGTTCACCTTCCTGCGGCTCGAGGAATTCCGCAGCTTGATCGCCAACCTGTTCTAGCTACCGGCAGTACTTCCGCAAGGCCTCGACGATCCGCTCTCTCCGGAAGGGCTTGGAGATGATCTCGGTCTTCTCGGGATCGGCCTTGACCAGACGGTCACCCCGATCGGGGTAGGCGGTCACGAAGACAATGGGAATCTTCTTGTACTTCTCCTGCATGCGCAGCCGGATGGCGAACATGACTCCGGTCTCTCCGGGCAGGTCGATATCCAGGAAGATGAGCGCCGGATCCTGGCTCAGGGCCTTCTTGGCCTCGGTGGTGTTGGCCGCGCCCAGCGGCGCATGGCCTTCTTTCTCCACATAGGTAGCGATGAGCTTGATCGCATCCGGATCATCATCGACTATCAGCACTTTGGCCATAACTGCTCCCAAAAACTCAGCGGTACAGGGGAACCGGCAAGTTCCAGCGCTCCTCTTGTTCCTCTGGGTCCAATTCTATCTCTTCATGCAACAACTGGGGAGGAATGGGCTCACCCGGCCGGGTGGCCATCCACAGCACCTGGCCCAGACCCTCGGCGCGGTCCAGCGCCGAGAAGTCCATCCGCTCGGAGAGATAGGCCCCGGGTACATTCTGGGGATTCTCCTCGTAAGGGATCCTCTGCTCACGGACATCGTAGGGCCGCAGATCGGGCACCGAGGTGAAGCAGTCGTAGACCGGCGCGGCCACCTGATCCAGCAGGTTCAGCGCGGGCATGCCCAGAATCAGGCTGTAGGTGCGGATCAGGCTGGAGAAGCCGTAATGGGTCGCGGAGGTATAGCCCCGCTTGGTGTACGGCGACACCAGCACCGCGATGCTGCGGTGATTGTCCACGTGGTCGGCCCCGCTCTGGGGATCGTCCTCGGTGATGATGATCAAAGTCTCCGGCCAGTGCTCGCTGTGGGTAATCTTGTCCACCAGCAACCCGGTAGCATAGTCGTTCTCGGCAACCATCCACCGCGCGGTGGGATAGCCGGCCCGGCTGCCGTAGGTGTGATCGTTGGGGAGCGCCATGTAGACGAAGGGCGGGAAGATCCCCGCCTCGACTTCTTCCATGAACGACTCCACCCGCTGGGTGTCCGGGGTCATGTACAGGTTCAGCCCCAGATCCAGCATGTAGTCCATGTTGATATTTTCCACGAAGCGCTCGTATTCTCCGGCCACTCCGTAAGGCTCCCCGTAGTTGCGGAAGTCGATGCCCGTATCCTGCAGTTTCTGCCAGATGAACCGGCCCGGCGGATAATCCACCTGTGCGGTGCCCAGCGCCGGAATGCGGCTGTCGTCCCGGGAGGAGGCGTGCCAGGCCTTCTCGGCAAAATCGTTCAAAGTGGACGACGCGGTCCAGTAGTGTCCGATCACGCTCACCTCGACCTCTACGTGGAAGTTCTCCAGGTTGCAGAACTCCCGGGCCAGCGCGTGGAAGTTGGGCGTGACCTCTTCGCCGAACATCAGCAGGGAGGGGTCCGCGTCGGTGCCCTCCAGATCTCCCAGCACTTGATCGTAGGTCTTGTTCTCCCGCAGAACGAATATTACGTGCTTGATCGGCGACGGCTCGCCCACCGCCCGGGGCAGGGGAAAGGCCTTGCCCAGGCAACGGTCGGGGAAGAAGCGCAGCGCGTGATTGATGTTGTCACGGACCGTTTCGGTCATATCCACCAGCTCTTCGTCGGTGGGGACCGGAAAGACCGACAGAACGCCGATCAGCTTGCCCTCGATGTCTTCAAAATCCGTATTGGGTCCGGTGCCGAAACCCCGTCCGCTGACCACGAAGAGGGTCCGCCCGTCGGGGCTCAGCTCGACCGCCGTGGGATACCAGGCCGTGGGAATGCTTCCCAGGTGAGTACCGTCCTGTGCCGACAGCACCTCCACGGAATTCTTCTGGCCGCAGGTCACGTACAACCGCCCCCGGGCCTCGTCGAATTCCAGTGCGTTGGGATTGAGCCCGACCGGGCCGGTGGGTGAATCGCGCAAGTCCCAGGACTCCTTGAGGGTGTCCGTGGACGTGTCGATCACGTCCACGCGGTCGGCGTCGGAGCAAACCACGAACAACCGTCCGTCCGGAGCCAGCAGCAGGTCTTCGGGATTCTTGCCCACATCGATCCTTTCCAGCGGGCGGCCGTCCTCCACGTCCAGGACCACCACCCGCCCGGGATCATAAAGCGCCGCCCGGCCCCACAAGCTGATGTACAGCTTCCGCTTGTCGGGGCTCAACTGCACATCATAGGGAAGGACACCTACCTGGATGCGCCAGAGCTCTTCTCCGCTGGCCAAATCGACAGCCACCGCGTCCGAATCACTCTGGGCGGCCACATACATGACCCCCCGGTCTTCGTCCAGTTGCAATCCGGCGGGAAAGCCCTCCAGATCGATGTCGTGGCTCTTTTCCAGGGTGCCGTCCGCCAGCACGTTGAACACTTCGATCCTTTCGCTCTGCCCTCCCGAAGCGTACAAGCGGGATCCGTCCGCGGAATACTCCAGACCATAGAACAGCGAATCGGGCTTCAGCCGGCTGACGGTCTGGATTACCGCGGGCCCGGACAGGTCCACGACCGACAGGCTCTGCTCCTTGCCCGGCTCCAGGCCCTTCCCGTTGTTGGTGACCACCAGGGTTTTCCCGTCCGGTGACACCGCCAGGTTGGTGGGAAAGGATCCCAGCACGACCTGTACGCCCGGGGGAGATACCCGCCTGCCCCCCGGAATGATCACGCCGCCGACGCCGTCCGAACCCGCGGACAGATTCGCCTGCCCGGTGGGCCGGATATCGCAGTCCGCCGCGGTGGTGAATCGCCAGGTGCGGTTGCTGGAGAACTTTTCGCCGCCGTAACCCGCTATTCCACCCCGGATGGCGACCTCGTAGGTGCTGTTGGGAGACAAGAACATCCTCGGGGTGAAAACCACCGGCCCGCCTCCCTCGCCGACGGAGGCCATTCCTTCCACCTCCTGCCCGTCCAGGGAAAGGACGACCGGCGAGCTCGCGGCGGACAACTTTACCGCGCGGTCGAAAGCCAACTCAACGCTTGCATCCAGGGGAATCCCCCGCGAGCCGTCCCGGGGATATACCGACAAAAGCCGGGGCGCATCCGAGGAGCAGGCGATCAGAAACCAGCAGAAGCAACCCAGGAGCGCTGCACGCATTTTCACCCCGCCACGCAATTGCGACCGGAACCCTTGGCTTCATAGAGCTTGTCATCCGCGGCCCGGATGAAGTTCATGGGATCGGCCGCCATGGGAGACAGCTCGGAAGCACCAAGAGATATGGTGAGCGGTATCTTGGTCCCGGCGAACTCGAAAGGATGCTGCTCGACCATCCGGCGGGCCTTCTCGGCGATCGTGCAGGCGGTGGACAGACCGGTTTCCGGCAGGACAATGATGAATTCTTCACCGCCGTAGCGGGCGAGCAGTTCCTCCTTGCGAACCAGCCTGGAGAGAAGCGTGCACATCTCTTTCAATATGTAGTCGCCGGCCAGATGTCCGTAGGTGTCATTGACCTTCTTGAAATGATCGATGTCCAGCATGATGACGGCCAGCGGCCGGCCGAAGCGAATGGCCCGGGCAATCTCCCGCTCGAGGAACTCCAGCAGATACCTCTTGTTGGCCACCTGGGTCAGACCGTCGACGATGGTCATGCGGTAAATCTCTTCGTGGTACAGACCCTCGATGTTGCCGCCGCTTATGAACTTGAACACTACTCCGCCGACTTTGAGCAGGTCACCGTGGCGCAGGCGTTCCCGCTTGATGGGAACGTCATTTACATACGTGCCGTTGGTGCTGTTCATGTCCTCGATGAAAATCGACCCCTTGACCTGTTCGAGCTTGCAATGGGTGCGGGACACATTCTCTTGATCGATAAGTATGGTGCTCCCCTGCTCCCGCCCGATGGTCATCTGGCTCTCGGTAACCCGGTAGTTCTTTCCGAGGTTGGGTCCGTGAATCTCGATTAAAAAACTTTCCTGGGGTGCCGACGGCTTCTGGATTTCAGACAACGCCGCCTTGCGGGTCTTGTCGTCTGACATGGGGCCGCCCCAGTTACCCTTCGAATCCATAGGGGAGATTATAAGAACCGCGACTCGACACATCAAGCAACCCGCGATCCGGGCCCCTATCTCGGTGACTTTTCTTGACTTTTGGGAATGCGCGTGCGAACCTGCCTTTGCTGTGCGTCTGTATCCCGCAACCAACCGACTCCTGGCCGCCCAACGACGCAGGAAAAAAGTAAAACGTATCACTCTCTTGCTGGTGATCGGGCTGGTTGCCCTGAATGCCTACCTCTTCTTGGTGCGCGGCCTTCCGCTTCCCGATTCTGCCGAAGCGCCCCGACCAGCCGGAACCACCCCGGCCGTCGCGGCATTGGTCCCCGACTCGTTCCAGAGCAGCCTGGGGCAGATACGCGGGGTGGCCGGTATCCGCACACTGGGTGCCGACGGAGCCGTGCCGGGGCCGCATACCTCATCCCTGCGATTCGATCTTAAGGAGGCCCAGGGCGTGGCGGGCCAGCGCAAGATCGAACAGTGGTGCCGCAACATCCGGGGCACCATGGAGCACCGGGATACCGTGGCCACGGCGATGACCCGACTGGGAGTCGATCCGCCCCAGGCGTTCAAGGTGGTCAACGCCCTGCGGGGCAAACTCGATTTCCGCACCTGCCGTCAGGGAGAGCGGTTCGAGATCCTTCGCGCCCCAACCGGGAACGTGCAGCGCTTCATCTACCGGAAGTCTCCGCTGGTATCCTTCCGGGTCGAACGCCAGGAGGGAAAACTCGTCGCCCGCAAAGTAACCGAAACCGCCGAACGCAAGGTGGTCCCCATCGGCATGCGCGTGAAGGGCCCGCTGTACACCACCTTCGACCGCGCCGGGGAATCCCCGCAATTGGTGACGATGTTCGTGGATATCTTCGCCTGGGACATCGACTTCTACATCGACGTCCACCCGGACGACACCATCCGGCTGCTGGTGGAGAAATTCACATTTAACGGCGAGTTCGTACGCTACGGGCGGATACTGGCCGCCGAATACAACGGGGACATCGGAGTCTACCGGGCGTTCTGGTACGAGACTGATGACGGCACGGTGGACTACTTCGATGAAAACGGCGACTCGCTGCGCAAGGCCTTCTTGAAATCACCCCTGAAGTTCACCAATATCACCTCGGGCTTCGGCAAGCGGGTTCACCCCGTTCTGGGTTTTTCAAAAATGCACCTGGGCGTTGATCTGGCGGCTCCGCGGGGGACTCCCATCTGGGCTCCCGGAGACGGACGGGTCAAGTTCGCCGGACGCCAGGGGATAAGCGGCAAGCTCATCGTCCTGCGGCACGCCCGGGGCTACGAAACCATCTTCGCCCATCTCCACACCATCGCACCGGGAATCCGCAAGGGGGCCCGGGTGCGGCAGAAGCAGGCCATCGGCACCGTGGGCTCGACCGGGCGCTCCACCGGGCCCCACCTGCACTACGGCATGAAAATCAAGGGCAAGCACGTAAATCCATTCACCCAGAACTTTCCGCCGGCCACACCGGTTCCCCGCAGTGAGCTTAAAACCTTCAAGCGGGCAATTGCGCCGCTGCTGGAACGGCTGGACCGGGTCGGTCTTCCGCCAACCGCTCACGCGGCATCGGCACCCGGCGTCGGCGAGGATGCAGGCTGATGGGCACCCTGGTGTATTTCTTCTGGCTTCTTCCTCTTCTGGCCGGCCAACCTGCCGACCCCGTCCATGCCCGGGCCGAGAAAATCCTTGAAAGCATGAGCCTGGAGCAAAAAGTCGGCCAGCTGATGATGGTGGGATTCGGCGGACGAAGTATAGGCACGGAGATTTCCAGTCTGCTGCTGGATCACCACATCGGTTCGGTCGCGCTGTACAGCCGGAACATCACCAACACGAAACAGCTGGCCAAGCTGGTCCGCGACGTCCGCGAGACGATGCGCATGGAGGTTCAACCGTTCGTGACCATCGACCAGGAGGGCGGCAACGTGGTCCGGGTGCGCACGGACGTCACCGTCCTGCCGGGAGCCATGGCCCTGGGGGCCACCCGCGACCCGGTACTGGCCTACCTGGCCGGCCAGGCCAACGCCGTAGACCTGGGATTGCTGGGCATCGACATGAATCTGGCGCCGGTCCTGGACGTGAACCGGAATCCCGCCAATCCGGTGATCAACATCCGGGCTTTCGGAGATCACCCCAAGCTGGTGGCCAATATCGGTGTCTGGTTCATACTGGGCCAGCAACAAGCCGGAATGGCAACCGTGGCCAAGCACTTTCCCGGCCATGGAGACACCGCCCACGACTCGCATTTCTCCCTGCCGGTCACCAACCTGAGCCTCGAACAACTCCGCGGAATCGCGCTGCTGCCGTTTCGCGAGGCCATCGATGCCGGCCTTGACGCCATCATGACCGCGCATGTACGCGTGCCGGCGGTAGACGACAGCGACACTCCGGCGTCGCTGTCCAACAAGGTGATCGGCGACCTGCTCCGGGGCGAGATGGCCTATGACGGCCTGGTGATCACCGACGACCTGGAAATGCGGGCCATCGCCGAAAGGATGACCGCCGGCGAGGCGGCCGTGAAGGCTATTCTCGCCGGTGCGGATGTGATCATGGTCATCTGGACTCCCCGCAAGAAGCACCAGGTATTCGAGGCACTGGTTGCCGCGGTGAAAGACGGGCGCATCCCCCAGTCGCGCATCGACGAGTCGGTCCGGCGCGTTCTCAGGCTCAAGGCCAAGCGGGGAACGCTCGACGCCCTGTCGGGCAAGGCACCTTCTCTGGCCGACAGCTTCCCCAACCCGTACCACTCGCGACTGGTCAGGACCATCGCCCATCGCGGAGTAACCCTGGTGCGCAACCAGCAGTCCATCCTGCCCCTCTGCCAGGGCAAGGGCGTTCTGGTGGCCGGCCCGCAGAAAGTGTTCTTGAGCGAGATGAAGAAGCTGTTACCCGAAGCCGACATTGTCCAGTTCAGCCAGGTGCCCTCCCGCAAGCGCCGGCAGGACGATCTGGAGAGATTGACCAAGCTGGCCGGGCAGCACCGCGTGGTGGTGGTCGCGGTGGTCAACGCCTACCAGGCCTGGCTGGTGCAGCGGTTGTCGCACAACATTAAAGTGCCGCTGGTGGCCGTCTCCTTCGGCTCTCCCTACTATCTGAGAAATTTCCCCAAGGTAGCCGGATACATGTGCGCCTACTCCTATCTGGCCTCCGCACAGAAGGCCGCCGCCCGGGCCCTAACTTCGAACATTTCCATAACCGGCAGATTGCCGGTGACTATCAACAAGCAATATCCACGCGGCCACGGGATGACTCTCCCCCGGGGCACCTGCTCGACCGCAGCCTCCCGTTAGCGCCGGCGCTTGCGATTGACAACCACGATGAGGTAGACTCCCTCCGGATGGACGTAGAATATCTGCCGGCTTTCGAGTTCGAGGGGAATCTGCAGACAATCCCTCTCCCGGTGCTGATCGCCCACATACTGGACGAGAGGCTCACCGGAATGCTTCACATCAAATCGGAAGGCAACGCCCACTGGATCTACTTCGAAGAGGGCTTCCCCGCCGGAATCCACGCTCCCCTGTCCCAGGATTTTCTCGGTTCGGTTCTCATGGAAATGGGAATCCTGGACGACGATGGGTTCAACGAGTCGTTGATGATCATGGCGAAAACCAAGCAACTGCAAGGCGAGATCCTGCTGAAGACCGGCAAGATCACCGAGGAGCAACTGGAGCACGCCCTCTCCCTTCAGTTGGCCCGTAAGCTGGCCAAGACGTTCTCGCTCAAATCCGGCGACTATCACTTCATAGAAGACGAAGAGCTCCCCCCGCCCATGGAGCCAATCCGGGTCAATCCCTATTCTCTGATCCTCAACGGCATCAAGAACTGCTACAGCACGAACGATCTCAAGCGGGGCCTGGGGCCCCTGGTGGGCAAATCCTGCAAGCTGACGCCCGCGTTCGGCAAGTGGAAGGATCTCTTCGAGCTGCCCCCCGATGAGATGAAAGAAGTTTCGCTGCTTTGCGAACCCCGCCTGCCCCAGGAATTCGTCCGCCGCTCCGGCCTGGGCACCACCTGGGCCATGATGATACTGATGGCGCTGCTCTCCTGCGGGATGCTGGAACTGGGCCCCACCGACGAGGCCATCGCCTTCGCCTCGGTCACCGTGAAACCCCCTGCGCAAAAGCCGCAGGCGCAAAAGCCGCAGGCGCAAAAGCCGCAGGCGCAAAAGCCGCAGGCGAAAAAACCGCAGGCGGAGCAACCCCGGCCGGCCCCGAAGGTGGCTGCCTCGAAGCTCCCCCGGGATCTGATCAGGAGGACCCAGGACAAGTTCCAGAAGATCCAGGACGCGGATCTCTTCCAGGTCCTTGAGGTATCGCCCAAGGACAGCAACGAACAAATCAAAAAGTCATTCCTGAAGCTGGCCAAGACCTTCCACCCCGACCTGGTGGCTAACATCGGGGACGAAGCGGTAACAGATCAGATGGACGAGATCTTCGGCCGACTCAACGAGGCCCACGAGATCCTGACCGATCCCAAGCGCCGCATGGAATACGAGAGCGCGCTGGCCGCGGAGGGAAAACCGACCGGGACGCGGCCTAAAGACGCCAAGATCCACTACGAAAAGGCGGTGGTCTTCTACAAGAAAAAGAACTACGACAAAGCCGCCGAGTCCATCCACTGGGCCACCGAGCTGGATCCCAAGAACGCCGACTACCTGGCCTACAAGGTGTGGATCAACTACCAAAAGTGCGAGCAGAACGAGGAAGACACCCGGAAGGCCAAGAGAGACCTATATCAGATCGTGAGGATGAACAAGAACTCGTTCCCGGCGATCCGGTTCCTGTCCAAGATGTACCAGAAACTCGGCGAAATGAACGACTACGAAAAGTGCTTGTTGCTGGCCAGCCGGTTGAATCCCCGGGATGTCGAAGTCACCCGGGAGTTGCGCTTGCACCAGACCCGCAAGAAGAAGGAAGCCAAGCGCGGCAAGTTTCTGGGCATCAAGTTCAGGAAATAGATCGGATGCGGGTGACGTTCCTCATTGTCCTGGCGATCATTACCGCGCCATCTTGCGAGCCCAATGACACCCCCGGAGGAAAACTCACCGGGATCCGCGTGGAACTGGTGGGCAAGAACCCCGGCGCGGAGGGACGCTACGTGCTGCTGGTGGGGGAAAGCTCCGCCCTGATGGCCAGCGGCCAATACGACAACGGCCGCGAGGAAAACATAACCCTTTCGCTTTTCTGGACAATGCAGCCCGGCGGCCTGGCCGTCATCGACTGCCAGCAGGACGATCTGGGAGGCAACCGGGTGATTATCGAAGGATCCTCTCCGGGCGTTCTGGACGTCATTGCCTACACCCGCGAAGTGGACAGTTCCTTGATTCCCTGTTCCCCCACTCCGGACGGAGGCTGGAGCTTCCCCGATGCCGGTTCCGACTGGCCGATGGAAAGCGAGCCCATCGCCGTTGAAGTGCGTTGATCAATCCGCCAGGGGTTCTTCCAGATAGGCAGACAGCGCGGTTTCCTCGACTTCGGTCAGGTCGAGGAACTGAATACCCATGCCCGGGCAGTCGGCGGGATCATCCTCATTCGGGTTGCGGTTGACCCAGACGACTCTTCCACGGGTGCGGATGGCTATCGAAGTGTTCGGCAGGGCAAAAGAAACCCATACCGTATCCCCCACCTCCAATAACAGATCCGACTTGAGAAACACCCCTCCCCGGGAGACATTATGGCTGTCGAACACAAGCTCGCCACCCAGGTGGCCGTCGCCCACTTCGATCTCGGCCTCCAGCTGATGCCGTGCGTACCGGCGCGTGTCTCGATTGTCCGCCATGCGGGGAAAATCTGAAAACTACTCGGTCAGGTCGTCCTCGAGAGGTTCTTCCCTGAAACGAACCTTTCCGGCGGCTATCTCGCGCAGCGAAATGATGGGCATCTTGTTCTTCGCCCTGACCAACGGGCGGGCGCCATCGAGCAGTTGGCGGGTGCGCCTCGTGGCCAACATCACCAGGGCAAACCGGTTGGGTATATTACGCAAACAATCTTCGACCGTTACACGAGCCATGGTTCCGACTCCCGGTTTCGTCCAAAAAGACGGGAAAGTCTATTTAGAAAACCCTGACGAATCAAGCTTTTTCTGTTTTCCGGCTTCCAGATCCTTCGCATCTACCGGGAAGCGCTCGAGTTTCTTGCTGTCCACCAGGCACACCTGGGGCCGGGAGGTGCCCATCACAAAGGTACCCTCGGAGGTGGTTTTCCCGATCTTCAAGACCCCCAGTTCCCGGTCCTCGCGGTCGTAGAGGGTAATGGTGCGGGCGGGCTTGTCCAGCCCGAAGGCCGCCAGATCCGTTTTCTGCCAGTCTCCGGCGAACTTGACCGCCTTCAACCCCGAGAGACCGGAAAGAAACGATGTGACCTTGTAGTTCTTGGCTTTGGCCGCCCGCGGGGAAACCAGGGACCAGACCTCCACCTTTTTTGATTCCTGCTCTTCCTCTCCCTTTTCCAGCACGATCAGGCTCTGATCGGAGGCCGATTTGATTTTGAACACCTGCTGGGAATCGAATTCCAGCGGGGCCTTGGCCTGAAGATCGAAGGGGGTTTTCTGCAGGTTCTTCAACTGGTACTCCCGGACTTCAGCCACCGGACCCGAGGGCTGCAGGCGGGCGAAGGTCTTGCCCAGGTTGGGCTTCTGCTGGCCCCTTCCCAGGACGATGGTGCTCGGCGCCTGATCGGCACCGATGAACACTTCCACCGCAACCGCCGGCGGCTGCAATCCATAGAAATCCAGGCCCAATCTCTCACCCGCTGGAAATGCCGTGGCCCGCAAGTTCAAGACGGTGTTGAGGAGTTTGTCCACCTCGCCGGCGTCCGCCCGGTCCTGGACGGGAGCAACTATTTTCCAGGTGTCCTCTTCCTTTTTCATCTCGATCTTCACTTCCCCGGAGATCAGAGCCATCCGGCGCACCAGGCCTTTATCGAACTCGATCAACTGCTTGCGCCGCAAGTCAAACGGATTTTTCAACAGCGAGTTTTCCACGAACCCCTTGACCAGAAGCACGTCATCTTCCCCCCGGCGCTGGACATACAGCCGGTTGTCGAACGCGCTTTTTTTCCCCACATTCAGCGTGAATGATTGCTGGTCCTCGAGAGTCAGGGACATCTTCCCCCGGGGGGGATCCAGTCCGTAGACCGAAAGCGGCTCCCGGTCTTTGCCGGCGATCACCTGCTCGGATTCCAGCCGATCCACGACACCCAGCAGACTGTTTATGTTAATGTTGTCACCCTGGTCCTTCACCGGCTCCACCAGCCTCCACCGGGGCATATCCTTCTCGTCCCGGCCGGCTCTTTCGACAACCGTATGGTTTTCGCCCCGCTCCAACTGGATACGGACCACCTTTTCCTTGTCGAAGCGCAGGACCTCGCGGGCCTCGAATTCGAGGCGGGCTTCGTTCTGCTTGGGTCTGTAAACGCCGAAATACACGCCCAGGCTCAGGCCGGCGACGATCAGAAGGCCCAGGGCCGCCTTGACCAGGGTGCGGGTGCGGTACGTCATCGCGGCCACTAAGACCACCTCCTCAGCTGCCAGATTGCGATACCGAAAGCCAGGATGAAGAGCGGCAGTATGTCGGTGGTGAAGAAAGTTATGAACTTCATCTGGGACTCGTTCAGCCTCAGAAGGGAGGCCGCCCGGAACCGCGGACGGATGGTGATCTTCTTCTCCTCGGCCGTGAGCCAGGCCATGGTGTTCAAAACCAGATTGCGATTAAAGGGAAACACCCGGTAAGCGGCATCCACCGCCAGCAACGAGGACCCGAAGACCGCCAGGCGCGCCCCGGACCCGGCAGCTCCGGCCGGCTTCATCTCCGCTACTGCCGCCAAAGGAACCGGACCGGGTGTGTCCTTCCCCTGGTCGAACGCGACGGAAATCTTTTCCCCGCCGGCGATCGGATCGGTTTCCGCCCAGGCGTGGGCGCTGGAAGCCGCCAACTCGGTAACCTCGATCCCCTGCGGCGGATTAGTGGACTTCCTCACCGAACGGGCCATGGGAAAGATCGCCTGAAGCTGGTTGAGCACGACTACGCTGCCCTTGAAAAACCGGGAAAAGACCGGGTGGGTCTTGGGATAAAGCATGGGATCGGTGACGACCTCCAGGGGACGACGACCCTTGGTGTAGATAACCGTATCCTGCCCCATCCGGACGCCGAAATTCTTCAGCAGGTCGTTCGCCGAGTCCGAATCGCCTATGCCCACAAGAGCCAGCAGCTTTCCCCCCGACTGCAAGAAGTTGTCCAGGCTGCGGATCTCGCTCTCAACCAGATCCTTTTGGGGCCCTGCCAGCACAACCACTTCACAGGCGCCGGGAACCTGTGGTTGCTCCAACAGCGAAATGGCATCGGTGAGGTAGCCTTCGCCTTGCAGGTCTTGTTTCAACAAAGACATGGCTCCGCGGGGATCGTCCCCTTCCAGTGCTTTCTCGCCGTGGCCGGTAGTGAAACAGAGTTTCTTCTGCTCGCCCGAGGCGGTGATCTTGAGCAGGGCGGCGGTCAGGGCCTCTTCGGGGCCGCTTTGCCCATCCTCGCCCAGTTTGATCCGCTCTTCTCTTGCCTTGTGCCGCATGATGATTCGCGGCCCATTCTGGTGGATCTTGTGCTTCTCCACCAGATCCTGCCGGACGACCGGATCGATGAACTCATACAAGAAGTGGTTTGAGCCGTACCGGTAGCGCTCGAAGAAGTTCAGCAGCAGCCCGTACTCCCGCTCCTTGGGCCCGTAGAACGCCGTGACCTCCACGTCATCCTCCAGCCCCTCGAGAATCCGGGTGGTCTGATCGGACAACGAGTAGATCCCCTCCTTGGTGAGGTCGGTGCTGAAGGGGTACTTGTTGGCGGCGTAGTTGACGAGCACCACCGCGGCGATCGCCAGAATCCCGAAAAGGACGGTGAATCCACCGTAGAAAGCCGAGCGACCCTGGAATGTCTTGCGAATACCCCGGAAGTTGGTGGCCAGCCAGAAGGCTATCAGAACCAGGCCGAAGAGCAGCTTGGCCACCGCCACCCAGGTGAGCTGCCAATCCCACAGAAAAAGCGTAAGCGGAGCCGACAGCAGCGAGACCATTCCGACGATACCGGCGATACGTCCGAGTTTGACTATCATCCTGCTTCTCCCTGTCAGCGCCACCGCAAGGCCTCGATGGCCCTATGGGTAAAGAACACGCCCAGAAACGCCAGCGAGAGGTAGTAAACCAGATCCTTCGAGTCGATCACGCCCTTGGCGAAACCGCGGATGTGGTCGATAGCGCTCATACCGCTCAGCACGTCCCGGGTGATCCCGGTGTTGTCCGTGGCCGCCCATCCCACCACCCATAGCAACAGCAAGGCGCAGAAGGTGATAGCGGCCGCGACTATCTGCGAACTGGTCAGCGACGAAATGAACATGCCGACGGCGGTGAAAGCCGCCCCGAGCAGGAACAGCCCGACAAGACCGGTGAACACGGTCGACCACTCGGGGCCCCCGTACTCCGCATAGATCCAGACCAGCAGGGGATAGACCAGCACCAGCAACGCCATAACCAGAACCACCACCAGGATCGACAGGTACTTGCCAAGGACGATCTGGAACGGTGTGACCGGGCTGGTCAGTAACAGCTCGAACGTCCGCGCGCGGCGCTCCTCGGCGATCAGGCGCATGGTAATGAAAGGCACCACGAAGATCAGAATCACCGCAACGTTGTAGAACAGGGGCTGCAGAACGTGATCGGTGAAATTCATGTACTGGAGCACCTGGGGGCGCATCTGGGTGGCGATCATTATCCGGCGCTGAAACTCCGAAAGCATGCGCAGGAAGAAAAAGCTCGAAACAATGGTGAAAACGGTCAGGGCAACATAGGCGACCGGGGTAGTGAAGATGATTTGGAGTTCCTTGCGGAAGATGGCGAGGATGTTTCTCATTCCAGCCTCCCGGCCTACTGCTGGGTCAGATCGTGGAACGTCTGCTCCAGCGGCCTGTCCTCGGTGGTAAGGTTCTCCAGCTTGTCGTCCGCCACGATCCGGCCCCGGTGAATGATCACCACCCGGCTGCAGATCTGGGTCACCTCGGGAAGAATATGGGTGGACAGAACCACCGTATGCTCCTCCGCCAGCCTCCGGATCAGACCCCGGATCTCGACGATCTGGTTGGGATCGAGTCCGATGGTGGGCTCGTCGAGAATGAGCACCTGGGGATCGCCCAACAGCGCCTGGGCTACCCCGATGCGTTGTCGAAACCCCTTGGAAAGGTTGCCGATCCGGCGGGAGCGGACTTCTTCCAGCCCACAGGTTACCAGCACCCGATCGATTTCTGCAGCCAGTTTCTTGCGCGCGACTCCCTTCAACCGTCCCACGAACCGGAGAAAGGAACCGGTATCCATGTCCTCGTACAGCGGCGGCACCTCCGCCAGGTAACCGACCCTGCGTTTCACCTGCAGAGGCTCTTCGAACACATCGTAGCCGGCCACCCGCACCTGACCCGAGGTCGCCGGCAGGGCACCGGTAAGAATCCGCATGGTGGTGGTCTTGCCCGCCCCGTTGGGCCCCAGAAAGCCGAGCACCTCCCCCCGGTCCACCTTGAAACTGATGCCGTCGATTGCCACCAGCTGGTGGTAGCGCTTGGTCAGGTTGGACACTTCGATCATTTAACCCTTCCTCCTGCATGTCCATCGCCCCGGAATCCCGGGGCTTTGTGCCGAATCGGATACTTCAAGTCCGGGCGGATGTCAAGCATCCCCAATTGACGCTGCGTGGCCACGTCTGCTAGCTTTGCAGAACCGATGGACGAAGAACGCAAACTGCACCTGCCCTATCTGCTCGAAGCCCTGCAACGGGCCTCTTTCGATGGTGAGCTGACCCTCATTGAGGGTGACGTCCAGCGGATCATCCTCTTGCGAGGCGGCAAGCCGGTCAATGTCATCTCCAGGTTGCAGGAAGAAACTCTGGGCCGCATCCTGCTGGAAGAAGGAAAGCTCTCCTCGGTGGACTACAACCAGCTCCTGGAACAGCTGGTAAAGACCAAGAAACCCATGGGCGAGTTGCTGATTTCCATGGGACTGCTGGGGCCCCAGGACGTGTTTCTCGCCCTGGAATTCCAGACCCGCAAGAAACTGCTCAACTGCTTCAAGATGGTCGACTTTGGATTCAGCCTGGAACAGAAAACGGTCCCCCCGGAGCAGATGATCGCCAACCTGGAGGTAGAGGAGATCGTTTTCACCGGCATCCAGACCGCCTACTCGGTGGATCGGCTGCTGTCCGAGTTCCCGGTAGACGAGGAAACCGTCTTCAAATCGCTCAAGCCCCCGCACGGACGCCCGGTAAGAATGGGTCCCTGGGAAAACAAGCTCTTCCGCACCATCAAAACCGGCTGCACCATGAGCAATCTCATGGCAGTCGAGGGAGATCTTCAACAACTGCTCTCGGTGCTCTACGCGCTGCATGCGCTGTACCTGGTTGACGTCTCCGGCATCGGTCGCCCCTCGACCTCCGATCTCGAACTCCCCGGCCTTCAAGACGACATACCCCCGACCCCGGCGGAACCGGAGCCGGAAGCCGAACCGGCGGCGCCTCCCGCAAAGGAAACTCCCCCGCAAGCCCCCGCGCGCCAGCCCACCCTGGACGACGCCCTGAGGGCCAATGGAGTAACCCCTTTGCTGGCTCAGAAATTCCTGGCACTGGTCCGCGGAGACCACTTCACGGTTCTGGAGGTTTCCAGGAACATCCAGACCCACGAGCTCAAGAGCGCCTTCTACGCCCTGCTGCGGAAATACAAGCTGCAGGATATAAACTCCTCCTACACTGCCGAGAGGGACCGCGACATGGCCCAGAGGCTGCTCGACCGGGCCACCGTGGCCTACCGGGAGCTGGAAAACGAGGAAACCCGCGAGGCATATGTCCAGGCGCTGGCGAAAAACGAAGATCTCCAGTCCCGCGAGGTGCCCACCCGCGTCCTGGCCGACGTGGCGGCCCAGAAGGGAGAGCTGGCCTGCGGCGCCAAGCGTTACGATGACGCCATCGGTCATTACCAGGAGGCCATCAAGCTGTATCCCACCGAGCCCAGTTACCACTTCCAGCTGGGACTGGCCGGATACAAGCAGACCCTGGGCGAGATCCCCGAGACCCAGAGAGTCCCCGATCATATCCGCAAACCGTTTCTCAAGGCCATGGCCATGAATCCCCGCTACGACATGCCGCGCCTGTACCTGGGATATATTTCCAAGCGCAACGGCGATTTGAAGAGAGCCTTGAAAGAATTCGAAGGCGTGCTGGAATGCAACCCGGAAAACTCCCGGGCCCAATCAGAGATCCGCATCCTGAAGAAACGCCTGGAGGACGAAAATTAAAGGAGCAGCCGCTATGAGCTCTTCCACTGAACGGAAAAGGGTTGCCGTCTACGATCCTGAGGATCGCTCCCGCAACCTGCTGGGCAAACTGCTCGAAAAGCTGGGATACGATATCGAGCTGCATGAGACATCGCAGAAGATCTCCAGCCGGACACGTGGCAAAAAAGCCGTCGACCTGCTGATTATCAACCTCGCGGTTTTCGGCGACACCTACCAGCAGGTGACCGAGCAGATGGAAAACCAGAAACTCACCGGCAAAAAGACACCTCCGGTGATCGCCGTGACCACGCTGCGCCTCTCCCAGGAAGCGCGCGAGCGACTGGAGCAACTGGGCGCCAAGGCGGTGCTGGCCCACAACGCCCAGTTGATGGATCTGATGTTCACGATCAACCGGCTACTGTTTCCCAAGATCCGGGAACTGCGCCGTTACACCCGCGTGTTCGGGGGGTTCCCGGTAAGGTTTCTGCACGAGGATCAGTGGCGGGAGGGGGAGGTGTTCAACATCAGCCAGGAAGGCGCCTTCATACAGTGCAAGAGCCCCCCGGAACAAGACGCCAAGCTGCAGATCCGCTTCGTGCTCCCCGGCCTGGAGACGCCCATCGAGGTGCAGGCCCACGTGAACTGGGTGCACAAGCCCGCCGGTAAGCTGGATCTGCTTTCGCCGGAGGGGATGGGCGTGAATTTCCTCACCCTGGATCAGGAAGACAGCACGTTACTGGACAATTTCATCGCCGGGCGGGTCAACGGAAGCGATCTCCCTCCCTGATCGCCTTCATCTTCTTCTTGACCCGGCGGGCCTGCTCGGCCACCAGCTTCTTCACCACCTCGCGAACCTTCTTGCGTTGTCTCTCGCTGGCAAAGATGAACTCCACCCCCATCCCCTTGTCCCGTCCGGTCTTCTTCACCCAGGCCACTCGCCCCTTGAGCTTGAGACCCATCAGGTATCCGGGCGGCTTCAGCCGGCACTCGACTTCGGTGCCCACCTCGAAGATGTCGTCGGTGCGAATGAAGGTCCCGCCCTCCCCGATGTCCTCGGTGAACTCCGAGACGAAACCCTCGTCGCTGCGGTAGGAAACCACGAACGAACACGGCATGCGCTTGCCCCGCCGGTCGATGAAGTCGATCTCCTTGCCCTGGGCATGATCGAGCACCAGCTGCAAGGTGCGGTTCTCCTCGGCGGGGAACTCCACGTGCGCACCGGGCGGCAACGACTCCCGCGCGGAACGCCGGCGCGCGATCACTTTCCCCTGAAGCCGGAAGGAACGTTTCTCGGCGGGAAACTCGATCACCACCAGCACCTGCTCGGCCAGCTCCAGCGGGCGGCCGGTTTCGATGAAAAGCACTCCCCGCGGTCCGCTGCGGGTGAAATCCGCCAGCAGGTTCTCCTTCTTGCCGAAACGAGCGGTTATGGTCTTTTTGGCCGCCATGAAATTAAATACTAACCAACCCGCCTCAAATAGTGCAAGATTTAGGCAATGCTGCGTCGCCCGATCCTGCTGCTGCTGACTTGCCTGCTGTGGCCGACCACCCAGGCCTGCTCCAAGAAGACCGAGGTCCCGGCCGGCCACCGGGCCATCCTGTCTTCTTTCGAGCCCTTTCCCCCGGAC
>Ga0272442_10004092_pt1 | contig 20089 bp, 22 predicted proteins | sample SSMForm2O_FD_200262 | JGI IMG/M metagenome (GOLD analysis project Ga0272442, IMG submission 200262) | Marine sediment archaeal communities from Little Sippewissett salt marsh, Falmouth, MA, United States - SSM-Form-2O | ecosystem: Environmental > Aquatic > Marine > Wetlands > Sediment ... | reverse complement strand
GTATGAACTTCGGGCGGGCCATGTGTTCCTCCTACCGCCGGAATTAAGCCAACGGCATGGAAGGACGCATGGCCCCATTTGTAAAGGGATTTCATGTCGCTTCGCTTGCTAAACCGAACACGGATGCTTCGACCCAGATTCCACGCTAGTCTGGCAGAAGACGCCCGATGGAAAATACAACTGGGAGAACGCCAAGAGCCACTGCATTGATCTGGACCACACCGGCGAGACCGACTGGAGGCTGCCCACGATCTCGGAACTTCGCTCCCTGATTCGGGGCTGCGACGCCACAATTACGGGCGGGAGCTGCGGTGTAGCGGATAGTTGTCTGGAGGGTCCCTGCATGAATCCTCCGTGTGATGGATGCGCCCAGCACCTCGGTCCTGCGGATGGGTGCTACTGGCCGGACGCAGGCCTGGGCGGGAATTGCTCGATGTACTGGTCCTCTTCCTCGGTTGCGGATGACTCGTACGATGCCTGGCGCGTGGGTTTCCACTTCGGCTACATCTACACCAACGAGAAGGACTACGAGCACATCTACGCCCGATGCGTCCGCGGCGGCAGATTCGAGTGCGGCGCCGAGACCTGCACCGATCCCGTGTCCGGCCTCGTGTGGCAGAAAACCCCGGCCACCATCGACACCTGGAGCAACGCCATCACCCACTGCGAAGGCCTGGACCTGGCCGGCCACGCCACCGGCTGGCGGCTGCCCACGATCTCGGAGCTGCGCACGCTGATCCGCGGCTGCCCGGCCACGGTGCCCGGCGGGAGCTGCGGCGTCACGGATGGGTGCCTGACCGCGGGCTGCCGCGACGCCTCCTGCTACGAGTGCATCAGCAGCGAGGGGCCGGCAGACGGATGCTACTGGCCAGGCGCCGGCCTGGAGGGACCCTGCTCGTACTACTGGTCCTCCTCCGCGGTGGAGGACGTCGGCGGCGAGGCGTGGGACGTGGACTTCCTATTCGGCGGTATCGGCAAAGACTCGGTGGACGCCGGCCCGCTCACCCGCTGCATCCGGGACAGGATATGAGGGGTGCCGTTGCCATCGCCGGCCTGCTCTTCTTCGGCGTGGCCGCGCTTGCGCCGGGCTGCCGCGATGTGAGCTTCGACGATTCACACTTCCGCTGCGGGGATGGTGAGACGTGCCCGAAAGGGTACGAGTGCTGTCCGAGTGGGTATTGCGAGAAGGGCTGCGGCGGTGACTCTGACAGCGACACGGACACAGACTCGGACACAGACTCGGACACAGACACCGATTCGGACATGGATACCGACACGGATAGTGATATCGACACGGACATAGACACTGATACCGATGAGGACACCGACTCGGACAGTGACGCAGACACGGACACCGATACTGATAGCGACACCGATACAGACACGGACACCGATACTGATAGCGACACCGATACAGACACCGATACCGATACAGACACGGACACAGACTCGGACACGGACACAGACTCGGACACGGACACAGACTCGGACACGGACTCGGACACGGACTCGGACACTGACTCGGACACTGACATTGACTCGGATACCGATACGGACACGGATAGCGACACGGATACCGACACCTCGCTCAAGGAAAACAGCGAGTCATGCGTGCTGGGCTCGGAGTGCGCGAGCGACCACTGCCGGAACGGTTTCTGCTGCCCTTCGGGCGACTGCTGCGACGTGGCGGCGAGCTGCCCGGGGAGCTACACCACGGCCGCCACCTGTGATGACCCGGCAACCTGCCAGGGCAGCCTGGGCGAGGCGAGCTGCAACGCGAGCCACCAGTGCGGGACCGTGACCGTGGACGACGACGGCGCGTGCGACGGGGGCGTGGTGTGCCGGGCGGGGTCGTGCTCCGACGCGGAGGCCCTGGCCTACGGCGCCGACACCTGCACGGGAGCCGCGGACCAGGGCGGCGTGTGCCCGGACAACGGGGGCGAGACCGACTGCGGCAACTATGCCTGCGACGGCGATACGTGCAGCGCCACGGCGTGCCGCAACCGCTGGGAGGGCGCGGGCTGCACGACCTGCCCGGGCAACTGGGACCCGGAGCAGGACTGCGCCGCCTGCCTGGAGGGCTTCACCGGCGCGGACTGCGAGCAGCTCGCGCTGGGGTGGGTGAGCATCCCAGGTGGGAGCTTCATGATGGGGAGCGAGGAAGACGCGAAAGAGCAACCCGTGCATGAGGTGACGGTGCCATCGTTCGAGATGACGAAGACCGAGGTGACCGTTGCGCAGTACGGTGCATGCGTGGCGGCAGGAGCGTGCACCGTGCCGGATACCTGCGACAGGGGCGATCCGAACTGGGGTGTTGCGGGTCGGGAGGACCATCCGGTGCAGTGCGTGTCGTGGGAGCAGGCGAGGACGTTCGCAGAGTGGGTCGGAGGCCGGTTGCCCACGGAGGCTGAGTGGGAGTACGCTGCGCGTAGCGGGGGGCAGGACCGGACTTACCCGTGGGGGGACGAGGAGGCAACGTGCGAGTGCGCCGTGATGGACGACGAAGTGACGACGGGAAGCGGCCCGGACACGGATGGTTGCGGGGAGGATCGCACGTGGTCGGTGTGCTCGAAGCCTGCGGGGAACACGGACCAAGGATTGTGCGACATGGCCGGGAACGTGTGGGAGTGGGTGGAGGATGACTGGCACGTTGACTACACGGGTGCGCCTGCTGGAGGTAGCGCATGGGTTGACGATCCCCGGGCTTCGTACCGGGTCTACCACGGCGGCGGCTTCGTCAACGACGCGCGGTACCTGCGCGCGGCGGCCCGCTACCACTACGACCCCGGCGTCCGGGACCGCGACCTCGGCCTGCGGCCAGCGAGGGACTCGTTCACCTGCGGCACCGAGACCTGCCTCGACCCGGTGTCCGGGCTGGAGTGGCAGAAGGCGCCGACCGGCGGCACCATGAACTGGAGCAGCGCCAAGAGCCACTGCAACGGCCTGGACCTGGCCGGCGAGACCGACTGGCGGTTGCCCGACGTGGACGAGCTGATCAGCATCCTGCGCGGGTGCGTGGACGGAACTGGGACCGGGGATATGAGCCGGAGCGCCTGCGAGATGACCCCGGCCGGGTGCGCGCCCACGGATACCTGTGAAGGCGTGAGCGGCTGCGGAGGTTGCTCGTCGGACGACGGCCCTGCTGACGGCTGCTACTGGCCGGCGGACGCAGGTTTGGGCGGGTCGTGCTATTGGTACTGGTCGTCGTCGTCGTACGCCGCCTATCCAGACTACGCGTGGGTCGTCATCTTCTACTTCGGCACCGTCGGCTACTACGAGAAGGTCAGCCCCTACCGTGTGCGGTGTGTGCGTCGCGGACCGTGAACCTCGGTGCTTCGGGACTTTGGTTCTTTGGTTTGTTAGGCTCGCGGGCCAGAGGACGAACGTGCCGACACAAATCGTGTGCCGGGATCGAGCCGGAAGGGCGAAGAATTTGGGCTTGTGCGACCAGTCAGCGAGGTGCTGCCGTAGTGTGCTCCCTCACCCCGCCACGCACCGCCCCGCGAACTCACACCCCCGACACCACCAATCCCTCCTCGGGAACGAGATCCCGGCATCGATGCTCCGCGCTACCCCGCACGCCATCTCCAGGAATTCCTCCAGATCCCGGTCGGTACGCGTCGGCCGGTAGACCTCGACAGCGGGTTTCTTGGTCTTCAGCAGAAGCTGCACCTGGACCTGCGCCTCCCCGAGCCCGACCAGCGGTGCCGCAGCGGCGTAGCCCGAGATCTGCGCATCGAAGGCCAGGCGGTCCTCGGTCCAGCGGCGTGCCCCGGTTTTATGCTCGACAACGCTGTAGCTCCCATCCGGTGCCTGGGTGACCATGTCGAACACGCCCACGAACCGCGGCAGGCTGTCACCGCTATCCGCGTCGATCAGCTCCACGCTGAAGGGCATCTCGACCTCGACCACCCGGTCCACCCGGAGGCCCTGCTCCAGGAACGCATCGAGCATGGCCACACCGGTGTCCTTCATCCCGCCGGCGTCCTCCTTGTCGCCGAACAGCACGGGCACGTCCTCGGCGAGCTGCTCGTCCCAGGCGCCGGAGAACACGTCGTGCAGCTCGTCTGCGCAGGGCTCCTCCTCCCCGTCCCGCATGGCGGAGTAGAAGTGCGCCAGCGCCCGGTGGATGGCAGAGCCGAAGGCCAGGGCCGATGACTTGTGCTCGGGCGTGGCACGCTCGAGGTACCGGTAGGAATGCTGGCGGGGACAGCGAAGCCACGAGGCAAGCTCCGAGTAGCTGATGCGCGGCCCCTGGAACAACGCTCTCGCGACTTCGTTCATGCCGCACCCCCGTCGCCGGACAGCTCGGCCCCCAGCGCGGAGATGAAGCTGCTGGCGTCGCTTCTGCTCAGGTGCTCGGGCATGTAGCCGTAGGCCTCCTGGGTGCGCTGGCGGATGCTGTCCGCGTTCAAGCCCAGCGACCGGCCCAGGGACCAGATCGCGGACAACTGCTTCTGGGTCAGGCGGTTGCCATTGTCGCCGCCGTTGCCGCGATGCTGGCCGTTGCCGCCCTGGGCCGACTTCTGACGGCCGTTGGCGTTCTCGGCCGCGGGCCGGGTGTCGCTGTAGAGGTCCAGACCGACGCCGAGGAGCCGGGCGCATCGCTTGAGCGCGTCCGACGCGGCGGCCTTGCAGTCGTCCACGATGCTCACGATCTCGCCGCTGCCGCGGGTGTAGGTGATCTTGCTGCCGCCGATGCCGTGCTTCTCGATGCCCTCGGCGGTGAGCGCGCCGTGGACGAGCACCTCGGTCTCCATGATACGCAGATCCCTGATGGCGAAGCTCCACGCGCCTTCGAGGGCGGAGTTGAGGCGCTTCACAATCTCGGCCACCTCGACGTAGTTGAGCCGGTTGCCGAAGGAACCCTGGCGGCTCTTGACCAGGTTCGGCGGGAATGGCTGCTCGAGAAGCTCTCGGTTCATACTCGTACCTCCAGATGCGTTGTGGGTTACTGGTCACCGCGTCGGGCGGACCTCGATGCCGGTCGGCCCGTTGCTGGCCTTGAACTCGGCGCCGAGGGCGCTCAAGACCGCACCGCCGCCGCCGAGCACGAGGGTGGTGCCGCCGGAGATCAGCAATGCGGTCCGGGTCACGGGCTCGGGGTCGCGGAGTGCGGCGCGGAGCATCCAGACGCCGACCGCGGACATGCCCAGGCCGGCCAGGATGGCGGCGATCTTCTTCCGCGACACGCCACCCTTCTTCGATGCCGCGGCCACCAGCTTCAGCCCGGTGGCGAAGTCCCTCGGCTGCAGCCCGACGCCGCCGTCGTCGTCGAAGCGGAAACCCCGCCCATCGCGGTAGTGCTCGAGCGCGGTGTCGAGCCACCGCGGGGCGGACGAATGAATCACGTCAGCTGACATATCGCCTCCAGTTCTTGGTCATGGGTTGGTGGTTGGAGCCAGCGCGCCAGGCCGGCAGAAGTGCCGGGCGCCTCGGGGGCGAGGGTCGACTCGAACACAGGTACGCGAAGCGAACAACGCCCGTAGCGGCGCAGGGTACACAGGAGTGCCTTGAAGCGCTGCGGAAGGGGCTTGCGACGCTGTTCCAGCGGGGTTCAGTGAGCACCACTAACGCCCGCTGGGCCGGCGGAGGACAAATCGTGGCTGGTAATCCGATTACCAGACCGCGTAGGATTTCGAATGTGGAAGGAGGTCGTCATGACGAACAAGAAGCGCAACGGCAAGCTGGAGCGAATGCACAAGAGGATTCAGGACGGGATACCGCTCCCTGACCACGCCGACGAGATCCTCGCCACCATCGGCCTGGACCGAGAGGATCTGCCCCTCGACGAGCCGGCAGGTAGCGAGGACGACGACGAGGGGGCCCTCGAGATGCCCACCGCGGAATCCGCTGACGCTGATCTCTTACCGGCTCCGGGCGGTGAGCTGACGAGTCACGGGGCGGCCAGTGTTCCCGACGACCAGATCGTTGCGGAGTACATGTCCGGCTACTCGCTCCCCCACATCTTACGTTCTGGCACGCAGCCAGCGGCGGTCCGCCCCCTGCTCGAGGAGATGGTGATGCCGCTCGCCCGGCAGATGTGCAGGGAGGCCGGAGTCGAGGACGTGGCGGCGATGCTGCTCGCCGAGCAGGCGGTCGAGGCGCGGATGGACGAGGTGCACTACCGGGCCCTGGCCGGCTGCGAGATGGACAGGCGCCAGATCTCGAAAGCGCAGCGGCTCATGTGCATGGCTGACCGGTGCTCCCGCCGGATCGCGAAGGCCATCGAGCAGCTCCATCGCCTTCGGAAACCGAAGGTGAACGTGAAAATCTCCAAGGCGAGCAACATCAACTTCGGCCAGCAGCAGGTCGTCAACCAGCCGGAAGGCGGTGCCCCCACAGACGGGGCGGCATCATGATTTGGACGAAGTTCACCGAGGATGCACCGCGGCTCGGGCTGGAGGCCGTGGGGGAGATCCTGTCCGGAGACGAGGCTGACGCGCTGCTGGACATCGACGTGGAGATCGACGACGCCGTGATCCGGCGAAGAGTGGCACTGACCACGACGGACCAGCCCAGAGGCGGCCGAAGGCGGTGGTGGGTCTGCCCCCGCTGTGGTCGCCGGACCGGCCACCTGTACCTGGTCGGAGACGTCACCTGCCGGCGATGCGCCGGGTTGAGCTACGCCTCCGAGTTCAGACGGTAGCCGCGCGGCCTCGCGAGGGCCGGCCGGGAACCGCGATTCGCATCGATCTTATACCAGGAACCAGCGTTGATCTTGCACGAAGGGCCCCTCGGGACCGGATTTTAGCCCTCCGAGGCGCTCATCGGCGGTCTGCACGGGGCGTTGACGGCTACGTCGGCACCAGCACCGGCTCCTCGCCGGGCGGACGCCACTGGACGAAGCCGGCATGGCCACTTCGGACGCCGCACGACAGGGCTGGAAGCCCGATGCGGCGTATCTTGAAGCCCGTCTTCGGCGTTCGAGCCGCTTCGTCGTGCACGAAGCGGTGCTGATGGCCGGAGATGAAGCTGTCGAAGCCGCAGGGGGCGAGCAGCTCGGTCTCCAGACGTCTCCTACGCCGCATCGCGGAGTGCTGATCACCTGAATCGTGCCACAGCGAGCGGTGGGTCACGAGGTGTAGCCGCTTTCCGGCGGTGTCGATGCGGACCAGGACATCTCTCGCCCACTCGATCTGCTCGCCGCGAATGCGATTCACTCCCCCGACCCGCAATCGCCGACGTTGACCACGGTGCGAGGAGCGCAGGGACACGAACACGTCGTCGTCGATGACCGCAATCGAGTCGAAGCCGCGGTGGGCCACGACCTCGGGCTGCTCGAGAACGTGGCCGAGGAGCTTGCCGAAGAGCTTGCGGCCCTTGGTGCCGGCCCGCTCACCCAGCCAGCCGCCGAGATCGTGGTTGCCGACCACCAGGACCAGTCGGACGCCGGCGAGGAGCAACTCCTGGACGAGGAGATCGGCCTGGAGGAGCAGCTCGCCGCCCGGCCGGTCGAGTAGATCGCCGGCAAGAACCACCAGGCGGTCAGGTTCGTCCAGAGCGGCGGCGAGGAAGCGGTCTAGGTCTGCCTCGGCGCTTCGCCCGAGGTGCAGATCGGCGGCAAGTAGCACGGATACACCTCCTGTCTTGCGTAGCACCTGCGCGGGAAAGAAGCCAAGTTGGCGGTTGGTGTTCTGTTACCAGGTTCCGGACGAGAGCACGAGGATGCCTGCGTCGTCGTCTACCAGCGCGGCCTGTACTCGCCTGTGAGTGACGATCGGGAGCAGATGCGGCTCCAGATACCCCCTCGGACGTCTCCAGGGCTTCAGAGAGCGATTGACGGCGGGAACCGGCAACGCCAAGAAGTAACTTGCTGATCTCGGATGACCAAGAAGCAAGTTGCTTCTTGGTGTTCTGTGGCCGAGATGCAAGTCAGAACTTGGCCATCCGACGTTGGAAGCTCGGCGAGAGAGCACGAGTGCAGCAACACCGACGTCTACCAGCGCGGCCTGTACTCGCCTGTGAGCGACGAACGGGGTCAGCCGTGGCTCCAGATACCCCTCGGATGGCTCGGAAGGCTTCAGGGGCGCTGCTAGACGGCAATCGGGATCAGCAAGTGCGCGGTTGGTCCAAGAAGCAACTTGCTTCTTGCCTTTCCGGTAGATGCCGAGCCGCTGGCTTGCTGGACTCGGATGACCAAGAAGCAACTTGCTTCTTGGTGTTCGTAAAAGACCAAGAGGCAACTTGGGTCCAAGCACGCGCTTGGTGTTTCAGCCGCACTGGCCTGTGTCCGTTGCACGCCCGGAAAAACGCACCCGGGTCAGCGAGAGGTCAGTTCAACGGGCTGGCGCCGCGGAGATCCGAAATGGCTGTGACATGGTTCGTCGGTATCTCAATGCGCGAGGCTGCCGTGTCACAGAACCGGGCGGCTGGAGATCGGAGGCGCAGTGAGATGGCACTGCATCATCGTCGCTACAGGCGAAGCATCATGCAGGCCAGATTCGCAACCGGTCCGCCTTCGTCGCAGAGTCGCTTATAGTGCCTACGGGCCATTGCCTTGTTCTTGGGTCCGCCTTTCCCTTTTTTCAGGCGCCCAGCGAACAGAAAACAGCCGTAGTCACTACCATCGTTACACGCTTTTTCTTGGAGTTGATATGCCTTGGAGTCATCTCGTTCAACTCCACGGCCCTTGCCGTACAGACGCCCCAGTCTCGCGCAGGCATCAGCCGAGCCTCGATTGCACGCATCCTCGAGGATAGGCTTCGCCTCGACATGCTTCTCCTCTAGCTCGGTGAGCCGCGCCCCGTACACCGCGCATGCCTGCAGGTGGCCAAGCTCGCAAGCCTGCTTGAAGTAGGTGGTCCGCGTCGCATCATCCAGAGTGCTGTCGTTGGCGATCTTGTAGAGACGAGCCGCCTGTTCCAGTTTGTCGGCTTCGCTCTGGGCAGGCTCGACCTCCCCTGCAGAGGCGGTATCCCCTGCTAGCTCGGTCTCCTTCCCTGGCTCGGTTTTTTCCGCCTCGGCCCCGGGTTCGTCACCCGAGAGGGCTATCATCACGATGACCAACGCACACACGGCGACAGCGCTGCCAATAGCTACAACTCGCTTCCGACCAGCGAGCAGTGGTGGGCCAGCTGCCTTCCGGTCTCCCGCCTGTTCGGGTTCGGAGGCAAGCGGTGTCGCGTGGTCAACCTCGGTGCTTTGGTCCGTGCCGGCCATCGCGGGCGTCCGTACTCTACGAGGACTTCCTTCTGTGCTTTGCACCGGAGCCCCGCAGTGCGGGCACGCAGACAGCGCATCGGAGACCTTGCCCTTGCAGTCGGGGCACTGGATCACTCCCATGACTCAACTCCTTCCTCTTCTGACCAGGGCTTCTTGGCTGGCGGCCACCAGGGCTTGGAATGCCCCCGCCAGAGTTGGACGAGACCCGAGGCGATCAGCGGCAGCGGCGCGTAGATCAGCACCACGGCGAACAACGTCGCCGCCACAGCCCGGCCGCTACTCGAGCACGGAACCGCCCAGGCGTAGAAATCGGATATGAAGAGCCCATAGCCAAGCGGCAGCACCAGGAGGAGTCCGGTCTTTGCATTGACCGAGAACAGGATGTAGGTCGCGACGGCTGCTGCGAGATACACCGGTGCGAATGCGAGCCGTCCGCTGTCGCCGCTGTGGATGCCCACGGCGAGCACCGCCCCCACGGCCGCAACGCCGACCAGGCGCACGATGGCGTCGCGGGGCCACTTTTTCTCGAACCAGAAGATAGCCGCCGGCACTACGGCCAGCACGCCCAGGGCGCCGAGCACCTCCCAGCCGGACCACACGTTGAGCTCGCCGAGACGCTCGAGCCTCCGGATCTCGCTGCGATGGAGCATCGCCCCCAGAGCTATGTGAGAGCCCACGAACTTCGGGATGGCGTAGACGATGAAGCCCACGAGGCTCATGCCGAGCATGAACGCGATTCGGCGCCCGTCGACCACCACGCCCTCGTCGTCGGTCTGCTCCGGGGCACCGTTGCGATCCTGATCCGTCGTGCGCTTCGCTCGACCCGAGGAAACCCGAAGCGAGCCGCAGAACGGGCAACTGCTCGGCTCGACCATGCTCGAAAACTCGTGGCCAGCGCTGCAGTGAAACAGCTCACCCTCCGAGGCCGTTGCTTGGTTCGGTGTCGGCTTCCGGTTCGTGAGCAACACCGCCTGCTCCGCTTGCGGGGCGTCGTCCCCGGCACCGTGCACATCCGGACAGCCGCAGTGTGGGCACACGTCCACCCGGCGGCTCACCATGCCGCCGCAGTCCGGGCACGCGCTCACCGCTGGCGGGTTGCCCTGCTGCTGATCCTGGTTCTCCATGATTCCCCTCCTGTCGAAGCCCTGGTACCGAGCCGGTAAGCCGGTCCCGCGAACTGCCCATACTTGCTGCGCAATGAGCGGCTCCGGCTGCTACCCGAGCTCGGCCGACAAGGCATATTACATCTAGTTATAACGTCAACTCAAGGCAACCTGACTCCTTTCTGGCAAGACCTCCGAGGTCGATACTTCAACCACCGGATGGAGGCAGGATGCCTGGTAGATTCCAGACCGCCCTGGGCAAGCGCGTGGCCGCGCTGCGGTCCCTGGCCGACCTGACCCAGGCGCAGCTCGCCGAGAAGGTCGGCGTGGCCGTGGAGACCGTCTCCCGCCTCGAGCGCGGCGTCACCGTCCCCGGCGTCGAGACCCTGGCCCGCATGGCCCAGGCGATGGGCTTCGAGCCATACGAGATCCTCAAGTTCCCCCGGCGCCACTCGGCCAAGGACCGCCTGCTCGACGAGGCCACGCACGAGCTGCGGCGCCTCAAGACCGCCGATTTGCAGCTCGCGCGTGACCTCGTGGCGGTGGTTGGCAGGAGCCGGAAGCGATAGGTCTCACTCCCGGCTTGACTCACCGGCAGGACTCGAATAGGCAGGCATGGGCCGCACAGACGGCCCACGGAGAGAGCACATGGCAGGACCAGGAGATGGCCGGATAGCCGGATACAAGCTGCTCGAGTCCGGTACCCTCGTCGACTTCGACATCCTGGAGACCAAGGTCGAGGACTCGGCTGGCGGGGACGAGGCGGTCGTCACCATCCAGCTGCAGATGGCCGGCGACGAGGAGATGGGTGAGTCCGACGCCGAGTGGGGCGCCTTCGGGTTCATCTTCGCCCTGGCGGTCCTATCATTCAACGACGCCCGGCCCCGCGCCTACGACGACGACTACGTCAAGGACGACGAGTTCAGCCTGGTAGACCTGTTCGCTTGCCTCCGCTACGAGCGGGGCGAGCTTCGGTTCTCGGCCGACTACATCCGCAGCCGCTGCGTGAAGACGGACATCCGGGTCCGTCCGGACGGCAGGGTCACGGTCGCAACCCGAGCCCGGGGCACCGCGGCCGCGCACTGGGTGAACCGGATGAAGGGGGAAAAGCCCCTGCAGTCGGTCGAGTAGCGCTACTCCGCCTCCTTCAACTTGCGGGTCTGGTCGTTCCAGTACGACTGCCGGGACCTGGCGTGCTCTATGCGCGCCTGGACGAGTTCGAGCGTCTCGATGCGGACCGCGTCGAGCTGGGCGTTCTTCGCGGTGCGCATCTTCTCCAGCAGGGCGACTGCGGAGCTGTACTTCTCCACGGCCTTGCCGTACTGCCCGGCCGCCTCCTCGAAGGCCTTGGAGCCCTTCTGGTACTCGTCCACGGGTGTGCTGCCCGCCCTGGCCTCCAGCTGGGCGCCGGTGAAGATGGCCTCGAGCACGATGGTCCAGTTCTTCTTCTTGCTCATGGTTCTTACCTCCAGTGGTTCTGTTGGATTTCATCGAGAAACAGGTCCGCACGTTCTGGCCGCGCTCAGCTCCGGTCGCGATCGATCCGCACCCCGGCCCGAGCAGCGAGCTCCAGGCCAAGCTGCTTCTCCTTGCGGTAGGCGACGCCGTAGTTCAGGCCCAGGTCCGAGGCTGTCTGCGTCGTGCTGAAGCCGGCGGCCTTGCGCTCCATCAGCGCGCGGTCGCGAAAGGTCAGCTCGCCGAGCCACGCCTCCAGGTCAAGGGCGCTGATCACCTTCCGCGTGGGGTCACCGGCGGCCGCCTCGGCGTAGCCGATGCCCAGGCTGCGATCCTCCTCGGAGCCGTCGTCATCGAGCCCGTCGATGCGCAGCAGCTCGACCCGGCCGTCCCGGTAGGCCGAGGGGGCGTGGACGTCCTGGTTCCGGCACGAGGCGCCGTCCTTGCCCATGAAGCGACGGTCCAGGTCAGTCACGACCCAGCGACACTTGTTCACCAGCAGGGCGTCGTCGAGCACCACGTCATTCTCCAGGGCGTAGCGCCGGTACATCCACCACGTCTGGCACACCGCGTCCTGGACCCGGTCCTCGGCATCCGGGTAGTTCATCACGAAGCGGGCCACGGGGTCGAAGATCCCGCGCCGCACCTTGTCGTCGAAGCTCTGGTTGACTTCTGTCATCTCCATGCGCACCTCCTGCACAACGCGCACGAGGGGCCCGGAGATGGGCTGACCAGCGTGACGTTGCGGATCTCGCCACGCGGGCGAAGGTTTGAGTGTCTTGTCTCGAAGCCGGGCGGTCAGCTCCCGGCAGCGGGCATCGCGGTGTAGCGAGCGAGTCGCTCGTGCAAGGTGCTCCGGGCGATGCCCAGGCGGCGGGCGGTCTCGGTCCGGTTGCCGTCGCAGGCGTCGAGAACCTGGAACATATGGTCCCGCTGGACCTCGGCCAGGGTCCGGCCGGTCCCCGCGGTCATGGCGGGCAGGTCGATGGCGTCGGCCGGGATCTCGTCCTCGCCGCAGAACAGCGCCGCCCGGGTGAGCACGTGCTTCAGCTCCCGCACGTTGCCTGGCCAGTCGTGGTCCCGGAGCACGTCCCAGGCCCCGGCCGAGAGACGAAGGCCGGGCTCGATCTCGTCGAGCAGCTCCTCCACGAGCAGGGGGAGATCCTCGGGCCGCTCCCGCAGCGGCGGCAGGTGAACGGGTAGCACGTGGAGCCGGTGGAACAGGTCGGCCCGGAAGCGGCCCTCGGCCACGTCAGCGGCCAGGTCCCGGTTCGTGGCGGCCACGACACGCACGTCCACGTGGAAGGCGGCCGGGGCACCGATGCGCCGCACCTCGCCGGAGTCGAGGACACGGAGCAGCCTGGGCTGGAGCTCCAGGGGCAGCTCGCCGATCTCGTCCAGGAACAGCGTGCCACCGTCCGCCTGCTCGAAAGCGCCGGCCCTACGGCGGGAGGCGCCGGTGAAGGCCCCGCGCTCGTGGCCGAACAGCTCGCTCTCCGCCAGCGTGGCGGTCAGGCCGCCGCAGTTGATCGCGACGAACGGTGAGCGACGGCGGAGGGATGCCTCGTGCAGAGCCCGGGCGGCGAGGTCCTTGCCCACGCCGGTCTCGCCGGAGATCAGCAGGGTGGCGTTGGAGTCGACTATCCGGCGGAGGCGATCGAAGACGTCGAGCATCTTCGGCGTGCGGGACGACATCTGGCCGAAGCGGGTGAGTACTGGCGTGGACAGGTCTACGGCGGCGCTCATGCGCGGCCTCCTTTCCTTGCAAGGGGTTGCTGGGCGGTCAGACGGTCAGTCGAGAGAACGGAACAGGATCTCGAAGGTGCCGGTGGCGGAGCGGACGATCAGGCGGTGGCCGCCCTCGGCGAGATCCTCGGTGACGTCGAGATCGACGGAGTCGAGGTCGGCGATCACCTCACTGACGAGGCCGCAGAGGTCCATGTCGGGCAGAAACTCATCGGACTCGGGGAGGCACGGGTCGGCTTCCACGACAACCTCCTTTCGATCGGCTTGTTCGGTTCGGAAGGACGGCGCAAGGCCGGCAGGAGGAGCTGCCGCTACTCCTGCATCTCTCTTATACCGCTGAAAGCAAGGCGCATTTCAGGAGGGAGGCCGGCGAGGCATATATACGAAAGTCCTAGATCGAGATCGATGGAGTCCCAGATCGAGGGACACAGTCTGCCGCGAATCGCAGGCCAGAATTCGCATGGGGGACCCACCGGGGTACTGGCCGGTCTGGTAGATTTTTCTGCGGTGATTTTTCCGGCTGCTGACACCCAGGCACAGCTCCACATCCCGGGAGAGCGGTTTGCAGATCGACATTCCCGGCCCGGCAACGCGGGTCAGCATATCATCGGTATCAGCGGCGCCGGGCCGGGATCTTGCCCAACCCAACCAAACCCGGACCAAACCCTACTGAATCGGATTGACATCCGTTCTCGGTGACTGCTATCCAGAAGGCCCCGTCGGACCTGTGTGGTATGCGCCTCGAAGGCGCGTTCGAGTGTGTCACGGAGAGCCTTGATGGACAATCGGTGGCTATCAGTCGAGGAGATCGCGGAGTACCTGGGAGTCAGCAAGGACACCGTGTACACCTGGGTGTCCACCAAGAAAATGCCCGGACACCGCGTCGGGCGGTTCTGGAAATTCAAGACCGCCGAGATAGACGACTGGGTCCGCGCGGGCGGGGCGGTGACGACGTCTCCGTCCGGCGGTGGTGATGAAAGCGCGGCCGACGGATGAGGCTTGCAACGCTGGCTGCGGCGAGCACCGCATGACCTACACCGCCACCATCACCAGCGCCTCGCTCCGCCTGCGCGAGAGCCGCACGGTCGCGGATCTGCTGCTGCATGGCGTGAATGGTGACGACTGGACGCGGGCGATCATCGAGCAGAACGTCCTGGAGATGGGTAGCGTGGAGTCGATCAAGAGGATATCGCGCCTGCTCCGAGCCCGACTCGAGCCCCTGGGCAAGGGGCTGTGGAAGATGGTACGCGACGGGGGACGGGAGCAGGCCACCCAGGCGGTTTTCGCCGGCGCCGTCAAGAACAGCCGGCTCCTGGGAGACTTCCTGGACATCGCGGTACGAGAGCAGCGCGCGCTCTTCGCCAAGCAGCTCGAGTACCGCGTGTGGAACGAGTACATCGCGGGCTGCCGTGGACGCGATCCCGAGATGCCCCAGTGGAGCGACGCCACCGTGGCCAAGCTCCGGTCCGCGGTCTTCACGATGCTCGCGGAGGCCGGCTACCTGAAGGACACCCGGAGCCTGCTCTTGCAGAACGTCTTCGTCGACGCCCAGCTCGCTGCGTACCTGCGAGACCGCAACGAGGCGTACGTGCTTCGCTGCCTGGAGGTGGCAGAATGAGCGCCGCCCTGGCCGATCGCCTGAATGAGATACTGCCCCGCATCACCAGCGAGGCGTTCCTATCCAGCGAAGGCATCGGCAACGAGATCGCATGCTATATCTTCGACTATCCGGCCGAGGATGAGCTCGAGGTTCGCGAGCACATCGAGTGGATGATGGAGCGCATCGCCACTCACCACAGCAAGCTCGGCGTCCTCCACCTGAACCTGCTCGATGTCGTGGTCGCCTACCTGAAGAAGCGCGGCTTCTTCGAGAAGACACTGGAGATGCAGCTCACCAAGGGCGATGCCCAGGTGCTGAACACCCTGAAGGGGCCTCTGGCGGCGGAGAGGCTCCGCGACTTCATCGCTGCCGAGCACCATCCAGCAGACCGAGACCTGCTCTTACTCTCGGGCGTGGGCAGCGTGTGGCCAATGCTGCGCGCACACAGCCTGCTGAACTGCCTGCACACGGTGATGGACCGGACACCGCTGGTGATGTTCTATCCCGGCTCTTTCGACGGGACCACGCTCCAGCTCTTCGGCCGGATCACGCCCACCTCACGCAACCCACGCACCAAGCCCTACTACCGGGCTATCATGCTAGTACCCGGGGGGACACAGACATGAAGATCCAGGAGCTTTTCGTGCGCAGCATCCACCGCCCGATCAACGGGGTCGTCAAGGCCGACCAGCTCGACGCCTCATCGGTGTGGCAGGAGCTCGACGAGTTCGTGGTCACGCGCGAGCTGACGCGGCACATCAACGATCTAGCGGCGGTGTTGCTCTCCACCATTGAATCCGAGGCCAGCGCGGCGGACAAGAACGGTGTATGGGTCTCGGGCTTCTTCGGCTGCGGCAAGTCCCACTTCATCAAGGTGCTCTCCTACCTGCTCGAGAACGACGAGCACGAGCACGAGGGGAAACGCAGCCGAGCGGTCGACTTCTTCGCCGACAAGATCAGCGATCCGTTGCTCTTCGCCGACCTGAAGAAGGTGGTGGCCGCCGCCACCGACACGATCCTCTTCAACATCGACAGCAAGGCCGATCACCGCTCGGGACGGGATACGCTGCTGCAGGTATTTCTGAAGGTCCTCAACGAGAAGCAGGGGTACAGCGGCGACCACCCCCACATCGCCCACATGGAGCGCCACCTCGACGAGAAGGGCCGGCTCGCGGTCTTCCACGAGGTCTTCGAGCGGGAGTCCGGCGAGCCGTGGCTGAAGGAGCGTGACGCCTGGGAGTTCCATCGTGACGGGGTCGTCGCCGCGCTAAAGGAGGCGCTGGGGCAGAGCGAGGAATCGGTGGAGAAGTGGGTCGACGGCGGCGCGGACCACTTCAGCCTCACGCCCGAGAACTTCGCCGGGTGGGTCAAGCGGTACATCGACAGCAAGGGGCCTGACCAGCGGATAATGTTCCTGGTCGACGAGGTCGGACAGTTCGTGGGCAACGACTCCCATCTGATGCTCAGCCTGCAGACCATCACCGAGCTGCTCGGGACAGTCTGCCAGGGACGTGCGTGGATCGCGGTGACCTCGCAGGAGGACCTCGACGCGGTGCTCGGCGACCTCAGGAGCACCAAGGAGCAGGACTTCTCGAAAATCCAGGGCCGCTTCAAGACGCGCCTCTCGCTCTCGAGCGCCAACGTCGACGAGGTGATCAAGAAACGCCTACTCGAGAAGAACGCCGGCGCCGCCGCGCCGCTGGCCGTGGCCTACGAGGGCAAGCACGACATCCTGCGCAACCAGCTCTCCTTCGTGAACGCAGGCATGTCGTTCAAGACCTTCAACGACGGCGACGACTTCGCGGCCTGCTACCCCTTTGCCGCGTACCAGTTCTCGCTGGTGCAGAAGGTCTTCGAGTCGATCCGCAAGGCCGGCGCCACGGGCCTGCACCTGTCCCAGGGCGAGCGCTCGACGCTGGACGCCTTCCAGAGCGCGGCGAGGCAGCTCGGCGACGAGGAGGTCGGCGCCCTGGTGCCGTTCCATCGTTTCTATCCAGCGGTGGAGGGTTTCCTCGACACCGCAGTGAAGCGCACCATCGACCAGGCGGCCGACAACCACGCGCTGCAAGCCCTCGACACCACGGTGCTCAAGGTCCTCTTCCTGATTCGCTACATCGAGCAATTGCCGGGCAGCGTGGACAACCTGGTGACCCTCTGCGTGGACGAGATCGACGCCGACCGGCTGGCGCTGCGCAAGACCATCGAGGCCTCGCTTTCTCGGCTCGAGGGCGAGACGCTGATCGCCCGCAACGGCGACCTCTACTTCTTCCTCACCAACGAGGAGCGCGACATCGGCCGGGAGATCAAGAACACCGCGGTCCCGTCCGGCGCCGAGGAGCGGGAGTTGGGCAAGCTGCTCTTCGAGGACATCCTGGGCGACATCCGCAAGCACAGCTACAGCGTCACTGGCCGCGACTTCAGCTTCACCCGACTCTGCGACGACCACCCGGTCGGCCACCGTATCGAGGGCAGCCTGGAGGTGGCATTTGTCAGCCCGCTGGGCGACCGGTACGGCGAGTTCAGCGATGACGGCCCCTGCATCCTGCACACCAGCGCCGAGCAGGGCCGTGTGCTGATCCGCTTACCCGACTACGCCAGCCTCGGCCGAGAGCTGCGGACCTACCTGCAGACCGAGTCCTATGTGAAGACCAAGCACACCGGATCGCTGCCTGACACTACCAAGCGCATACTGCGCGATCGCAGCGAGGACAACCGGACCCGGCGCGGGCGGATCGTGGAAACCCTCAGGACGATGCTGGCGGACGCGAGCTACTACGCCAGCAGCAAGAAGCTCGACATCAGTCGCACCGACCCGAAAGATGCGCTCGGTGACGCGCTGGAATACCTGATCCAGAACGCGTACCCCAAAATGAGTTACATCAAGCACCTTCACGACGATCCCAAGAAGGATATCCAGAGCACGCTGCGCGCCAACGACGTGGAACAGGTCAACATGGCGTTGGACACGCCAGAGGCCAACACCGAGGCGCTCAACGACCTGCGGGAGTACATCCGCCTGTGCGCGTTGAAGAGCAAGCAGATCGTGCTTCACGAGCTCCTCGAGAAGCGTTACGGCGGTCGCCCCTACGGCTGGCCCGAGCTGGAGGTCGTGCTGCTGGTGGCGCGTCTCGCCGTGTTGAAGGAGATCAACCTGGTGGTCAACGCCGCGCCGCTCCCGCTTGACCAGGCCTACGACCACCTGACCTCTCCCAGTAGACAGCGCAAGGTGGTCATCAGCGAGCGGGAGTCGGCGGGCGGTGGGCTGATCAAGAAGGCGCAGGCGCTGGGCAAGGAGCTGTTTGCACAGTCGGGACCGAGCAGTGAAGAGGCGCTGTTCACTTTCCTCAAGGAACGCCTCGACTCCTGGGTTAGCGCCCTGGCCGGGTACGAGCCCCTGGCGAAGACGGGCAACTACCCAGGCCTGAGCGAGATCCAGAGCTGCCTCGAGAGCCTGCGCAAGTTCGTCGAAGAGTCGGACTCGTTGCGCTTCCTCAAGCGTTTCGCCGCCAACCGGGACGAGCTGCTCGACCTCGCCGATGATCTCCGCGACCTGAAGGACTTCTATACCAACCAGAAGCACAGCTGGGAGCTGCTGCGATCTGCCGTGGACGAGCTGTCGCAGAACCGCCTTCAGCTCGACGCCCACGAGGAGGCCGGACCGGCCCTGACCCGCATGGAGGAGATCCTTGCGGCCCCACGTCCCTACGGCCTGCTGCACGAGGTGGCCGAGCTCATCCACACCGCCAGGTCCGTCAACGACCAGCTGGTGTCCGAGGCGCGCGGCCCGGCAGTGGCCGGGATTCAGGGGCTGCTCGATGGCGTGAACGAGGAGCTCGGCAAGGTGTCGGCGGACGAGGCGCTCCGGAAGACGGCAACCAACGAGCTTACAAACCTGGTTGCGACCGCCAGCCAAGCCACGAGCATCGCCCACATTGCCCAGGCCAGGCAGGCAGCCGAGGCGGCCTTTGACCGCGCGCTGACCGCCATCGAGCAAGTCCAGACCCCGCCGACGCCGGAGCCCGAGGGAGCAACTCCTCCCGCGCCACCCAAGCCCAAGGTGAAGAAGCGTCGCGTTGTGGAGGCGAAGAGTCTGTGGTCGGGGGGCTTCATCGAGACCGCAGACGACGTGGAGGCCTTCCTGGCCAAGCTCCGGGCTACACTTCAGGCCGCCATCGAAGCCGACGAACGCGTGCAGATCAAGTGAGGCGGACTCGATGAACACAGCACAACTCAAGAACTACGCGCCCGAAGCTCGCAAGGAATTCATCGCGGCGGTCAGCGCCCAGGCGGCGCGGCTGGGTATCACCGCTCGGGGGATCGCCGACGCCCAGGTGAAGGGCGACGTGCTGCTCGTGGGCGGGCAGGCATTCCAGAAATCCGTCGAGTCGCAGCGCAATGCGCTGGTGAAACGAGTGAAAGCCGAGGGCTTCGACGCCGTGATGGAGGCTGTCGCATACACCTGGTTCAACCGCTTCGTGGCGCTTCGCTACATGGAGCTGCACGGGTACCTCGAACACGGATATCGTGTGCTGAGCCATCCTGACGGACAGGGCCGCCCCGAGATCCTCGATCACGCCGCAGACGTTGATCTGCCTGGTCTAGATCAGGCGGTCGCCGTGGAGCTGAAGCTGGACGGCACCAGGGACGAGGATCTGTACCGGCTCGTGCTCAAGGCGCAGTGCAACGCTTTGAACCGAGCAATGCCGTTTCTATTCGAGCCCATCGGTGGCGAGACCGAGCTGCTGCTACCGGCTATCCTGCTGCATACCGACTCGCTGATCCGGCAGCTCGTTGAACGGATTGACGAGAGCACCTGGGATCAAATCGAGATCATCGGCTGGCTCTACCAGTTCTACATCTCGGAGAAGAAGGATCAGGTCATCGGCAAAGTGGTTGTAGCGCCCAGCTAAGATGTCCGCGATTCGGCCCGGTAATTGGTTGACACGTCCCCCAATTCCTTCATGAGACCGTAAGCCAATAATACCTGCTCGACGGCCCTCCGTCGAGCACTGTCTTGCTC
>Ga0272442_10004091_pt1 | contig 20092 bp, 20 predicted proteins | sample SSMForm2O_FD_200262 | JGI IMG/M metagenome (GOLD analysis project Ga0272442, IMG submission 200262) | Marine sediment archaeal communities from Little Sippewissett salt marsh, Falmouth, MA, United States - SSM-Form-2O | ecosystem: Environmental > Aquatic > Marine > Wetlands > Sediment ... | reverse complement strand
GTTTTTAAAAACAAAATATTAAAATTAAAAAAAAACAACGGGGGAAATAAAATTGACTAAGGTAAAAATATATTCCAACATATTAAAAGCCAACGATACGTTAGCTCAAAAAAACAGGAAACTATTTGATTTAAATGGTGTATTCACGATTAATTTAATGAGTTCACCTGGCTCCGGAAAGACCTCGCTTTTAGAGAAAACCATTGATATGCTAAAAGAAGAATTGAGCATTGGGGTACTTGAAGGGGACCTTCAAACAGCCAATGATGCAAAAAGAATCGAAAAATATCATATTCCGGTGACGCAAATAAATACGGACGGAGCTTGTCATCTTGATGCAAATATGATTGATAATGCCCTGGATTTCTATGATTTTAAAGACCTGGATCTTTTTGTAATTGAAAATGTAGGTAATTTGGTATGTCCTGCCGGATATGATCTTGGTGAAGATGATAGAGTAGTTATGGTAAGCACACCTGAAGGTGATGATAAACCGATAAAATACCCGGTTATGTTTCGTAAGGCAACCGTATTGTTGATCAATAAGATAGATCTTTTGCCATATACAAATTTTGATTTGATGAAAGTAAAAGAAGATGCTTTGAAAATAAAACCAGATTTAAAAATATTCGAGATCTCCTGTAAGACCGGAGAAGGTTTGGTTCCCTGGTATGATTGGCTAAAAGCTCAGGTTAAGAAGAAAACCAAGAACTAGTAAACGATACCAGGAAAACGTAATGTTTCTTTTGCTTAAAAAAGGATTTACAAAAACTAAAATTTATATCAGGAAGCTTGTGTATCCAGTCAAGGTTATTCGTTCTTTTTTCTATATAAATGAAATGCCCAAGAGGATACTTAATTAATTTTAAACCACATTTTAGAACTTTAAAAGATTGTTGATTTTAAGTTTTAAGTTGTGGTTTTATATTTAATAATCAATTTAATTCAATGACTCGATATAGTATGGCAGGAAAATATCTTTACTTTCTTATGTTATTGATTTTAGGGGAAGCTGTAAACAATGAAAAAAAGAAAAAATATTATAGTTAGAGGAATTGTCCAGGGAGTCGGTTTTCGACCCTTCATTCATAAATTAGTCTCTGCTTACCGATTATTCGGTTGGGTATTGAATTCTGATCAAGGAGTTGAAATTGATATAGAAGGAGAAGAAATAGAATTAAATCAATTTATTGCAGATATTAAAGGGAAATTACCTCCTTTAGCCAGGATTGAGGAAATGGAGGTATCTCAATTGCCATTGGCGGGTTATAAAAATTTTTCCATTAAAAAAAGTATTACGAGTGAGTCGAATCATTTTGTTCTTGTCTCACCGGATATGAGCATTTGTGAAGATTGTATGAATGAATTATTTGATCCTTTTAATAGACGATTTCGCTATCCCTTTATTAATTGCACCAACTGTGGTCCTCGGTTTACAATTATTAAAGATATACCCTATGATAGAGAGAAGACGAGTATGGATATATTTAAGATGTGCCCTAAATGCCTTACGGAATATACAGACATTGAAGATAGGAGATATCACGCACAACCAAATGCATGTGAGAAATGTGGGCCGGAAGTCTCAATTTATCAAAACAATAGAAGATTAAAAACAGACAATCCTATCATGGAAGCAGTTCGAAAATTGAAGGAAGGAGAAATTGGAGCCATTAAAGGATTGGGTGGTTATCATTTGGCTTGTGACGCAACCAATGATCATGCGGTTCGCAGATTAAGAAGATTGAAAAATAGAGAAGCTAAACCATTTGCCATAATGGCTTGTGAAATGGATAAAATAAAACAGTTTTGCTATGTTAATCCGGAAGAAGAGAAAGTCCTCTCCAGTAGAGCCAGACCTATTGTTCTCTTAAAGAAAAAGTTAAGTAGTGATGGGATTTCTGAAAGCGTTGCTCCAAAAAATAATTATCTAGGGGTGATGTTGCCTTATACACCGCTTCATTATCTTTTATTAAAGGATCAGTTTTTTGCTTTAGTCATGACCAGCGGTAATATTAGCGAAGAACCCATTATCAGTGATAATAAGGAAGCATTTGAAAAATTGGATAAAGTAGTTGATTTTTTCCTTACATACAATAGAGATATTTACAATCGTTGCGATGATTCAGTCATAAAATTTATCAATCATGAGCCCATTTTTTTTCGCAGATCAAGAGGATATGTTCCGCAACCCGTTACGCTTGATTTTAAAATAAAAGAAGTCATGGCTTTGGGTGGAGAGTTGAAAAATACCATTAGTTTTTCCAAAGGGAATTATATTTTTCCCAGTCAATATTTGGGCGATCTGAAAAGTTTGAGCACACTTGATTTTTTAAAACAGTCAATAAAAAAGTTAGAAAAAATATTTCGAGTTAATCCGGGAATTATTGCATGTGATCTTCATCCGGATTATTTGTCTACTCGATATGCTGAGGAAATTGCAAAGGAAAAAAATATGAAAATGATAAGAATTCAGCACCATCATGCGCACATTGCCAGTTGCATGGCTGAAAATGGAATATCGGAAGCAGTTATAGGGATTGCGTACGATGGCACAGGCTATGGGGATGATCATGCGGTTTGGGGTGGTGAACTACTTATTGCAAATTTCAAGAATTATTTTCGGGCAGGTCATTTAAAATATTGTGCTTTGCCTGGAGGTGATAGAGCCATCAATGAGCCGTGGCGGATGGCATATAGTTATTTGTATTCAATCTATGGTCGGGAAGCAAAGGACTTGAATATAGATTTTATCAAAAGAAGAGATCCTAATGTAATTTCAATCATTGATAAGATGATCGAAAAAAAAATAAATTCTCCTTGGACATCAAGTTGTGGTAGATTGTTCGATGCAATATCTTCATTGATCGGCATAAGAGATGTCGTGTCTTATGAGGGACAAGCAGCTATGGAATTAGAGAGTATCTGCCATCCTGACATTGACGAAAGCTATGGATATGATATTATTGGAAAAGAAAAAAAATTGATTATCGAACCAAAAAAGATAATTACGGAATTGATAAGTGATTTAAGTAAAGGTATTTCAAAAAAAGTCATTGCTTCTAAATTTCATAATACCGTTGCAGAGTTTACTTTAAAATCCTGCATAAGGATCAGAGAACAGACCAAAATCAATAAGGTGGTAATAAGCGGTGGTGTATTTCAAAATAAATATTTGACTGAAAAAGTCATATCCTTACTAACATCGTATGATTTTTTGGTATTTTCGCATAAAAAGGTGCCACCTAATGATGGGGGACTATCTTTGGGCCAGGCAGTCATAGCAGGAATAACAGATGAATAGATGCCCGGCTTTTTTGTTGTAAACTGAGCAAGAGAAATTTTGTCACGTATAATAAAACTATTTATTGTTTTAATTTAAGAAAAAAATATCTTTTTATCTTGTCATCAGTTAAAAACTTATCGTAAATCAATGAACCTGAGAGGGGTGAATAAAATGTGTTTAGCCATACCGGGAAAAGTAAAAAAAATATTCAAAGATAATACCGCCCGGATAGAAATTGGCGGTATTACCAAAATAATAAGTCTGGATTTGATTCCAAAAGTAAAACTGGGAGAATATGTCCTTTTGCATGCAGGCTTTGCCATTGAAATTATCAACAAAAAACAGGCGGAAGAAATTTATCATGCCTGGGAGGGGAAGATAGATTGAAATATATCGATGAATATAGGGATGAAAATCGTGTAAAGCTCATTTTAGAGAAAATAAAATTAATTTCAACAAAAAAAGTGAATTTAATGGAAGTATGTGGTACGCATACCGTGTCTATATTCAGAAATGGGATAAAAAATATTTTGCCTGAAAATATTCAACTTATTTCCGGACCTGGTTGCCCGGTTTGTGTTACACCGATAGAAAGTATTGATGAGATTATTGCGTTTTCACGCAAGAAAGATTTCATTGTTACTACATTCGGGGATATGATTAGAGTACCCGGCTCGACTTCTTCTCTGGAAAAAGAAAAAGCAGATGGCGCAGATATTAGAGTAGTGTACTCGACCTTGGATGCTTTGGATATTGCTCAAAAAAATAGTGATAAAAACATTGTGTTTATGGGGGCAGGATTTGAAACCACTTCTCCAACGATTGCCAGTATTGTCTTGCAGGCAAAAAATAAGGGAATAAAAAATTTTTCAGTGCTTAGTGTGGCGAAAACAATGCCGCCGGTCATGAAAAGTCTGCTTGTTGGAGGTATGAATATTGATGGATTTATCTGTCCGGGCCATGTAAGTGCTATTATTGGGAGTAAACCCTATGATTTTATTGCAGAAAAATTTGGCATCCCCTGCGTGATAAGCGGATTTGAGCCAGTAGACATACTAGAGACGATTTATATGCTGATCAAGCAAATTGAAAAGAATATTGCAAAGATTGAAATTCAATATAAGCGAGCTGTAAAACCGGAAGGAAATCAAATTGCTTTGAATAAAATGGAAGAAGTTTTCAAAACAGTGGATGCCGGTTGGCGGGGAATTGGAAATATAGCGAATAGCGGATTAGATTTAAAAAAGGAATTTATTCAGCATAATGCACGCAGATTCAAAGTATCAATAGAAAAATCCAAAGAATATCCCGGATGTAGATGCGGAGATGTATTAAAAGGATTAATAAACCCAACTGAATGTGCTCTTTTTAGAACAGTTTGCACTCCTCAAGATCCTAAAGGTGCCTGTATGGTTTCCAGCGAAGGTACCTGTGCCGCTTATTACAGATATGATCATTCGTCCATTTCTTGAAATACTGTTTTTTCGACAGGCATTTCCTGAATTCATGAAATATTTCAATTTCACTCATTTAAGGTAGAACCACATTCGATATGATGCATGACTGAATTTCCATATTCCGACATAAAATGCTGTTCGTTCTATGGTATACTGAACATGAAATACCATTTTAACAATGACCATTTTTGAAAGGACGACTATATGAAAGAAAATAAAATATTATTGAGCCATGGTAGTGGAGGGAGATTATCTTACGAGTTAATAAAAAACTTATTTTTAACTAATTTTAAGAGTGATTACCTGAAAAGGCTTGATGACGGTGCAATATTAGACTTCAAAGATTTAAATTTAGCCTTTTCAACAGACTCTTACACAGTGGATCCTCTTTTTTTTCAAGGTGGTAATATTGGAGAATTGGCAATCCATGGTACGGTAAATGATTTGGCCATGTGTGGAGCAAATCCTCTTTACTTGACCTGTTCTTTTATCATCGAAGAAGGATTACCTATGGATATTTTGGAAAAAATTGTTCATAGTATGAAAAATGCTTCAATTGAGGCCGGAGTAGAAATTGTCACTGGTGATACAAAAGTGGTGAATAAAGGGGCAGCAGATAAAATATTTATCAATACATCTGGTATAGGTGTCATTAAAAAAGGAATAAATATTTCAGGGAAAAATGCACGGATTGGTGATTTTGTTCTTGTCAATGGCACTATCGGAGATCACGGAATTACTATTTTATCGGAAAGGGAAGGCTTGCAATTTGAAACAAGCATAAAAAGTGATACCGCACCCCTTTCTTCGTTGGTGTCAGACATGTTGAGTGTAAGTAACAAGATCCATGTTTTAAGAGATCCGACACGAGGTGGATTGTCAACGACCTTAAACGAAATTGCCATGTCTTCCGGTGTGGAAATAGAAATAGAAGAAGATAAAATACCTATCCTGGAAGGTGTGAGTGCAGCCTGTGAGATATTAGGATACGACCCTTTATATTTAGCAAATGAAGGTAAACTGATCGCATTTGTATCGCCTGAAGATGCCTTAAAAGTGATAAATAAGATGAAAAAGAATCAATATGGCAAAGATGCAAAGATTATTGGTAGAGTGACAAAAAAATCTTCTGGGCATGTATATTTAAAAACACAAATCGGAGGGAAAAGAATTTTGGACATGCTTACTGGGGAACAATTACCCAGAATTTGTTAGCCGGTTGATTTCTTTCCGGGTTCACTGGTTTAATCCTTTTATTTAAAAGTCTCAGTCTGTTGATAGGAATTTTTATTGATTTGTCGAATAATAATATTAAACACACCATGGCAAAATTATATTAACTGACAAAATTGAATCAGTTTTAGCATTGTCAATGTTGACTGGTTAGAGAAAATGGAATTATTAATACGATTCAAAGGCGGTATAAACCATGAATAGTCATAAAGAGAGTATTTATGTAAAATTAGCTCGAGAAGCGATTGAAAAATATGTTAAATCAGGAGAAAAGTTAATTCCTTCGAGTAAAATCCCAAAAAAATTATTCGATACAAAAGCGGGCGTTTTTGTATCTTTGAAGAAATATGGAGCATTGAGGGGTTGCATAGGAACATTTAAGCCTTTTCGCAATAATATTTGTAGCGAAATTATTGAAAATGCGATTAGTGCAGCAACTTCAGATCCGAGATTTTCCCCGGTAACTGTTGATGAATTGAAAGATTTATACATTTCGGTGGATATTCTTTCTCCTCCGCAAGAGGTAAAAAGCATTCGACAACTTGATCCTAAAAAATATGGCGTTATTGTCAGTAGTGGTTATAAAAAGGGATTGTTATTGCCTGATTTAGAGGGTGTGGATACGGCAGAGCATCAAATTGATATTGCAAAGCGCAAAGCAGGTATCTTTCCCGAAGAGAAGGTAAGACTATTTAGATTTGAAGTGAAAAGATACCATTGAATTAGTTAAATGGTTGATTGGTTGCCTGGTTAGCTAGTTAAGAAAATAAAAGATAAAAATCAGTAGTCAGGAGCCAGAAGTCAAAATCCAGAATAATAAATAACTTAGAGCAAAAAAAGAAAAGAGCTGATAAAATTATTATTTCGCATGTATCGTTATCCGGTTTACCGGTTAAGGATTAGTTAACCAATCGTCAAGCAAGACAGAGATATATTACAATGGGCCACTACTTACTGAAAATAGAGAACTAAAAAATTCTTTTTTTCTTGTATTTTCAACTAATTAACCAGATAGCTAACTAACTGGCGAACTAGTTCGCCACAAGGGGTGTTTTCTAAAATGAAAGAAGCTCTATTTTATAAATTAATTGATAAAGAAAAAGGAATTATAAAATGTTTGCTTTGCCCTAAAAAATGCGTTATTCATGTGGGAAAAAATGGATTTTGCCGTGTTAGAAAAAATATTGATGGAAAACTTTATTCTTTAAATTATTCAAAAATTTCTTCCATAAGCATTGATCCTATTGAAAAAAAACCACTTTACCATTTTCTTTCCGGTTCATCTGTGTTTTCGATAGGTACAGTTGGGTGTAATTTTTCCTGCGTTTTTTGTCAAAACTGGCAAATTTCACAAAGCAGCAATGAAGAGCATTTATTGAAAACAATGACTCCACAAGAAATCGTTGCATTGGCAATCAAGAATCATTCTCCTGGAATTGCATATACCTATTCTGAACCATTGATCTGGTACGAGTATGTGCTGGAATCGGCGAAACTTGCCCGTAAAAATGGCCTAAAAAACATTTTGGTCACCAATGGCTATATTAAAAGCGAACCTTTGATGGAACTTTTGCCCTATATTGACGCCATGAATATTGATTTAAAATCCTTTTCTGATTCATTCTACAAAAAATATTGTGGGGGAAGTTTGTCAACAGTACTTCATACGATTAAACTTTCCAAAAAATATTGTCATATTGAATTGACTAATTTATTGATTCCCGGCTTGAATGATGATAAGGGTGAAATAGAAGACATGTCTCATTGGATTGCATTTTTGGATAAAACAATTCCCTTGCATTTTTCACGATATTTTCCCTGTTATAAGTTGAATATTTCCGCTACACCCATTTCTACGTTATATGAAGCAAGACAAATCGCGCAAAAAAAATTAAAGTATGTTTATATCGGAAATATTTCGGATGAAGAACCAAATTCAACGTATTGCGGCGAATGCGGAAAGGTTTTAATAAAACGTACCGGTTATCATGTAATGAATATAGGGCTGGATGAAATGGGAAAATGTAAATATTGCGGAGAAAGTGTTGTTATTTTTTAATGCCGGATCGAATGATAAAATTTAGAAATGTGGCATTTGATTTTTAATCATCCATATTTATTCATTAATATATTTTTAGTTCATTATACTTTAAAAAAGATTGTAAAAATGTTAGCTTACAAATAATCTATCTTGTTTTGTGGTAGGATATTTTATTTTCTTTTGTTGTTAATGGTATTATTTTATTTGGATTGTTTTGCTTCAATGAGCTTTAATGTTTTTAGCACATTCATCATGACGTTGGAATGGAGGACTATTCATGAACAAATATATCCGTTTATTCTATTCTTTTTTGCTGCTCATGGGTTTTTGGTTAATTTTGAGTTTTAATTTCCAGCCTGTTTCGCTCTTTATTGGTGCTGTTTTTTCATTCTTGATCAGCTTGTTGAGCCAAGGCTTTTTTCTAAAATCCCATGAAGGTATACGTAGTCAATCATTTTTAATAATATGGCATTCCTTCATTTATATTTTCGTATTGCTTTATGAAATGTTTCTTGCCAGTTTTGATGTTGTATATCGGGTGATTACCATGAATATCAACCCGGAAGTGGTTATGATCAAATCAAATATTAAATCTGATTTAGGTCTTGTGCTCTTGGCGAATTCCATTACTTTGACTCCCGGAACTATTACAATTGATATAGAAGGCGAATATCTGTATGTCCACTGGTTGTATGTTCGTACATCGCATTTTGAACGTGCGTCAGAATTGATTAAGGGACGTTTTGAGCAATGGTTGGGGAGAATATTTATATGAACGTAATATCTATAATCATTACCGTATTGGGTGTGACGGCATCGCTTGCCCTCTATCGTGTTATTTTTGGTCCAACTCCATGGGATAGGTTGATTGCAGTTAATTTGATTTCTTCAAAGGTGGTTATTATTATGGTGGCAACCGCTGCATTATTCAAGCAAAGCATATATATGGATGTAGCTTTAGTATATGCAATTATCGGATTTGTCAGTATTATTGCAATTAGTAAATTTTTAGAAGGGAAAGAAAATAAAAAATGATATTATCCTACTTTTTTATATTTTTAGGCTTGGTTTTTATTTTTTTTGGCACACTGGGAATCATTCGCTTTCCAGATATTTATACCAGATTGCAAACCAGTTCAAAGTGTGATGCTGCCGGCACGGTGGCTATACTTATTGGTTTAATTGTAAAAGAGGGTTTAAGCTCACTTTCTTTGAAAATATTGATAATATTAATTTTTTTACTGTTGACTAATCCGGTAGCAACGCATGCTATAGCGCGTTCAGCTGCCATAAGAGGGATAAAGCCATGGCGAAAAAAGCGGGAAAGAATGGAGTAAATAAATATCATGCTATTTGTTTTTTTAGTGATGTTGGTTATTCTAGCCCTTGTAGCACTTGAAATAAAGAATCTATTAAGTGCCATTATTGTGTTAGGTGCATTTAGTCTTGTTATGTCTTTAACATTTTATTATTTACATGCACCTGATGTTGCCATTGCCGAAGCAGCAATTGGTTCTGGATTCACTACGGTAATATTTCTCCTTGCTATTAAAAAGCGGGGTATTCTTACCATGCTGACTTATCCACATAGTCGTTTTTTTTTCTATAACCATGAAGGAAAACCAACAGGATTGGATTATGATATTTTGTTCCTATTTGCAAAGAAAATGGATTTGGAATTAGAAGTAAAGAATGCAGAAACATGGCAGGAATTAATTCCACAGCTATTAGCCGGGAATGGAGATATAATCGGTGCAGGCATGACAATACTTGATAGTCGAGCAGAGCAGATTAATTTTTCAGAAGGATATTTTCCTGCAAGGGTAGTTTTGATAACCAATATGAAGAATCAAAACCTCAATTCCTTAAACGATGTGAAAGGCAAAGCAGTTACTGCTACAATTGAGACTTCATGTTATGAGGCATTGAAAAAGTTAAAAGACATTCAAATTGATACTCATTGCTCTAATCCAAATAAATTAATGGAGGCGATATCTGAAGGAGATATAAATATTGCAGCAGTGGATTTACCTGAAGCGATCATAGGTCAACTCATTTATACGAATATCAAAATTATAGGCCATATCACTGATTTGCAACATTATGGATATGGTGTGTCAAAAGAAAGAAAAGAGCTGTTAAAAAAATTAGATGTCTTTTTAATGGAAATTAAGAAAGACGGAACTTATGAAGAGATTTACAAGAAATATATCCATTAGATCATTTTACCATTAGAGATCATTTTACGATAATTCAATACTTTGTTATTATTTAAAAAGCTATCGTATAATTGGAATTTTAATAATTCATAGCTTTAGTACGGTTTCGGACATATTTTTTGCTGAATTCTGAGAATGTTTACATTGTACTGAAATGATAACAATTAGTTGCTTATCGTATGGGAAGGAAGGAGTATTTATAATGAAAAAATATATTTCTATCCCCTTTCTAATAATAATTACCATAATAATTATTACTTCGATTGGCCTTGAATATGGCAATCCAAGAAATATGGAGTTTGTAAAATATTATCTTGAGCAGGGATTAAATGATACTGGAGCAATGAATCTGGTTGCAGCCGTGTACCTTGATTATCGTGTATATGATACGCTAATTGAGACTGTCATACTATTTATGGCAGTTGCCGGAATTACTTTTTTCTTGCAAAGGAGGAAATGAATTGAAAAGTTCTAATATTATTAAGACAATTGCTCAAAAATTATTTCCATTTATCACGCTTTTCGGGATCTACCTGATTTTGAATGGTCATTTATCTCCTGGAGGCGGTTTTCAAGGAGGAGTCGTATTGGGTACGGCTGTCATTTTACTATTTCTATCTTATGGAATTGAAGCAACCGAACAGAAAGTCAAAATGAGATGCTTAAGTATTTTAGAAGAAGCAATTATTTTATTTTTTATATTTTTAGGCATTCTGGGGATATCAACAGGTTATTTTTTCCTTAAAAATTTTCTTCCTCTGGGTCGTGCAGGGCAAATTTTAAGCGCAGGTTTTATGCCGTTGTTAAATTTGGTAATCGGTATCAAGGTTGCAGCGGGCATATTCGGGATATTTTATATTTTATTTAAGTACAGGGGCGAGATATGAATCCGATTCATTTTAGTATTTTATTGTTCTTTATCGGTCTGTATGGTGTGATAAATAAGAACAATTTAATAAAAAAAATTATTGGGCTGACTATACTAAACGGCAGTACCGTACTATTTTTTATATCTATTGGTTATAGGGAAAATGGTATTGCCCCTATATTAAGTGAAGAGCTTTCAGGAGAATTAATGCCGGTAATGGTCAATCCGGTTCCCCAGGCACTAATGTTGACTGCTATAGTCATCGGAGTTTCTGTAACTGCCCTGGCTTTAGCTCTGATTGTTAAGATATATGAAAAATATAAAACATTGAACATTCAACAGTTATTGAAGGAGTAATAAACCTTTGAAAAATCATTTGCCAATCCTAATCATTATTTTACCCCTTGTGTTTTCATTTCTTATATTACTTTTTAGAAAGTATGCCTTTTATTTATCATTAACCGGTATTTTTGTATCACTTTTTTTTCTTTTAAGGCTGTCTTCTAAAATTTTAAGAGGTAATAGAATAATCTATCATCTTGGTGGTTGGGAAGGCCCGATTGGTATTAACCTGGTAATTGACGGTCTCAGTTTCTATTTTTCCTTTCTTGTATTGTGTGCAGGAATATTTATCGTTTTGTATTCCCTTTACGAAGAGAAATATTCATCTACTTACTACTTTTTTTTACTGCTTTCCACAAGCAGCATGCTTGGAATCATTTTTACCGGCGATATATTTAATATGTATATTTTCTATGAGTTATTGACTATTTCTACATATCTGATGATAGCTTATTTGAAGAAGGGAGAATCGTTAAAAGCCAGTTTTAATTATTTGATAATGGGTGGAGTAGGGCTGTCCTTCTTTTTACTGGGAGTTGGCTTTCTTTATGCGCTTTTTGGTGTTTTGGATATTTCTCATATTGCGGAAAGATTTTTAGTAATTTTCTCTTTCAATCAACAAATGGTAATGGTTGCATTTGCACTGATACTTATAGGAATCGGCATAAAAGTGGCTATATTTCCTTTGCACGGATGGCTGCCGGATGCTCATTCCCTTGCACCGTCATCTGTCAGTGCATTACTTTCTGGAATTACAGTGAAGATTGGAATTTATTGTCTCATACGATTACTGTATCATATTTTTTGTTCGGAAGAATATTTTTTTATAAGGACTGGACAAATATATTTAATTCTGGGAAGTATTACTCTTTTATTTGGAGCAACTATGGCATTGGCACAAATTGACCTTAAGCGCTTACTCGCATTTTCAACGATTAATCAAATTGGCATTATAATGATTGGATTTGGGATTGGAACAAAGGCAGGATTCACCGGGGCACTTTTCCATATTTTAAATCACGCAATATTAAAAATTTCTTTATTTTTTTGTGCAGGGATTATTATAAAGAAAACCGGTTCAAGGCTATTGCAGGGCTTGAAAGGATTTGGCAGGCGGGAACCATTGATTGTATTATCCTTTACTATTGCATCTATGGGAATGATAGGGATTCCATCTGTCAATGGCTTTATCAGTAAATTTATTATCTGTTCTGCTGCGATAGAGGCAGGATTTCCTCTAATCGTAGTGATTATTATTATTGCAAGTGTCATTACTGCAGCCTATTACTTTAAAATAATAGCTTTATTTTTTGATTTAAGTGAAACATCTGCAAAGATAACAAAACCATTCGGCGGAAAAAATGCATCCTCAAGGATAATTTTCGGATATTGGCCGGTTTATGTCTTAACTGGAATTTCGGTATTTCTGGGAATATTCCCGAAATTCGGAATTAATTTATTGGAACCAGCAGTCAAGTTGATTTTGTCTAACTTTATTCCATAATAAATTATTTTTCGATATGTAAAAAAGGGGAATTTATGTTAAATTTTAATATATTAATTGTCTGTATTTTTTTACCTTTTCTTTTGGCATTGATACTTATTTTTGGAACAAAGATACATTCTATTAAAAAGAGGCCACGAGCTTATATTTTAATCATTGGCTTGACGACTATTATAGTTCAAATTTTTTTACTTTTATCGATGTTTGCCTCTGTGCAGGGAGGGATAATTCTACAGAAAAATATATTTTCAGGAATGCTCCCTTTTGACCTAGCTTTTCAGGCTGACAGATTAAGTATCACTATGGGATCCGTAGTATTTTTGCTATGGTCTGCTGTATATATATATTCTATTGTTGACATACAAAAGGATTTTTTCAAATATTATTTCTTGCTATTTTTATTATTAGGAAGCATTTTAGGAACCATATTAGCGAAAAATCTGATGAGTTTTTATTTTTTCCTTGAAATCTCTGCTATATTGACTTATTTTCTTATTATTCATAAAAAAAACGCAATTTCATTAAGGGCAGGATATAAATATATCATCATGACCCTGATTGGTGCATTCTTGATATTTTTATCTATCCTATTCGCCTATAATGAAACAAAAAGTTACGAAATGAGTTCCTTAATACAGTGCAAAAGTTCATTGCCTCCCATTTTATTTGTAATTGGCTGTTTAATAAGGGCAGGAGCTGTCCCTTTCCACACATGGTTGCCGGATGCACATCCTGCTGCTCCATGTCCAATCAGCGCATTTTTATCCGGTATCATGATAAAGATTGGTATATATGGAATTCTCAGAATTATTTTACCAGGATTTAACCCTGTTACAAATGCATATAACAACATAAATATCCTGAACAATATTATTTTTTTTACAGGAATTGCATCAATGCTATCGGGAGTTATTTTAGCTTTGATGCAATCCGATGTGAAGAAGTTGTTGGCTTACCATAGTATCAGTCAATTAGGATATATATTGTTTGGAATAGGAGTTGGTTCTATTTGGGGAATTTCCGGAGGTATCTACCACATGATAAATCATGCCTTTTTTAAAGGATTGCTCTTTTTATGTATGGGAGCTGTGATCCACAAAACGAGAGAAAAAAGGTTAAGTTATTTAGGTGGTTTATGGAGAAAAATGCCAATAACAACAATAACCTGTATAGCTGCTGCATTAGCAATTTCAGGCGTACCACCATTTAATGGATTTGCTAGCAAGGTAGTTATTGGCAATTCAGTTCACCATTCGAGCATTTTTTACACATTGATTTTAAATGTCGCTTCAACTTTGACCTTTGTTTCGTTTTTTAAATTAATAAAATATACCTTTTTTGGTAAAAATGAAAAATTAGTAAAAAACATAGAAGAAGTGCCTGTATTTATGTCTATGCCATTGGTCATATTATCAATTTTTTGTTTGATCTTAGGATTGTCCGCAAAACTGATACTAAATGAATTGATTTTTCCGGTTATAGCTCCTTTTTCTTTTATGGGGATGCCAAAAGAGATATCCTTTTGGAATCTGGAGACATTTCTAAATGTGTTTTGGAGAATTGTATCGGGTTTTACTATTTTTTATTTGTTAAACCGTTTTGGAATCATCAGCAAAGAAGAAAAAAAGTTAAGGACAGAACATGTATTTTTCAAAACTATTCAATTGATTAGCATAAATTCCATTTATGAAAATCTTGCCATACTGTTTAATCAATTGAGTAAAAAGATGAATCAGATTCATTCAAGAAAATTGAATGCTTATTTAACCTGGGTCGTAACAGCTTTATTGATATTAGTTTCAGTTTTGTTTTTTGATATATTGTAAATGATTCAATGCCACATAACGTGACAGTTGCTATTTTAATATGTGAGAACAAATAATTCAGGGTTTAGAGGAAGAAAGAGATAGCATCTATATCTATCGAACTATGCTTGATATCCCCATTAACTATATCAGATATCTAATGTAAAAATACACGCATGAAATGATGAGATCAATAATTACCAACGGAAAAGCAACTCTTACAAAATACCAGAAATGAATCGGCTGTTGATTTTTTTCAGCGATATCTGCAACCATCAGGTTGGCGGCAGTACCGATCAATGTTCCATTTGCTCCTATGTTCGCACCCAGAGTCAGAGCCCACCATAGAATGGGAACCGAAATACCAACATGCTGAGATATATTTTGAATAATCGGAATAGCTAAAGCTACAACGGGAATATTGTTAAAAAAAGCCGACATGAATGTAGTTATCCCAATGATGTTAAAGCTTAAAAAGCTCAAATTACCTTCTGTAAAATTGATTAATTCGGAGGAAATGATTTCAATCAATCCATTTTCCTCCAGTGCTCCGGATAATACATTCAATCCAATTAAAAAGAAAATAATCCGCCAGTCAATTTGGGCATAAATACTATCAGGCTTATCATGGCTGATAATAAGCAAGATTGTTGCACCAAGCAAATAGATAACAGCCAGGTTTAGATTGACTAGGTGGGAAAAGAAAGACACAATCAAAGTGATGCTTAAAATCAGTAAAGAATTTTTGAATAGAGAAGGATTGACAATGGCTTTATTTTCATCAATTTTATTAAAACGGGAAATGATTTCAACAGAAATATTATTTTTTTTAAGAGTATCTTTAAAACGATTGACTAAGTATAATATGTTAAAAAAAACCAGAATAATGGATATCGGTGCCATGTGAATGATGAAATCATTAAAATTAAGATGGGCGGCTGAACCTATCATAATATCAACCGGGGTGCCGACATAGGTAGCTAACCCGCCAATGTTTGCAAAAATGATTTCTGAAATAAGAAAAGGCATAGGTGATATTTGTAGGATATGGGTAATTGCCAAAGTGATATTAGCGATAAAAAGTAAGGTAGTGATTTCATCTAAAATCGAAGAAAGAAAACCGGCCAATAAGGAAAGAGAGATGAGGAGCACCAGAGGATTTCCTTTGCTGAATTTGGTTACTTTTATTGCAAAATATTGGAATATTCCACTTTCTTTTGCTATGATAATAAAGATCATCATGCCGAGCAAAATGCCTAATTTATTGAAATCAATATATTTAATCGCGGCATCAAATTTAATCAGACCAAAGGCGATAGATAAAATTGCACCAAAAAAAGCAGAAGTTGCTCTAATTCTGCGATTGGTAAAAATTAAAAAGTAAGTTATAATTGATATAAATAAACTAAGAATTAATTGGGACATTTTATTGTTCCTGAAAAATATTGTATTTGACTAGTTGGTTAAAGTGTGATAGGTTTGCTTTTGATGAATTGTTTTTATAGGGTTGAGTTGATTCAAGATTGTCCATTAAAAACCGGCACACTTTTGTATTATATCATATTCTTGTTTATTTAGACGTATTAATTTATGAAAAGAATAATTCAAAAGTGAAATTTACAGATAGAAGGAGTTTCGGAAAATGTTTGGTGATTTTCTTTTCAGGTCATTTTCTAAAAGTATCGGAATTGACCTCGGTACTTCAACGACTTTAGTTTATGTTAAAGGCAGGAAAGTAGTTCTATACGAACCATCAGTTGTTGCGTTTGGAGACAATGGTAATAAAATATTAGCTGTGGGACAGGATGCAAAAAAAATGATTGGTCGAACTCCTTTGGGATTATCAACTGTTAGACCTTTAAAAGAAGGTGTTATCGCTGATTTTGATATTACTGCTGAAATGATAAAATACTTTATCAAAAAAGTTCATATTCCGAATCGATTTGTAAAACCTTCCATTATTATCTGTGTTCCGTCCGGCGTAACTGAAGTGGAAAAAAGGGCTGTTTCTGAAGTCGCTTATAAATGCGGTGCGAGAAAAGTCTCTTTGATTGATGAGACAATTGCTGCTGCGATTGGCGTGGGACTTCCCATATTCGAACCCATGGGGAATATGGTGTTGGATATTGGTGGAGGAACTTCAGAGGTTGCTGTGATTTCCCTGGGAGGAATCGTAGTCAGTGAGTTGAGCCATGTAGCGGGAGACTATATTAATGAAGAGATAGTAAAATATATCAAAAGGAAACACAATTTATATATAGGAGAGCTGACTGCTGAAGAAATCAAACTGAATCTTTCTAAGCATAACACAAAGGAAGATGAAAAGAGTTATGAGCTAAAAGGGAGAGACAGAATAAGCGGATTGCCTAAGATTATCAATATGTCGTTAGATGAGTTAAAAGAGGCACTCTCTGAATCCATTAGAATTATTGCGAATATAGTGAGGGTAGCTCTCGAAAAAACTCCTCCGGAGCTGGTAGCTGATATTGTGGATAAGGGTATTATTATGACCGGCGGAGGTTCAATGCTCATTGGTTTATCAGAGCTTTTGAAAGAAGAGCTTGGCATACCGACCTTCATTTCCCCTAAACCGATATTTTGTGTTATAAATGGCATTGGGAAAATCGTGGAAAACGGTAAAGATTATCAAAGGGCACTGATCAACCATCATCGGGGAGCTTAAATATATCTGATTACTTGCATCTAAAGCAACTAACATAACGAATGATGAAAAATAGCCTGAGAAAGAGTGATTGTTCACTTTACACTAAAAAGCACTATTGTAAAAGCAGTTTATTCAATTGATTGAAAATAATTAAATGACTCTACGTTCTTTCATTGTTTCATGGCAATTCCGCTATTGCAAAACAGATAAAGATGATTTCATTAATTATTCAATTAGTCCAAGAAAAACAGGCGGGAACATAAAATAGAATGAAAAAATATTTTTTACAGAATAAAGCATTTTTGGTCTTCATTATACTAATCGTTGTCGCTATTTTTATTATGACCGTTGATTATCACGGTAAATCATATCTTAAATGGGTGGAAGGGCTTGCTTTGAAAACATTTTCTCCAATCAACCGGGGGATAAGTGTTGTTTCCGATGGAGTTAAAAGTTATATTAATGCCATGGTGGAATTTAAAGAAGTAAAAGAAAAAAACAAAGTGTTAAGCGAAGAGATAGAAGTGCTTCTTCAAGAAAATGCCATACTTAAAGAAAAAATAATTGCTTATGATCGATTGAAAAAACTATTGGAACTTAGGGAATCTTTTTCTTTCCAGATGATACCAGCTCTGGTCATTAGCCGCGAACCGGGGAATTGGTTTAATAGCATTATTATTGATAAAGGGAGCAAGGACGGCGTACAAAAAAATATGGCTATTGCTACTTATAGTGGTCTGGTAGGTAGGGTGGTAAGCGTGGAAAAGAGTTCTTCAAAAGTGTTATTGATTCTAGACCAAAGAAGTGCTGTAGGTGCCATGATACAAAGGTCGAGGGATATTGGTGTATTAAAGGGGAGTGAAAAAAATTATTGTTTTATGGAATATCTCTCGCGGGATGCTGACGTTAAGATTGGAGATTTGGTTATTACCTCCGGCCTGGGAAGTATTTTCCCAAAGGGACTTACTATTGGAAAAGTGATTGAGGTAAAAAAGGATAATTACGCTTTATTTCAGGAAGTGTTAATAAGGCCACAGGTCGACTTTACCAAGCTGGAAGAGGTATTTATCGTAAAGAAACCTCAAAATGTAAATTGAATAGTATTTAAGAGATTTATACCAATTTTTTATTATCGTCATATTTTTGGGAGAAGTTAACCAAATTTGTAATCTAACTTTTTTTACAGGAGGACAACATTATTTATAACTTAACTGAATTTAAAAATGGATTAAAGATTATTACACAGCAAATGCCTTATATGAGATCAATCTCTATCGTTATTGGAATCGGAACAGGTTCCAGATATGAAGAAAAAGATTATCAGGGAATTTCTCACTTAATTGAACATATGTTGTTTAAAGGAACTAAAAAAAGAGGAAATACACTTGAAATTTCCAGAATGGTTGAAGGAATGGGTGGCGCAATAAATGCTTCCACCTCGGAAGAAAATACTTTTCTATATGTAAAAGTTCCCTTTGAGGTTTTTGAACCTGCTTTTGATGTTTTAGCTGATATCATGCTAAATTCCCTTATGAGAGATGAAGATCTTCAGAGGGAAAAAGTAGTGATTATTGAAGAGATAAGAAAATCCAAAGATACACCCGAAGAGTTAGTAGGATTACTACTGGACAAGCTAATGTGGAAAAATCATCCTTTAGGAAGAGGGATTTTGGGTGACGAAAAGAGTGTGAAAGCTATTTCGAGAGAAAAATTGATGACACATATCGAGACTTATTACCGACCCAATAATATGGTTATTAGTGTCGCGGGCAAAGTTAAGGAAGAAAAAGTTATCTCTAAGGCAAAGAAGTATTTTGGAGAAATAGAGAGCAATCCTATAAGAAAATATCTTCCTTTTAAAGAGGTTCAGCAAGCACATCGAATAAATATAAAATCAAAAAAAACCAATCAGGCACATGTTTGCTTTGGTTTTCCTGCGATATCACGGGTCCATCCTGATAGATATGCTTTGGATTTACTTGATATTATTTTAGGTTCAGGGTTGAGCTCGAGACTTTTTCAGGAGATAAGGGAGAAAAGAAGCCTTGCCTACGATGTGCATTCTTATATACAATATTTCGGTGATACAGGCTCGTTCAATATTTATGCGGGAGTAGATTCAACTAGGGTCAAAGAGAGTATAAAGGTTATTTTATCAGAACTTAAAAAACTTAGAGAAAATGATGTATCATGTGCAGAACTTACTAAAGCGAAGGAAATGTACAAAGGCGCCCTTTCACTGAATATGGAGAGCACTTTAAATCATGCTTTTTGGTTAGGAAGTAGATTATTGTTACACGGGAAGGCTTTTACTGAAAGGGAAATTGTTGAAAAAGTTGAAAAAGTTGAAATAAAAGATATAATGGAAGCTGCTCAAAAAATATTTACTGAAAAAAGAGTTAATTTATCCATTATTGGTCCTTATAAAGAAAGGGATTATAATGAATTGGATAATTTAATCAAAGGATTTTGATTTCTACGACATTATATTTTATCAGTTATTTTATTAAAATAATAATGGCATGATCAAAAGATTTGCTGGTTGTCGCATACATCCGATCTGGACAAATCATACCAATTATTGATGATCATTGGAGGAAACGTGTGCCTTTAAAATTAGGTATAGGAGATATTGTTAGAGTAAAAAAGAAACATCCGTGCGGGGGCTTTCA
>Ga0272442_10004090_pt1 | contig 20101 bp, 17 predicted proteins | sample SSMForm2O_FD_200262 | JGI IMG/M metagenome (GOLD analysis project Ga0272442, IMG submission 200262) | Marine sediment archaeal communities from Little Sippewissett salt marsh, Falmouth, MA, United States - SSM-Form-2O | ecosystem: Environmental > Aquatic > Marine > Wetlands > Sediment ... | reverse complement strand
AGCAGGGTCAGGCCAATGATGAGACAGCCCATGGCAATCGGCCGGCGGACGGAGGCATCGGACAGAAACATTACCTGGCCTCCTTCTGCACAGCCACGGGCGTGCCGGCCTGCACCATGTACTGGCCCATCGTGACCACGGCGGCCCCTTCGGCCAGCTCACTGTCGACGATCTCGGTCCAGCCGGCGCTTTCGATCCCGGCGGTGACGGGCACCTGCCGGGCGGTATCGTTTTCGACAACGAAGACGACAGGGCGACCGCCCCGCTGTTCGAGGGCTGCCGACGGGATGCCCAATCCCTGGCGACCTTCCAGCACGACGACCAGTTGCGCCATGGCCCCGGGCGCGACACCGGCGGGCGGATCGTCCAGGACGCACTTGATCTCGAAGCTGCGCAGCTTGGGTTGGATCGTCGGGCTCTTGTACGTAATGATGTGGCGTCCGACGTCGATCCCGGAGACGTCAATGCGCATCGCCGTCTGCCCGGGCACGACCGCCGCGTAATACTGGGCCGGCAGGAAGGCGGCGACCTCCACAACCGACGTGTCGTCGATGCGGATCACGGGCTTGCCAACCTCACCCATCTCGCCCGGTTCCTTGAGCCGCGCGCTGACCGTGCCGCCGATGGGGGCCAGGATCGTCGCGTCGGCCAGACCCTTCTCCGCAATCGCCAGCGCCGCCTGGGCCTGCTCGGCCTGGGCGGCCGCCAGGTCCACCGCGGCAGCGGCCAGTTTCACGGCGGCGCTCAGTTGCTCATATCGCGAGCGCTGTTGTTCGAAGGCATCGGTGGTAACCGCTCCCTTGGCGTACAACCGCTTGAACCGGCCGTGGTCGAGTTCGGCCTTGTGGAAGTCCACCTTCGTCTTGTCGAGATTGGCAACAGCCTGGCGCTTCGCGCACTGAGCGACCGTGAGATTGTGACGGCTGATCTGCACGTTCTTTTCCACTGCGACCGCGTCGGTCTCGAAGAGCCTGGTTTTGCCCGCGACGACCGTATCGCCTTCATCGACGTGAATCGTCTCGATCGTCCCCGGAATGCGCGGGGCGACCATGGCGAAGTGTTTGGCTTCGACGTTGCCCTGAACGACGAGGCTGCGCTCGAAGTCACGCATCGCGGCCGGCGTGGTGACGACGGCGACCCGGCGCTGCGTCGTTGGCTCTGCGGCCGGCGTATCCTCGGTCTGGGCCTTGGCCTTCTGCTGGTACAGCAGATAGCCCATCCCGCCGACACAAAGGATTAGCACCAGCGCGCCGGCGATCTTGCCGACGATCCCGGGTCTGGGTGCTGCGCTGCTGCCACTTTTAGGATTGGTCGTCATGCGATACTCCCTCGAAGTCGGTCTTCGTCTTTCCCATCACGTTCCACAGGGTCGCGGTGGCGACCTGATACCGGTATCCCGCATTGATCGCCTGCATCTGCGCGCCGTCGCGCTGGGCCAGGAGGTCGAGCAATGCGGGCGCGCTGATGAGCCCTTCTTGCCACTGCTGGCGAACCTCGGCTAGCTTGTCAGAAGCGACCTTGAGGTTCTGCTGGGCCCAGGCCCTCTCCTGGGCGGCTGTCTGCAGGTTCAGATGCGCCTTGAACACCTCCAGAATAACAGCCAGAGAGGCTTGTTCACGTTCAAGGAAGACTTCTTCTCGGCGCTGCCTGGCGGCTTTGTATTCGTTGATGTTGGCGAAGCCGTTGAAGACGCTCAATGTGCCGGCCAACCCCCCTACCCAGTAGTTCGAGTACTTCAGAAACGAGTCCGTAGAATCCATGCGACTGGCGAAGCCCTGGAGCACCGGAAGGAAGCCGGCGAAGGCCACCTTGACGGCCTCCTGCTGGATGGCCACCGCGCGGTCGGAGATGCGCAACTGCGGATGACACAGCAGCGCCTCACTGACCAGATCCTCCAGCGATCCCGTCACCGGATCGACCGATGCGTCCGCGCGCAGGGAGATTTCCGCCAGCGGTGAGAGCCCCATCGCCACCAACAGATCGGACTCGGCTTGCGCGCGGGCCCGCCCGGTGCGGTCCCGTTCGATCTGTCGCGCCAGCACCAAGACGCCCGCCTGCTCGGCTTGCCAAGCACTAGCCAATCCCTCGTTCTCTAGAGCCTCCAAGTCTTTCTGTAAGGCCTCGGCCGCCTCGATCTGGCTATCCAGGGCCCGTTCGTATTCGGCCAGGGACAGGCAGTGGAAATAGCCGGCCGTGATTTGAAGGACGGTGAGCTGTTTCGTGTGGTCGGTCACGAGGTCGGCGATCTCGGCCCCGCGCGTGTGCATCGAATAGAGGAACCACGTGGCGGGATTGAGGATCGACATCTGGATGTCCCAGGTCACTTCGCGCACCCGCTTGTCACTCCGGGCCGCTTCGAAGCCACCGATCTTCATCACCACCTGAGGATCGAAATTCGTGTATTGATAATTCAGGCTCACGGCGGGCAGGAAATTAGCGAAGGCCGTCTTGCGTTCGAGCTTGGCGATGCGGGCTTCGATCTCGGCGCTCCTGACCTGAAGGCTGTTGTCCAGCGCGATACGAATGCAATCGTCGAGTGTCAGCGGGGCGCCGTCGGCCAGCGTCTCAGCCGTCTTTTCCGCGAGCTGCTGCTGGTAGCTCTCGACGTGTTCCCGGCGGACCTTATCGCCATCAAAGCTCTTGCAGCCGGTCAATGCGACCATGCCCAGAAGGCCAAGGAAGATACCGACCTTTGTTCTCTCAGCCATTCTCCGGCCCCCCAGGCAAGAGCAGTCCGTCGAAAAAGAGCTGCTCGGCCTTGGCAAACATCTCCACAACCGCCTCTTTGTCGAAACGGCCGGCGATTTCAAAGGCCATGGACTCCATGAACGCATGAATGGCTTTGGCGGTGATCATCGGATCGACGTCTCGAAAGAGATGCTTCTCGACGCCCGACGCGATCAGTTGCGATAGTCTGGTGTCCAACACGATCCGGAATTCATCCTTGGCTGCTCCTGTGTGCGCGTGACCGGCCGCGTACGGCCCGACTTCGGCGAAATGCAGCTTGATGAAGGCCCCGTGCTCTTCCATGAGTTCGGGCTGCCGCCGAAACAGGATGCGCAACCGCTTGGCTGCGTCGCCCGGCCCGTCCAGAATGCCGAGGATGGCCGCGATGATCTTCTGCGTGTTGCTGGCCATCAACTCGTCGAGCAGGGCCTCCTTGTTCTCGAACAGGTTGTACAGCGTGCCCACAGAGAATTCCGCCGTCTCGGCAACCTCCTGCATTGAGACGTTGTGATAGCCGCGCTCGGAGAACAGCCCCAGCGCCGCGGCCAGAATCTCATCCCTGTGCCTGAGCCGATCTCGCTGCTTGCGAGAAAGCTTCTCCTTCTGGATCATCTCATGCATCTCCACAACGCGCGAATGCACATTCACTTGAAGCCATCTATATTCATATTATGAATATCCATTCAGTAAATACAAGTGTAATTCACATCTTTTCCGAAGAAAGTACTTCCAGTTAGCTGGAGGGTGGACGAGATAGGGCCAAATCAGGGCAGAAACCGGCCGAATGGGCCTGAAGCCGCCATTTTGTGCTTGCTTGCCCGTAGGCCCAAGTTACAATGAGAAATCCACTTACGACTGTGGCCAGGGAACAGAAGCCGGAAGTCGGCAGTGGCTGAGGTTGTGCCGGAGAGGTGTCGGAGTGGCTGATCGAGCTGGTTTCGAAAACCAGTGTGCCTTCGGGTACCGCGGGTTCGAATCCCGCCCTCTCCGTTCTCCTTCATGGAGTGGCGGCGTGACCGGGCGAGACCGGCGTCAGAACCTCCCGCAATTGAGTCCAAGCCATCTTTGACCAGGCCAGCGTCGTATCCAGATAGGCCAGCGTGTTGGTATTGTCCGACAGCGCCTCGCCGTCAGCCTCCGAGTCGATCATGGCCCAGAGATCCAGCGCCCCGTCGCGGATGGCGCTTCGACCGCTCTCGATGGCCCCTTCGAACCACCCTTCCAGCCCTCTGTCAGGTGCGAACAGGCTGACGCCGACCTGACCTTCGTCAACCGTCCCGAACCATTCGACTTCCAGTGCGCTGCCATCGGTCAGAATCATCCGGCCGCTCGTGCCTTCGAGGTGGCGATGGCTCGATACGAGCGTGAGCTGACCGATCCGTGCCCCTTGCCTGTCGTAGACATCATAGGTCTCGGGCGCCGGTCCGCTCGACCCAGCGTCGAAGAAGGACTCTCCGAATGCCATCAGTGTCTGGCGGAATCGGTCCAGCCAGTATTCGGTGTCGAGGTCGATGTAGACGAACTCGTCCTCCTGGGGGTCCGTCCCGCGCGGGTTGTCCTCGCCGGCAACGTAGTCGACGGCGTCAAGATAGCGCTGCACCGCCTGGTGCCAGTCCTGCCTGGCCCGTTCCAGCGGCGAGACATCGCGATCCAGCACGCTGAGCGCGGGACCTTCCGGCAGATCATCATTGGACGTACCGGGAGAGTGTGCATCCGTCGTTTCAGACAGCGTGATCGAATGGCAGTCCACGACCAGCGCACCGGCCTTGGCATCGAGGTGCAAGGCGAGTTGCCCGGCCAGCAGCGCCCGGTAGGCCATCAGCAGTGCCTTCAGCGTCAGCACGTCGCCATAGTCGATCTCAAGATCGCTGGCCAGGCCCGTCTCGTGCGGGGTCAGGTGCATCAGGAATGGCTCGGGCTCGTCGGAAATGGCGTCCAGTTCCGCCACGACGTCGCTCAGTGCCGGCAGTACGGTGTCGCCAAGCACTTGACAAATCGTCTGCGGATCGGATTGCGACGGCAAGAGGCTGCGCTCTCGCTCCCGTGCGACGCCATCTGCCGGAGATTTGTCGACAGCGATTGCCGCCAGCGGGACGCCAAACTGGTCGGCCACGCTGAAGAAGCCATCCAGCGACACGACCTCGCTGTGGTCGAGCAGGAGCTGTGCCGTCTTCGTAACGGCATCCAGGAACAGGACATCGCGATCGCGACGGCAATCCGGGCAATCCATGTCACTGCGCCCCGCCTCGAAGATATCTCTCGCTTGCGCGAGCCCGGAGGCTGTCCTCTCGAACAACTGCTGGCGGCCCGCGCCGGCGTAGTCATCGGCTGTCAGGGCCGGCGCCGCTGACGTGAGACAGAAACAAATCAGAACGATGCACGCTGCAATCCGGTTATCCATTTCTCGTCCTCCCTGAAATCCGACCGCGCGACACCCAGCGGTCTCAACATCTTGTCGAAGCGCCCAGCGAAGCCTGTCTGCCTCTGCTGCCCGCGTGTCACCACGTATCGTCCATTGACCACGAAGCACTCATCACGCACGTTCATCTCGACATGGTTGCTCTTGAGCTGCCCGTGCGGGGTTGTGATGGTCGCCTGGCCTCGCAAGACCACACGCGAGGCGTCTGCCTTCAATAGTGCGTACTTACAGGCGATGCGCAGGATGGTGCGCCCCTCGCAGCAGATTTTCCAGTCCAGATCCCTGACGCGGACTTCGGTCGTATTCGCCAGGTCGACCGGTATGGAGCAGTCGGCCGTCTCTGCCTCCAGCTCGTCGAGAATGCCCAAGGACTTGGCCTTCGAGGCTCCCTCGCGCTTTGGAGCGAAGAGGTCGCAGAACGCCTGGAGTCTCCCGGCGTCACCGGGCGTGGCGCGTTGGAACGTGACGTCGAGGTTCTCAATGTGCGCGACCTTGTGGGAGGCCGTTCGGAAGATCCCCGCCACGGCATTTTCGGCGCGCAGGTTGCGGAAGGCCACCTTGTACGCCCCCTGCCCGTCCGCCTGGCCAGGCTCGCGGCACACGCCGAAGGTACCGGTCTCATTCCTCGTTTGCGCCGGAACCGCACTGGGCGGGCGGAACCGTGAGCCCCAGGGACGACTCGAAATGGTCCCATAAGCGAGAATCAGCACAAGGCCGGCGCCCCAGAACAGGGCCAGCACGAGGAGGTTGCGTTTCTTGAGGACGTCCGAAAATGCGTTGTCGAAGCCAGCTTTCCAATCCATGGACCTTGCTTTCTCCTTTCCGTAGGGCGAGAGGCTCAAGGCTTCGTCCCTTTCACCGGCCGGTAAAGCCGGTGGCTTGCACATATATCGGTAATCCGCACTGTGTTAATTGAGGAAATCTAGCACAAATAGCGATTATGGCGATACTGCCACCCGTAGGGGCTGTGGGGAATATGCGTCACGGCAACCTAGCACCCAGCTGATTAACGCCAGGCCAATCTTGACATTAACTCCGTGCCAGCCTATAGTTGCGCCGCTGCGTAGCCAGGTGGCGCCGGACGACCCCGGCGTCGCGACGCCGTATCCATCAGAGACCTTCGTGCAGTGACCGCCTTATGGACAAGCCCAAACAGACCGTTGGCGCCGCAGACGAAGCCCCTGGCCATCGCGTCCCTCCTGGATCGCCGGCGTGCCAACAGTCGGCCTCGCTGCGCTACTTCGCCATCCTGTGGCGGCACAAGCTGCTGGTCCTTGCCGGCTCACTGACGCCTGCCCTGCTTCTGGCGCTGGCGCTTCACCTGGCACCGGTCCGCTACGCGACAACCCTTCGCTACAAGCGCCCGCTGCCGGACAGCGAATACCGCGCACTGCTCGAGAAGTTCTACGACTCGGGGAACCTGGCCGGAATCGCGGCGCGACTGCGCGAGAAAGGGCTGGCCGACTACGCGGCGAGGCTGGAAAAGGCCAGGACCCCGCGATCCCGGGAGCGGCTGATCCAGTTCAAGGTCTCATCGGCCCGTCCGGAGCCACCGAACACTTCCGACCCTACGGTGTCGCAGCGCCCCGATCCGCTCGAGCCTCGGTTGCTCGACGTCAGGATAACCGGGCGCGTGAAGGAAGACATACCGGGGATCGCCGAGGCCGTGGCCGAGAGCCTCGCAATCGTGCTGCCGGTCTCCGATACGCCGGACGATCTCACGACGCCTCTCGCGGACAAGCCCGTCGTGCACCCGATACCCAGGCGGGTCGTGCAGCGAAGCACGCTGGCCCTGCTCGTTCTGCTGATGGTCACGACCTTTCTGGCGGTGTCGATCGAGCACCGCAGGCAGCGCCACGACAAGCCAGACGCCACGCGACGTTGCTGATGATGCCGTGTGCGACATAATTGAATGAGACCGCTTCGTGAAGATGATCGACCGACTCAAAGCCGCGTGGAGGAACAACCGAAGGCTCGTCAGCAATTTCTTCTCGTTGTCGGTCCTTCAGTTCGCCAATTACCTGGCGCCGCTGATCACGGTTCCGTATCTGGTGCGCGTGCTCGGGCCCGAGAAGTTCGGCTTGGTCGCCTTCGCCAACGCCTTCACGCAATACTTGGTGACCCTCTCCGACTATGGCTTCCGCTGGTCCGCCACCCGGAAGATCGCGATCTCCCGCAGCGACCCCGACGCACGCAGCGCCGTATTCAGCTCAGTCATGGTCATCAGGCTTGGCTTCATGGCCCTGGGGCTGATCCTCCTGATCGCCTTGCTGGTGCTGGTTCCCAAGTTCCGCGCCGAGTGGCTCCTCTACGTCTTCGCCTTCGGGACGGTGGTGGGAAATGTGCTCTTCCTCGATTGGTTCTTCCAGGGCATGGAGAGGATGAAGTACATCACGGTGCTGAGCCTCATCGGTCGTGGCATTTTTGTCGCGGCCATCTTCGTTTTCGTGAGGGAACCCGAGCAATACGTCTATGTCCCGCTGTTCGGTTCCTTGGGGATCATCAGTGTCGGCCTGGCGTCGCTCTGGGTCGTCCGTCGCCGGTTTGACACGAGATTCGCAATCCCCCAATTCGCTACCGTGCTTGAGGAATTGCGAGATGGATGGCATGTCTTCCTCTCGGTGGCCACCGCCAGGATCTACACGGCGGGGATGCCGCTGATCCTGGGCTGTTTCGCGCCGTACGCCTCGGTCGGCTACTACACCGCCGGGGAGAAAATCGTCCAGGCAGGCACCTGCATGCTCGAACCGTTCATGCGCGCCATCTATCCGCACATCGGCCACCTGTCGTCAAGGTCAAAGGAATCGGCCGTGGTGCTTCTGCGGAAGATCGTACGCGTCATCGGCCCGTTGACACTGCTCATGTCACTGGCGGTCGCGCTGCTGGCGCCGCAGATTGCCGATCTCATCCTGGGCGATCAGTACATCGAGAGCATCCCGGTGATTCGCATCCTCGCCTTGCTCTTTCTCGCCAAAGGGCTGGGCCATATCTTCCTGCTACAGACCATGCTGAACTTCCGGCACGATCGCGCGGTGTTCAGGATCGTCCTGGCGGCGGCGCTGCTGTGCGCGGTATCATCTCTGGCGTTGATTCCTTCGTTATCTCATCGAGGGGCTGCCGTGGCCGCTCTCGTTCCGGAAGTCGCGATGTTGCTGCTCTCAGGGTCTTTCGTTCAGAGGCGATACAGGCTGATGGACTGGCGCCTTTCCAGAAGGGAGGCCCATGATGGGGATGTTTAGCGCCCTCTGTGCCAGGGCGTTCCTCAAGCCCCACAGGCTCGTCCGGTGCATACGCGACACGTCCCGCGTGCGGCGATTGGCCGGCATCGGCCGGTTTCGTTTCCTTCTCTGGTCGATGAAGTTGCTCGCGAGCCGGGACTTTCACAGGCACATGAACTATATGATACGAACGGCCCAGCGAAAATGCCCCGACCCTCAACTGGGAGGGTGGATCGACTTCGTATCGGGGGCTTTGGTCTACGTCCTGGTCCGTCACGCCCGGCCGGACGTCGTCGTGGAGACGGGTGTGGGTCCCGGCGGCACCACCGCCTTCATCCTGCTGGCCCTGAACCACAACCGCAGGGGCGTTCTCCACAGTATCGATTGGCCGGGCCACGATGCCGAGGTCTATCCGGCCCTGGGCAAAGCGTTCAATGTTCACATGCCCGACGGTTTCAGGCCAGGATGGCTGGTTCCGCCGTGGCTAAAGAGCCGGTGGCAACTGGTCATGGGCGATTCACGAGAGCAGTTGCCGGCGCTTCTGCGCGAAGTCGACCGCGTCGACATCTTCATGCACGACAGCCTCCACACAGACGAGCACATCATGATGGAATTTGACGCCGTGTTGCCGCACATGAAGGACGCGGGAATCCTCCTGTGCGACGACGTGAAGGAATCGTGGAGTCTCGCCTTCTTGACGCTCTGCGAGAACCTGGGCCTTCCTCACGTTCGCTTCAAGGAACGACTCGGCGTTGCTGTCCTGTCGCGGCAGGATCAGACTGAAAATTGATGGAGTAAACCCATGACATATGACTATCTTATCGCAGGGGCAGGACTGGCCGGTAGCGTTCTGGCCGAGAGACTGGCCAATGGACTGGGACGCAGCGTTCTGCTCGTGGAGCGACGCACCCACATCGCAGGCAACGCATACGATTGTCCTAACGAGGACGGCATCATGGTCCAGGAATACGGGCCCCACATCTTCCACACGATAAAGAAGGACGTCTGGGACTATCTCAGCCAGTTCACCGAATGGAACGGCTACGTCCACCGTGTGCTGGCGCGCGTCAGAGGCAAAGCGGTGCCTCTGCCCATCAGCCTCGAAACCATGGAACGTCTCTTCGAGCGCCCCTTCACAGCCGAGCAGCTTGCCGAATACTTCGAGCAACACAGGGTCAGGCTCGAAAGCATCGAGAACGCCAGGGACGTTGTCGTCTCGCAGGTCGGCGAGGAACTCTACGAGCTGTTCTTCAAGAACTACACGAAGAAGCAATGGGGTCTCTACCCGGAGGAGCTGGCGGCCGAAGTGACCAAGCGACTGCCTGTCCGGCTGGACAGGGACACGCGCTACTTCGCCGATCCTTACCAGGGGCTGCCGCGAGATGGGTTCACATCGATGGTCGATCGCATGCTCGAAAGCCCAGGCATCACCCTGCGGCTCGGTACGGACTACCGCGACGTCGCCGATACAGAAGAGTTCGACCAACTCATCTATACCGGGCCAATCGACGAATTCTTCGACTATCGCCTCGGACAACTGCCCTACCGGAGCCTCCGCTTCCAACTTGAGACCCTCGAGGCCGAGCGGTTCCAGGAAGCCGGCGTGGTGAACTATCCGAACGAAGAGGACTACACGCGGATCACGGAGTTCAAGCACCTGTACTGCCAGGACCACCCGAAGACAACCGTCTGCTACGAGTACAGCGCCGGTGACGGTCCTCCGTACTACCCGATCCCCACGCAGGCCAACCGAGAATTGTACGCCCGGTACAAGGCCCTGGCCGACGAACTGGACGGGGTGCATTTTCTTGGTAGACTGGCTCAGTACCAGTACCTGAACATGGATCAGGTCGTGGCCAATGCGCTGGACCTGTTTGGCCGGATGCGAACGGATGCCTGACAACAAAGACGCCAAGACCGCCGCCGTGGTGGTGACACACAACCGGCAGACCCTCCTGGGGCAGTGCCTCGACGCGCTGCTGGGCCAGAGCCACCCCCTGGACGCCATCCTGATCGTAGACAATTGCTCGACGGATGGAACCTACGAAGCGCTGCTGGGCCGTGACCTGATCGCTCCGGCTGAGAACGCCGAAGACGCACCTTCAGAAAGCATCAAGACAGTCCCGCTGGCGACGCACCCCGGCCATGATATTGAAATTCGTTACGTGCGCATGCCCGAGAACACCGGCGGGGCCGGCGGGTTCCACGAAGGCATCAGACGAGCGGTAGACGCGGGCTTCAAATGGCTCTGGCTGATGGACGACGACCTGTTGCCGACGACCGAAGCGCTCCGGGCACTTATCGAAAAGAAGGAAACACTGGCCCGCGTCCAGAATCGACCCTTCCTGTTGAACTCCGTCGTGCTGTCGCAAGAGCACGAAGACGACGACACCCTGGCGTTTCCCTTGCAGGAACTATCCCGGGGCGGCTTCCCGAAAATGGGCGTCTATCACTGGCACCTTTCCGAGGTCCGCCACCAGGTCCGGGACGGCCTCTATCGATGGGCCTGTCCGTTCAACGGGACCTACCTGCCCGCCGCGGCGATTGCGGAAATCGGCCTGCCCAACAAGGACTTCTACATCAGGGGCGACGAAAAGGATTTCCTCTGGAGGGCCGCCCGGAAACTCGATCTCTACACGGTCTTGGACAGCAAGGTCTACCACCCGAAACCACAAACGGGCGTGTTTGATTGGAAGCAGTACTACGCGATACGCAACATGTTCGTCGTCAACCGCCACTTCAACTTCACGATCCTCAGGAACCTCAGACTCATCGTCGCGGCCCTGGCGATGGGGATGCCACGGGGCCGACGCGGAATCGCCCTGGTGCTTCGCGCCGTCAGGGACGGACTCCGCGGACGCCTGGGCAAGAGAGACGACGTCCATACATGGCTCAGTACCTCGTAAATCCGCTGTTTCTCTACCTGACCGTTTGGGGCGTCGCCACCTCTCTGTACGTAGCCGGAGTGCATACCGGTGTCTTTCCCAGATACGCCCCGCAAGTCGTGTGGATCGTCCTGCTGAATACCGGAACGTTCACCCTGGGCTATCTGACCTCACACATGCTCGGTTCGCTCGCGCCGGACCGAGGTGACCTGTTGGCCTCGCGAGGCGTGCCCCTGACGGCCGAACGGTTCAGACGGTCCCTGAAGATCGCGCTGGCCTGCGGCGTCTTGGCGCTGCTGCTGTGCGCGGCGCGCATTCTAATCATTTCTGAGAAAGACCAGATCAGCCTGGGACAACTCGTGTCCAATCCCGCCCTTCTCAGGGGCCGGCTGGTGGCTTATGTCAACAGCGGCGTGTACCAGACCCGACTCACCACGATGGCCATCTCCATCACGAGCAGCATAACCTCCCTTGGTTTCGTACTGCTCGGGATTCTCCTATACGTCGGGCGCCGCCGGAGCCGATACGTTTATCTGTCACTGTTCCTCGGCGTGTCACTGGCACTGGCCGTTCTGAATCTGAGCAGGAAAGGACTCGCGGTCGATCTGCTCTTCCTCGCCCTGTCGTACCTCTGCGCGCACGGCCTGTATCGGCAGAGAAAGACCGCCGCCGTCCTGAGGAACCTGTTCGCTCCCGTCGCGATCGCAGCGGTTCTGTTCGTGCTGATCGATGCGCTGCTGGCCAAGAGCCAGCACTTCGGCGCGCAAAACAGAATGACCGGTCTCCTCTTCTCGATCTACTGGTACCTCAGCGCCCCGCTGGCCGCGTTCGGCGAGTTCCTGACCACCCGCCAGGACGGCTACCTGATGGGCCAAAGTCTGTTTCTTCCCCTCTACAAGTGGCTGTCGCGCTTCGGCTTGGCCCCGCCCAGCTCAGTTGCCCTCTACACCAGCAAGGTGTATATTCCCCACATGGTCAACGTGTACACGTATCTGCGAAACATCTACGAGGACTTCGGCATCTGGGGCATCGCGGTCGTGCCCTATCTGCTGGGATGGATCAGTTCGGCGCTGCGCGTCAGGGCCCGCCTGCTGCTGCCCTATCTGAACATCTATCTGATCCTGCTGGTGCTGATCATCTTCTCGTTTTACAACTACCTGCTCATCTCCAATCAGTTCTATCTCCAGGCGTTGTTCGGCCTGGTGTTCTTTCGGTTCCGCCTGAAAGGCCTGGAAGACATTGGCATGTGAACGCGGCATGGATCACCAGATCAGAGTACTGAACTGCATCTCGGACAGTCGGTTCGGAGGGCCTCATCGGCGAAACTTCGCGACCGCCGAACGTCTGCGGGCCGACCACATCGAGACGCTATTCCTGTTCGGGCAGAAGGAAGACGCCGTCGTCGGCCCGGACGCCTCTAAACACATCTACCTCAAGCATCTGCAATTCATGCGGCGCCGGCGCCCCGTGCTGGGGCTGCTGCTGTTCCTCATCTTCCTGCCCGTCAACACGCTCAGGATCCGTAAGCTCATACGCGATCATCGCATCGACATCGTTCACATCGATGGCATCGCCAACGTCGTCCCCGCCCTGGCCGCCCGTCTGACGCGCAGGCCGGTTGTCTGTCACTACAACGACCATCTGCCTCGTCTGCTGGAGCGATTCCTCGTGCCCATGGTCGCCGCCCTGTCCGCGAAGATCATCGTGCAAGGGGAGAAGCTCAGGCAGTCCCGTACGCAGGGCCGCCCCGCACTCGAAAGGAAGACCATCGTCATCTACGGCGGCCTGGACACCCGGCAATTCGACCCAGCGCGATACGACGCGCAGAGCAGGCAACAGCTCCGCGCCGAGCTGGGCATCGCGCCAACGTGCCCTCTGATCGGCGCCGTCGGCAATCTCAATCCAATGAAGGGCCACGACATCTTCATCGACGCGGCGCGCAAGGTAAAGGCCGCGATGCCGGATGCCAGGTTCATCATCGTCGGCCGGAGACTGGAGACAGCGCCGGCCTGGTGGCAGCGACTCCAGCGCCTGACAACCGAACTCGGATTGCAGAACGATGTGATCTTCGCCGGATTTCAAGAGGACATCCCGGCCATCCTGTCGATCCTGGACGTGTTCGTGCTCTCCTCCGTCGCGGAGTCCTGCCCGTGCGCCCTGCTCGAAGCGATGGCGATGAAGGTGCCGGTGGTCACCACGGACGTCGGCGCCGCGGCGGAACTGGTGATCGATGGGCAGACCGGAAGGGTCGTGCCCGCCCGTGACGCCGGCGCTATCGCCCAGGCGGTGCTCGCCTATCTGACCGGGCCCGCGCCACAGACCGAAGCCATGACCGAGGCAGCCCGTAAGAGAGTGGTGACCGAATTCGAGATCGATCGTATAGCGACTCAGCAACGCAAAGTGTATGAGGACCTCGTAAGTTCACGACCAGTGGAGAACCGTGCCCGTGGGCAGTGAAGAACATCCACGCAAAGACAAGGCCGGCTACATGAGCCGGTACTATCCGGAAAGCCGGTTCGGCGGCTTCACGAATGCCGACGGCAGCATCGCCTTCTACCTGCGGGTGCGCTCGCTGCTGACCCCGTCAGCGTTCGTGCTCGACGTGGGCTGCGGGCGCGGGGCCCGCGCCGAGGACCCCGTGCCAATCCGGCGAGATCTGCGGATTCTCAAAGGACGGTGCCGCCACGTCCTGGGGATCGACGTGGACAAACGGATCACCGAAAACCCCTTCGTCGACGAGTACCGCCCGATCGAAGGGGACCGCTGGCCCGTCGAGGACGGCGTGGTGGACCTGTGCCTCAGCGACAATGTCCTGGAGCACGTCCCCTGCCCCGACCGGTTCTTCGCGGAGTGCCACCGCACCATCAAGCCCGGAGGCTGTCTCTGCCTGCGCACCCCCAACGCGCTCAACTACATCAGCCTCGCCTCCAGGATCATCCCCCGCAGATTCCAGCTCGCCGTGCTCAAGAAAGTCTCCCATACCGAGCGACAGGAAGAGGACATCTTCCCTACGGTATTTCGGTGTAATACCAGAAGACGCCTGCGCAAGATGCTCGACAAGCACGGCTTCGAGCACTGCGTCTACGGCTTCGAGGCCGAGCCCTACCACCTGTCCCTGTGCCGGCTGACCTACTGGCTGGGCGTCATGCACCAGCGCCTGGCCCCGAACGTCCTCAAGAGCACCCTCTTCGCGTTCGCCCGGAAAAGGCCGTGACGGGGCCCGGATCGCACTGGGGGATGGACTTATCCGCGTGATCCGGTATACTCAGGTCCGTAATACTGGACCGGTGGAACTCCACACTGACCTGGAGATAATCGGCAAAAAAACGTCGAGAACGTGGCGAAACAGGTTGTGCCAGGGGCACTCTCGACGTATCTGCATCGGAGGAATCAAGCAGCGCCGACCTTTTCCCTCCGTGCAATGGCAAGGATGAGCGATGGCAGACGGGCCTAAGATATCCATCATTGTCGTCAACTTCAACGCCGAGAAGCTGCTCAAGGAATGTCTCGAGTCACTCTACAGGGAAACGCGAGACACGTCGTTCGACGTCTGGGTGGTCGACAACAACTCGCGCGACGAAAGCGTGCGCATGGTCAGGGAGAACTTCCCCCAGGTCAAGCTGATCGAGAACAACGACAACCTCGGCTTCTCCAAAGCGAACAACCAGGCGATCGCCAAGAGCGCGTCGGACTACATCCTGCTGCTGAATCCCGACACGGTCGTTCGCGACCGCGCGATCGACAAGATGGTGGCCTTCATGGACACCCATCCCGACGTGGGCATCTCCGGCTGTCGCGTCCTGAACAAGGACGGCTCCCTACAGCCGGCCTGCCGCCGCAGCGTGCCGACACCCAAGGTCGCCTTCTACCACCTCAGCGGCTTGAGCAAGCTGTTCCCCAATAGCATGATCATGGCCAAATACAACCTGACCTACCTCGACCCGGACCAGTCCCATGAAGTGGACGCCGTCTCCGGGGCGTTCCTGCTGATTCGCCGGGCCGTGGTCGACCAGATTGGCCTGCTCGACGAGGTGTTCTTCATCTACGGCGAAGATGTGGACTGGTGTGTTCGGGCCAAGAACGCCGGGTGGAAGGTGATGTACCACTCGGAGGCCGAGATCCTCCACTACAAGGGTGGGTGCAGCGCGAACAGCCGCAGGACCGCCTACGAATTCTATCGCGCCATGTACCTGTTCCACCGCAAGCACTTCGCCAAGAACCACTCACCCGTCACCAATCTGCTGATCTGCACCGGCATCGTCATCCGGGCCATGTTCTCCTGGAGACGGTTCTTCGCCTCGGCCAAGGCCGGCCCCGGCGGCTAGTTGGTGCTGCCCTCCGCACGCGTGCGGTAGACCGTCAGTCGTTCCTTGCGACTTTCATCGGCCCAACACGCATACAGCTCGCGCCATTGCTCGGGGTGGCGCTCGGTGCTATCGGCGGGCGTGATCGTGACGGTGTAGTTCGAGGGCCGCTGATCGGCGAGGTGGCCTTGGATACGCCCCGGCCGGTCGGCATAGAAGCTGATGCGCGCGTCAGAGACAATAATGACGCTGCCGGGTTCGGTGTTGTCGCCAAGCCAACGGGCGACCTGGCGGTATCCCTTCTTGTCGGCGTGCATCGGCGCCAGCAGCTTCGGGACGCAGAGGCCCACGCCGACCGCCAGCAAGACGGCAAACCATACGCGCTCTCCCGATTCCGCGCGGCCCCGGTCTCCAAAGACGCGATCGCCAGCCAACCGCAGCCCGTGCGCCAGCCGCTCCAGCCCGCCAGGAACGTAGCAGATCGTCAGCACGATCAGCCCCAGGCTGTACCGCCGGGCTGACCCAGATCCGAACCAGGTGTATCGAGCCGCGATCAGGCCCACGTTCAGCAAGACAACCGCGATCATCAGTGCTCGCTCGTGCTGACCCGCCTCGTGTCGCAACCGATGGTAGAGTCCCAAACCCAGCGGCACGAGGAAGAATATCATCAGGTTATCCGCGAGGCCTGAGAAAACATGGTCTGCGGCGCGCAGGACGAACGGCGTCTTCTCTTCCTGCCCGGCGGTACTCGCATCGGTCGGCTGGCCCGCGACGGTGACGGCCACTGGCACGGCATCGGCAGGGACCGTGTTGAACTGCTGGGGAACGGCGGTCCCGATCCAGACGAAGTAAGGAACCGTCGGAATCGCGAAGGCCACCAACAGAATCGAGCCGGCCCCAACCAGCGACAGCTTGCTTGCCGGCCGCCCGACACAGGCGGTCACGATCAGACCGAGCAAAGCGTAAACGACCAACTGCCCGGACATCGGGCGAATCAGGTACCCGAGCCCGGCGGCCAGACCGACCAGGCCGAACAGCCACCACTTCCCCTCTCGCAGCGCCACGAGCAGAAACCAGAAGCCGAGAGCAAGGAAAAGCAGGAAAGGCCACTCACGCAGAACGTCGCTCCCGTAGCGGGCCGGATACGGAAGGACCGTCAGAACCAAAAGGGCCCAGAAGCTCTTGCGCGCCCCGACGAGGAACCTGCCCACGAAGTACAGGGGGACCAGCGCCAGAACGCGGCACAGAAGGGTGACCGCCTGCGACGACCAGACCCAGACGGCTGCTGCATCGGCGGCGGTGAACAGGCTGACGATCTTCTGCCCGGCAAGGAGCAGGACCGGATAGCCGAGCGGGTATTGCCGGGCGACCCCGGCCGGATCGCGGAGGAGCTTACGGGCCTGGTGGATGTAGAAGGCGCCGTCCCTGGAGATCAGCTCGCTGGTGGCGATCAGGTAGGCCCCGATAGCCAGTGCCACAGCGAGCAGGATGGCCAGGTGAACACAATCTTGCTTCAGTGATCGCTCTTCTTGCATGCGGCCCGTAGTGGTCGAGTTTAGACCAATGGCGTCCGGCCCGGAACCGGAACGGGTCTGACCGGGAGGTCCCCAAACGCATATTCCGCCGGGCTCAGATCCAGCTTCGACTGGTTCATCGCCCAACTCCATTTCATCGCCCGACCGGTATAGGCGCTCATCCTTCCGACGATGGCGGCCATCGTGCTCTCAGCCACCTGAATGCCCTCGTTGACGCCCTTGCCCGCGCGGATACTGGCGATCAGATCGGCGTGCTCTTGCACGTACGGGTTCGACGAGGCCGGGGGCTCATAGGGACGATCGCCCTTGATCCACCCGGTGCTGCTGTCGATGTAAGCGATGCCCTTGGTCCCGACGATATGCTCGGAGACGCGATCGGTGCATCCCCGATGGTGACGGCACATGCTCAGGACGCGGATGCCGCCGGGATACTCGAACTCGACGGCGAAGTGGTCCCAGATGTTCCCGCCCTCACGTGTCGCCCGGCCGCCCATGCCCATCACGAACTCCGGCGCCGCGCGCAACGCCCAGTTCATGATATCGATATTGTGCACGTGCTGCTCGACGATGTGATCGCCGCAGGTCCAGCAGAAGTAGTACCAGTTGCGCACCTGCCATTCCATATCGCTCACGTCGGCCGGCTGCGGACGCGTCAGCGAGCCCCCGCTGCCGTTCCAGTAGCACTGCGCCGCGCGAATCTCGCCGATCGCCCCATCGTGGACGCGCTTCATGATCTCGATGTAGTGGTGCTGGTGGCGGCGTTGCGTACCCGCGACCACGGAGAGGCCCTTCTGCTTGGCGACCTTGGCCGCCGCGATCACCTTGCGGATACCCACCGGGTCGACCGCGACCGGCTTTTCCATGAACACATGCTTGCCCGCCGCGACAGCCGCCTCGAACTGCATCGGCCGAAAGCCTGGGGGTGTCGTCAGAATCACCATGTCCACCCCGCTGGCCAGCAGCTTCTCATACGCATCGAAACCCACGAACTTGCGCTCCTCGGGCACGTCCATCTGCGACGCCAGACCGTCGAACGCCACGCGGTCGTACCGCGCCGCGGCCCCGTCGTGCAGCATGGTATGGCTTCTGTCGAGCCGGTCGCGAAACAGGTCCGCCATGGCCCAGAGCTTCACGGGCGTGTTGGTGGCCATCAGCGCTTGCGTGGCCGCACCGGTGCCCCGGCCGCCGCAGCCGATCAACCCCACCTTCAGCTCATCCGACCCGCCCCCATACACACGACTGCCCAGCGTCAGCGCCGCCGCGGCGACCGCCGACTGCTTCATAAACGTTCTGCGGGAGACGTCCGCATGCGCATTCGATCGATTGTCACGGGGTTGCATAAGCGCTCCTTTCTGGCGAGCCGGCCCTGGCCGGCAACCGCGCGATCCCATCAGCTCAGGCCGTAGGCCTCGGCGATTCTGTCGTGGGGCTTGAAATGGTATTGGCACTGATCGGCGGGCGTGCCCAGGACGTTGACCTTCGCGAGATCGCCCTGCCCGAAACCGGCCTCGGCCAGCGACGTCAGGTACATGATCTTCGTCGGATCGAAGCCCATCAGCTTGGTCGCGAGCATGTCCAGAGCCAGCGAGTCGAGACTGGCCATCGCCAGTCGGGCGTCGACCGGCGTGCCGCCGACGGGGCCCCGCCCTTCCATCGCCACGAAGCCGTCGATCACGCCCAGGTCGGGATAGATCTCCTGGGCCAAGTGGAACATGTTGAAATGGATGATGGCCTTGGGCGAGAAGTTGTACTCCATGTGGGTCAGCGGCTTGTCGTTGGTCTTGTAGTCGTTCAGCGGCGCGCCCAGCAGGACGTTCTTTAGCGCCAGCGTGGTAACGGCACGGTCGTGGGTCTTCATCTTAGCGGCCGAGATGACGTAGGTGTCGGGATCGAGAAAGGTGGAGATGATGCGGATGGGCAGCGGCTCGTGCCCTTTGCCGAAGACGTAGCGGTAGACCCAGGGCTGCTTGTTCAAATCGACGAGCTTGACGCCATACTCCTTCTCCAGGGGCAGATACCCGTAGTTGGTATAGCCCTCGAACGTCCCGGCCCGGGAGGCGGTCGATTCGCCAATGGTGATCGGCTGCTTGCAATGCGGCTTGAGGAAATCCAGAATGCCGCGCACCGCCTCGACGTGCGTCGCGCACAGCTCGCGACGCGTGCTGACGAAGTTCGGCTTGACGAGGATCTTCTTATTGCCGATCGAGGCGAGCACTTCGTCCTCGATGTTCTTCAACGCCTTGTACATATTCTCCCGGGCGTCGTTGCCCTTGACGAGGCTGACGTTGGCCGGCTGCGTGATCTTGTTGAACAGCGCCTTCTTCGACCCGACGACCGGCGCGCTCTGCGCCCGACCCGGCCCGGCCTTGAATCCCACGCCCCCCAATGCCGCGGCCACCGCTCCGGCGCCAAAGCCCCTGAGAATCTGCCGACGGTCCAGATGATTCCGACGTGTCATAGGTGTCTCCTACCCAAAGCTGCGATTTCGGACCGCGAGCCGCAGCCCGAGTCCCGCAACGATTCTACTGCATCGCCCCGCCCCCCGCAACGCCCCGCGGGTGCCGCAATCGTCCCAGGGATTGTGGCGGAATTTGGCTGGTCTTGGGCCTGTGGCATTGTGCTACTCACACGACCTGCCGGAGATCGCAGAGGCCATCGGTACCCCGGAGGAACTGCGCCAGGTAGGGATGCGCCAGGGCTTTGTTGGGGCTCTTGAAGCCACGCATGGTCTTGGCGCGGATCTTATAGGTTAAGCCGATGAGCCGCTCGGTAGCGTTATTGGTGGGATCGAGCCGGTCCCGACTGACCGACGACCAGGTACGCTCGATGTGCTGCAACAACTGATTGGCCTTCCACAACAGGCCCTGACGGCAGTTGATGAACCGACGGACGAGGCGTTCGATTTCCTCGGGGACCTGCGGCGAACGCCAGTGACGATGCAGCAACGCCATCAATTCCAGCATGGTTTCGGACTCATAAGCCATCTTCTCGGCACGAAAACGCCGGGCCAGAT
>Ga0272442_10004089_pt1 | contig 20102 bp, 20 predicted proteins | sample SSMForm2O_FD_200262 | JGI IMG/M metagenome (GOLD analysis project Ga0272442, IMG submission 200262) | Marine sediment archaeal communities from Little Sippewissett salt marsh, Falmouth, MA, United States - SSM-Form-2O | ecosystem: Environmental > Aquatic > Marine > Wetlands > Sediment ... | reverse complement strand
GTCGCACCACGGATTATCCACCGTATGGGCTGAGGGGTCGTGTCTTCGCGGTTTGCACATTGCGCAACAGCCCCTTACAGCCCACTTTTTCGCGAAAAACGCGGCTCTAAGCACTTGGCTCGTCCCGCTTGACGCGGCCCTCTTCCTCCCGGATCGCCTTGAAGCGCATCAGCCTCTCCCCGTCGTGACAGCGGTGCGTCAGGTGGCAGGGATAACCGGGCAGAAGATATCGGTACGCTCGTGGCATAACGATCAGATGATAGCAGCTTTGCGTCGGGATCTCAAGGCAGTTGCCGCTCCGTCGCCTCAAGGAACCAGGACTCAAAGCCCAAGCTCCTTGCCCTCCACGGACATCTCGACCCTTACAGCGCCATTTTCGGCGAAAAAGGGGGCTGCAAGGATCCCTTGCACAAGGTGCTACCGCCGAAATCGCGGGGCCTCAGCCTCTATGCCCTGGAATCCGTGGTGCGACCCGAATCTACCACCCGAATCTACCCGGAGCTACTTAGCCGGACAACCCGCCGTACATCTCAAGTACAGAGCAGAAGCGCGGCAAACGCACGCTGCTGGTAGCTGGCCATTTGGATTGAACGCCTGCGGATTCAAAGTCCGGTGGGGACTACATCAACCACGCGCACAACATCAGCATGGCCAACGACACACCCAGCAGAATCGGCGTTTCTCGCCCTACGCTTCGCCCGCGTTTGTCCAGGACCAGACAGGTACACAGCGCGATGATGTGGCAAAGAACCAAAGCAGAAAGACCCAGCACAGTCGGAAGGTGCAGGTCGGAATCGTAGCCTCCGGCGATCCCTTCACGCTCAAGCCACGGCAGCAGGATGATGCACCAGATGACAACGTACGCGACCCCGAACCAGGCGAATGGCCTCAGAGCCCAGAGGACGAAGGACGACGGTCGCCCGCCATCGGCCCGCACCTCCATTGACTTGTCGCTTGGCTGAACAGCGCTCTTGTAGGGTGCCTTGCCTCTCGTGGCCTTCCACCAGGTCCTCGCAGTTGAACAGAACAGACAGACGAAGATCAACAGGAGTGGCAAGCCTGCCGTATTTGACCGAATCGTCGAGTACGATGGAGAGCCCTTCAGGTAGATGACCTTAAGGATCTTGACGTCTTTGTCTTCTTCCAGTGGCAGGCTGGTCCATAGGGCAAAGTGTGCTTCGTCTTTCCACTGCTTTCCGTCAGCCGTGAACTCGTAGCGCTGCCAATGCATGTACCGAATGCCACCGCGTGAGCCGACCGGCTTGGCCTCGACCCTAACCACGAATGTGTCGCCGAACACGCGCAACAGGTTCAGGGACGTAAGTGGGAAGAGCTGGTACATTGTGAACAGGCATGCCGCCAACGCTACGCCCCGCACGACCACGGCCGTGAAGCGGGGTGTTTCGTACCATCTCTGAGGTTGGGACTGTGGCTGATCTGCACTCATTAGTGTGCGGCGCCTCCGACCGCCACCGTATTCCCGCTAAGCTACGCGATCAAGAACCTGGCTCAGGTGGGCATTCCAACCCGAAACTCTCATTACAGCTGCGCAGGAACTTGGCCTCCCTGCTGTCACTGTCGTACTCCGCGGCCATGGCTTTGCAGGTCGCAAGCAGTTGCCGCGTCCAGCTCCTGCAGGGATGAGGTGATGTCCTCCAGCTGCTGGATCGCCAGGTCGGGATCAACGTCATCGTCGGAGCTGAACTCCAGGAACATGACTACGTGCATGAGGGTTCTGGTGAGGTGTTCGGTGGTGTTCACTGGCCACTCTCCGCCAAGTCTGCGAGCCGCTCCAGCTCCTTCGCCAGCTGCCGGGCCTCGTCTTCACTGAGCTCAACCGGATCGCCTTTCTTGGTCACGGCCTTGATGCAGAGGCTGTGCCCCTGCTCCACCCAGACCTGGATGTCGCCGTTGGACAGGCTGATGTGATCTTCGAGCATGGCTACTCCGACTCACACTCGAAGCGGTAAGTATCCCCGTGGGGCTCGCCGCTGTCGTCAACCGGGTAGTCGAGGTCCAGCTTCCTCATGAAGTCCACGAGTTGCCAGTCCTCGCCGACGTGAAACTCGTCTTCCGGAAAGGCCTTCGGAAGCTCTTCGGTTTCGAGCAGGTCATCGCTCCATTGCACCAGGTAAGGCGCGATTCTGTCGGGTGAGAGCCCGGGAACGCGTTTCGCGACCTCGGCGGCGTTGCCTTGCCAGGACTGGCGCTCTTCGTCGCTCAGTTCGGCCCAGTAGTCCGGAATCGGGTTGAACTGGTCGACGACTTCCCCGCTTTCGTAGAGTATGTACATCCACAAATCGCCGTCGTGAATGTGGAACGAGAAGACCGGTTTGCCAAGCTCCCGGGACAGGCACGCTGCAGCGTCGTCCCAATCCATGAACTCGCGGGGGTAGAGTACGGACACGCCGCCTATCCCCTCAGACACCACCAGACAGTCCCCGTCGTCAGTAGTGAGCTTCGCCGCCGCCATCGAGCCTCCGTGCCCCACAGCGTAGGCACTGAGCGCCGTGACGACCGCGTCAGCATCGCCTCCGATGACACCCGACATGGAAAGGAAGAGTCCCATTTGTGTGTTCCTCCGTTACAGCAACCCGTCCTCAGCCTGCTCGACAAGCACGGACCAGAAGCACTCCTCCTGGTCCAGGGATGCGCCAGCATCTTCCAGTTCTGCCTTGAGCTTCAGCACGTGCCCCATCTGCTCTGCCTCATCCGTCGTGCCGCTCACGGCAATGTTATAGCGATTCCAGGCGTCGACGCAGCTCTTGAACGACTGTTGGTCCGCGTTGACCAGCCAGGCGCGCTCGTCCCCAGCGTGCCGGTAGTGAACGCGCCCCTCTTCCAGGTAGAACTCACCTTCGCATTCGCCGAACTGCTCCTCGCGAGCGATGATGTCGCCTTGGGGCTGGGGTAGCAGGACGATCTTCATTCGTTCTCACCCGTACATTCCCGGCGAATCTCGGCGATTCGCTCGGGGCTCAGGGTCAGATTGCGCAGCTTCTCAATCAGGGCCTGCTTCCATTCTCCGAGCGTGGCAGTCTTGGGATCGACCCTGAAGTCCGCCGATACGTAGCCCAAGCGGGCCTTGTCGTAGTAGCTCTTCACCATCGAGTCGGAAATGAACAGCGCGTCCTTCGGCGGGTCCTCGCCCTTGTGGGCGGCTATCCAGTCGAAAACGGTATCGTCATCCTCCCAGTTGTCGAAGAAGTGTTCCTCATCCGTGAAGTCAAAGAGGGCCCTGCTTATCGTGGCCTTGGCCTCCCAGCCGATCTCGTCCCAGCCGATGGCCTCCCGGAACTCGTCGGTGGACAGGAAGTAGCCGTCGGGGTGTTCGCGGACCAGCCTTATCCCGTCTTGTACAGACATCAGTCCTTCTTCCTCGGCCGCTTGCCCCGCCCCAACTTCTCCCAGGCCAGATTTCGCACCTTGCGGTTTCCGCCCTTGTCCGCGAGTTCTTCGAGAAACTCCTCCGGCAGACCGCAGTGGTCGAGCAGGTAGCGGTGGACCTCGCCGTCGCCTTCGGCGAGACACCTCGAGAGAACAGGCTCGGTCGGCCCTTCCCTGCGGATCAGGCGCAGGAGCTTGTGGCGGGTGTAGGTCTTCGACGTGTCGAAGTGCTTGAAGGCCGGGCGGGACGGAAGCTTGTGGAACTGCGTGTCGGACAAGACGTCCAGCTGGATCAGTTGCATCACTGCGCAGTGTGCCATCGTTCCGTCAGGGTCCTCCATCGCCAGTTCCAGGATGTGGTTGATTTCGGCGTCCGACATCCGCTCGCGGCTGTCCAGGTACTCATAGAACAGCGCGAAGCGGTAGTGCTCAGTGCTCTCGTCACCGTCAGGCTCTCGGAAGCGCTCCAGATCCGAGCGCAAGCGTTCCGGCGTCAGCACACCGTAGTCCAGCCACTTCTGGGTGTAGCCGAGGAGTTGGAGGTCGGAGGCGCGGCATTCGTTGTTGTTCACTGGCCGTCCTCTGGAGGCGAGAGCAGCACTCCCCCGCCCAGATGTACACCGAACTTCCGCAGGCTCTTCTCGCTTCTCAGACCAGCCACCACCTCCGCCGCCGCCCTGGTGCGCGCTTCCTTGGACAGGTGACGGTAGCCCAGTTCCGGCAAGTCAATCTCGCGGTTCAGGGTCGCACCACGGATTATCGACCCCATGGGCTGAGGGGTCGTGTCTTCGCGGTTTGCACATTGCGCAACAGCCCCTTACAGCCCACTTTTTCGCGAAAACGCGGCTCTAAGCACTTGGCTCGTCCCGGAGACCGTAGGCGGGCTCGGTCTCGCGCACCGTCCAGCTCTCTTCGCCGCACTCGTCGATATCCAGCTTGACGCGGCCCTCTTCCTCCCGGATCGCCTTGAAGCGCATCAGCCTCTCCCCGTCGTCACAGCGGCGCGCCCTCACGACGGGCGGTCCTGGTCTCTGGTGCTGGCGGTCTGTAGCCCAACGCGCTGTGAGGACGCCTTGTATTGTAGTAGCGTCGCCATCGCGCGGTCAAGACTCTGGCCTCCAGCAGCGTGTCCAGCAGTTAGCAGTTCAGGAATCCGTCACGGAACTTGCTGTTGAACGATTCGCAGTAGCCGTTCCCCCAGGGGCTGCCGGGCTCGATGAACAGCGTGTTTACCTCCAGGCGACCCAGCCACGTCTTCACCGCTTCCGCCGTGAACTCGGGACCGTTATCGCTGCGAATGTGCTCCGGCGTCCCGCGCAGGACAAACAGCTCGGCCAGCCGGCAGAGCACGTCCTGCGAGTTCAGCTTCCGCGACACGTCGATCGACAGACACTCCCGGGTGAATTCATCTATGTTCGTAAACGCCACGCGTGCCGTAGTGAACTTCGCCGCAGCCATGGCCAGCGCGCCGGTCCGAACGCTGCCGACCCTGTACGACGCCATGCTCACGGAGGTGGCCTCAAATACCTTGCCGCATAGACCCGATCGAATCGAACCACGCACACTGCGACGAGAGAAGAACAACTACCCCGCACTCAGATCTACCAGGGCAGACTGGCGAGCGGCGCTGAGGGCTTAAGTCAGTGCCATTCGGGACTGTCCCCTTTTCAGTCCGCCCCGCGCAGCACCAGTCGCCGCGCCGCGCGCTTGAGGAAGAACCCCGCCAGCCCTGCGCAAAGTGCCAGCTGCAGCAGGTTCTGGACTGTGAAGATGGAGTAGCAGTTGACCATGACCTTGTCGTGTCCTCCGCTGCTGATCAGGTCGAGCAGCACCATGGGGGAGAAGCGACTCACTATCCGGGCGACGCCGACCAGACCCAGCAGGAGGTAGGTGAGGACCAGCGCGGTAGTCAGTGACCGGCAACGGGCGGCGAAGTAGAGCCCGGTCGATGCGCCAAGGACCACCAACGTTGGCGTGCGCGCGAAGCTCAGCGCCCAGTCCGCCGCGTACAGCCCGTTGGACTTCGTTACCGTTTCCCAGACTTGGGTGCTCACGTACAACCGGTAAGCCGCGCTGAGGGCCGTTGCCGCCAGGCAGATGGCCACCAGCACTCCCACGCGACCGAAAACCACCGCCCTCAGCAGTCGCAGGGGCCTCACCGGGGTGACCAGCAGCGGCTCGAAGGGGCCCCCGGGGGCCACGGCCCAGGCGGCGATGGCCGGCGCGATCCAGGCGGCGGCCCAGCCCAGCAGCGGGTAGAAGACCCAGCTCGCGCTGCGGATCGCGGGCATCATCCGCACCTCGATCGGAGTGAACAGCCCCAGGATCCGGGGCAGCAGCATCAGCGGCAGGAGCAGCGCCCAGAATGCGGCGAACCTGCGCAGTTTCCAGTAGGTGCGGCGCTCGGTCCTCGCCAGCGGGTCGCGCCAGGCGCCCCAGGAAAACGCCTGCCGCAGGGACATGTCCAGGCCGAAGTCCTCGGGTCGCTCGGTCATGCGCTCCGTCGCGGTCCAGGTCCTGTCCTCGGGCTCGGAGAGACGCGCGCGCAGCCGCGCGTTGGTGGGCTTCGAGAGCAACCAGCTGATCACCACGCAGAAGACCGCGTCGATTCCCACCGCCCAGATGGCGGCGTCGAGGGGATGCTCGGAATTGTCGTAGCTGGCGGCCACGGCCACCACGGCCAGCACTCCCCTGGTACCCATCGCCCCGGCCAGCGAGAAGAGCGTCGTGAACCTTGCCCGGTTGACCCGGCAGGTCGGGGCTATCCACATGGCCAGCCGCGCCGAGAGCGTCATCGAGGCGGCGAGGTTGAAGATGAGCAGCACGCGGAAGAGCAGCCCCGCCTCCTCGTGCACCTTCCAGGGCACGATTGCCCGGGTGCACCAGAAGAGCAGCGGCGCCAGGATCGCCAGGTACAGGCCCGCGGGGATCACCGCGCGCAGCCACTCATCGTGGGGCCAGCGTCCGACGCGGGTGCCGCCTGAGCGGCGCAGCTCCTCGCGCAGCCTGCGGCTGGCCAGGCGCGGCGCGACGCTCATCGCCGGGGCGAGGAAGAGCCCCAGCGCGCAGGAGGCGGCGAGACAGATGCGCACTGCGTCGGCCAGCTCTCTGCTCGCCGGCAGCGTCGCCGCGAAGCTCGCGTAGGCCAGGCCGACGAGGATCAGCATCAGCGGCCAGTGGCGCCGCAGCGCGCTCCTCGCGGACGGATAGCAGCCCCAGGTCATGATCCGGCGCGTGTCCTCCCGGAAGATCATTCTAGTCGCGACGGCCCGCGGCGCACGGGGCTAATCGCTGTCTGGATCCTTGTCGCAACCAATCTTCGTCGGGATCCTTGTCCGGATCCTTGTCGTCAGTTCGCAGTTCGACAACGATCCAGACGAAGATCCAGACAAGGACTCCGGGGGACAACGATCCAGACAAGGGCTCGAATAGGGGACGGACCGCGGATTATCAGCCGTATGGCTTGCTGGCTGCGGATTTCGGGGTTAGCACTTCGTGCAACACCCCCTTAGAGGTCGATTTTTCGGTCGAAATCGTCTTCTAAGCGATTCAGTCGCCACTCCGGCTTCCGGTTGGGGCGTGTAGCGCACCAGGCCGCGCAAGGTCATGAGCTCCACCGTGAAGAAGTCATGGGGCGATTCCAGTCCGAGCATCGATCGAAATCAGGCTGGTTGGGCACCGCCTCTCTTGCGGAGTCACAGGCCGTGCGAATATCGGGACGGGACGGCACGACGTTCAGGAGCGGGCGCACTCCCGACACAGCCTGCGCACCTGGCCGACCATGTAGAGAGGCAGAGATTCGGGTCGCACCACGGATTCCAAGGCATAGTGGCTGAGGCCCCGCGATTTCGGCGGTAGCACCTTGTGCAAGGGGTCCTTGCGGCCCCATTTTTCGCCGAAAATGGCGCTGTAAGGGTCGAGATGTCCGTGGAGGGCAAGGAGCTTGGGCTTTGAGTCCTGGTTCCTTGAGGCGACGGAGCGGCAACTGCCTTGAGATCCCGACGCAAAGCGGCTATCATCCGACCGTTATGCCACGAGCGTACTGATATCTTCTGCCCGGTTATCCCTGCCACCTGACGCACCGCCGTCACGACGGGGAGAGGCTGATGCGCTTCAAGGCGATCCGGGAGGAAGAGGGCCGCGTCAAGCGGGACGAGCCAAGTGCTTAGAGCCGCGTTTTTCGCGAAAAAGTGGGCTGTAAGGGTCTGTTGCGCAATGTGCAAACCGCGAAGACACGACCCCTCGGCCCATAGGGTGGATAATCCGTGGTGCGACCCCTGAGGCCCTGAGGCCCGCTATTCGATCAGGACGAAGCCAGTTCCGGATGTTCCTTCTTGAGCCAGGTCAGGACCGCTGCGCGCAGCTCGCGGACGAAGTCGATGAGTTCGGACGCATCGTTGGCGGTGACCGCGCCCACGCGCTCGTACTCGACGGTGTTGCGCTTCAGGCGGCATGAGTCCAGGTAGGTCGCGTCGTCTTCACGCTCGGCGCCGAGGATCAGGGGCAGCGCGGTGATCGTGCGGTAGTGCTGCAGGCCGTGCGCCGCCCGGTATCCTGACGCGTGCAGGAGAACGGCGCAGAGCTTCAACGCCGCGTTGTAGGCGATGCCCAGTTGCCAGTCCGGTGAGGAAGCGTGTGCGGCCTCCTCCAGATCACGGTCGACTATGGCCAGGAGGTTATCCATTTCCTCCCGGCTGGGATCGTGCGGTTTCAGCCAGCCGCTACTTGCCCATTGCCGTAAGGTCATCTTCCGCTCCTATGACGAATAACTTCGGACTCCCGGCTACGCTGGTGACAAAGTGATCCCTCTCGCCCAGCCGCCTGCCGTACTCCTCTCTGGTCATGACGTAGGGGTTGACCTCACGGTCGATAGTGTCGTGCACTTCACGAAGCATCGCGGCGAGCTTCCTGAGCCCCAGGTCGCCTATGATCATCAGATCCACGTCGCTGCGCGCATCCTCGCCGCCGGCCGCCACCGAGCCGAACACGAAGGCGACTTCGATCGCCTCGCTCGCCAATGCGTTCCTGAGCACGTCCACCAGCCCGGCGGTCTTGAGGACCAGGTTGCGGATCTCGGCGTACACCGGGTGCTCGCTGTTGGCCCGGTAGTAGACGCGGTTGCCGTCCCGGCGACGCTTGACGAGGTCCAGACGGGTGAGCTTGCCCAGTTCGCGGCGCACTGCGCTCTCGCTGACTCCCGAACGGCGTTTCAGTTCGCGGTTGTGGATCTCCTCCCCGCGGCCATCGAAGAGCAGGCGGAAGATCTCCGCGCGGGCCCGGGACGAGACGATTTCAGAAAGCAGGCTCATAATGCGCAACTATAGGGCGCATATGCGCTATAATCAAGCGCATTCTTGGATTCTTGCCGCACACACCGATTCCGGCCGTCTGCCCCGAGCCAGCCGCGTTTGTTTCTTTCGAACACATGGCTTTCACGTACAAAATACGCACACCGTTGTGGCGCGCGTCGCGCAACACTAGTCCGTATAGGGGCGTGAACGAGGGCGTGAACGAGGGCGTCCCCTAGTGGCCACATTTTCGTCAGAATCCGGCTTACTTTGCCTTGAAAGTTTTTACTGCTTCCGGATAATGCGGCGTCATTGAATCGAGGCGCTGCGATATCGGGCAATGCGCGTGGAGTCTGATCCTGACCGTGAACACCGACACACAGGAGCGGCGAGCCTGCAGCCGGTTCCGGGCCATTTTCGGGGCGGCTCTGCTGGTGTCTGCGCTGGCGGCGAGCGCGATCGCGACCGCGGCCGAGCGCGCGAAGCCGTTGGATGTGGCGAAGAAACTGGCGGCCTCGGGGGCCAGGGCCGATCAGGTCAAGGCGCTGGCCATTCTGAGGCAGCTGGCCCGGCCGGGCACTACGAGCGGCGACGAGGCCACCTACCGCTACGCCGAGCTCTGCCTGCGTCTTCACGCCGGCGGCGAGAAGAACGCCCTGGCCGAATCGAAGAAGGCCTTCGAGAAGCTCAAGGCCGGCGCCGGCTCGCGCTGGGGGTTGCGCGGCAAGCTGGGATTGCTGCGCGTCGCCGCCGCCGAGGGCCGTCGCGCCGAGGCCATCAGGGGCCTGGACCGGTTCCTGGGCCTGCAGACCAGGTGCGAGCGCGCGGTGGAGGCGGCCTATTTCCTCGGCCAGATCCGCAGCGCCCGGCGCAAGAGCCTGGACGAACTCCGCAGCGCGCAGCGCGCCTTCGGGTACGCCCTGGAGCTTCACAGGTCGGTGGCGAGGTACCACCGGCCGCTGGTGAGCGCGAAGCAGATCGGCGCGAGGCTGGCCTGGGTCAGGAAGCGCATCTGGGAGCTGGAGGCCGGCGAGCTGAAGGTCCTGTTCGCGAAGGCCGAGAAGCTGCGCGGGGCGAGCAAGTACGACGCGGCCGTCGGGATCTACCGCCGGATCCGCGGGAAGTTCCCCGGCCGCAGGCTCTCCGAGCTCTCGGGCCTGCGGATCCCGCAGTGCCTGTTCGCGAAGAAGCAGCTGAAGAAGGCGGTGAAGAGCGCGCGCGAGTTCATCGCCCTCGACCCGCTGGGCGCCTACCGCGGCAGCGCACACCTGCTGGTCGGCGACATCCAGCTGGAGCACTTCTTCAGCGTGACCGGCAGCGAGCCGGAGTTCCGCTGCATCCTCGACCCCGGCAGGCGCCCCGCGTGGGTCGACCCCGAGCGGCAGAAGCTCATCGCCTGGCGCAAGCTGGACCCGAAGAAGACCCCGCCCTCGAAAGAGGTCCACGGGACCTGGAAGGGCGTGCGCTACGCCGCGCACGAGCGCGCCGGAATTCTCGAGTACCTGCGCCGCAACTACGACGCGGCCGCGAAGCACTTCGAGGCGAGTGCGAGGCTGAAGCCCGACAGGACCTACGGCAGTCAGGCGGGCCAGGGGATGGCCGAGCTCGTGGGCAAGATCCGCCGCAAGGTCGAGATCCTGCCCCCGCTGGTCCTGGCCGAACGCGCCGAGCGTCCCAAACTGGTGCTGATGTTGGCTTCGCTGTACATGGCCGGGTGGCGCGACGACCGCGCCATGGGGCTTCTCAAGCGCGTGGCCGACGGCGAATTCCCGGAAGCCAGCCTGAATCAGAAGGCCTACGCCCACGTCAAGATGGCCGAGGGGCTGTTCTACAAGCGGAAGGACAAGGAGGCGATCGGGACACTGAAGCTCTTTCTCAAGAAGCCATGCGCGCTGTCCCCGTTTGCCGCCCGGGCGCTGCTGCAACTCTCGGTGGTTACCAATCGCAGCGGGGACTGGGCCGAGTCGCTGACCTACCTCGACCGGTGCCACGCGCGCTTTCCGCACACGGCATGGGGGCGTTCGGCGCTGTACCAGAAGGCGTACGCCTACTATGCGAGGGAACGTTCGAGGAAGGCGCTGCAGCTCTTCAAAGAGTACGTCGCGAAGTATCCTGACGCCCTGCCGGTAAAGACGGGCGCTGCGGAGTACTTCATCAACCAGTGCAGGAAGGACATTGCTGAAGAGAAGAGGCAGAAGTCAAACGGATGAAAGCGGGATTGGCAAGGAAAGAACAAGAAGGAGGAATCGCAGTGAGCCGGAACCTGATATTGTCTCTCGTGATCGCAGCCCTGCTCGCCGGCAGCGAACTCGCCGGCGCCGGACAAACCCCGGGGCCGAAACCGAAACCGAAACCGAAGGTTGTCGACAACACCATCGGCCGCAGCGCCCGGGTCGCAGTGGGCACCTTCGGCAAGCCGCTGCAGCCCAACTGGAGCGAGCTGGTGTTCCGAACCAGGGTGCGCGGCAAGGAGCCCAAGACGCGCATCACCTGGAGCGACGTATACGCCCGCGCGCCCTTCACCCGCTGGGAATTGAACACCCGCAAGAGCTACTACAACAACCAGCCGTACGAGACCTTGAAGCACCGGATGCAGGTCTATACTGCCGCCGGCAACGACGGCCAGGGTACCAGACCAGGCGCCCGAATACACGCGTTGATCGCCGGCGGCGTGACCTGGCCCGGCAAGGGCAACGGCGGCAGCACGGGCAGCGGCGGCCATGTCGCCCACAAGCGGGCCCCGAACTGGTTCTCGCTGGCGGTGGACCTGGACGTGGACGTCGACAGCAACCGGGACGGGAAGATCGCCACGGACAACTCCAGCGAGGATGCGAATAGGGAAGACGCTATTGAGGCGAGTGATCCGGTGGGGGCCATGATTGGGTACAATCGCGCATCCGGTGATGCGTTGGTGATTCGGCCGTTGATGGCCAAGTGGGAGTCGAAGATCCGCAAGCCATCGTCGTTTCTTGACGCGAAGCTCTACTTCGAGTTCGTCGAAGGTTCCGTCGGCCAGATAGACGTTATTGACTACGTCACCGGCGACTCGCATCTGGAAGCGAGCCTTCCCCTGGTCGACGACAAGCCCAGGATGACGTGGAAGCTCAAGGACAGCCTTTTGAAGAAGGTTCTTGACGGCAAGGACGACCTGAAGCTGGCGCTAAAGGGTAAGTGGCCCGGCAAGCTCGAAGTCGACGTCGTTCTTGTAGTCAAACCCAAGGGGGGCGACGTCAAGCCGACGGTCTTCAGAGACAGGCTGAAGCTATTCGTGTGGGACGTGAAGTTCGTGCCCTACGTGGACATCAACGACAAGATCGTCCGCGACGAGACGGGCAAGATAGTCGATACGACACCCAAGGCGGGGCGCGGCGAAGTACCCAACATCCCCATGAACGGCATCCTCCCCAAGCGCCTGAGCGGCACCGGCAAGAAGAACGAGGTGCGAGTTGCGCTAAGGGTCATAGCCCCCCCTGGAGAGTACAAGTTCCGCGTTCAGCTTGCTAAGGACCAAGGCAGGAAGCTTAGGCTTCGCGGCGATTCCGACATTAACGTCACCGTTCCAAGAAGGTCCCACAAGGGAAGCCCGGCCAACACGGCTTACAGCAACGCGGGAACGCTAGACAGCGAAGCGGGTACTTTCATCGTCTTCGGTGTCACCAAGAGTAAGAACAAGTCAGATGTGGGCTGGTTCGAGGCAGAACTGAAGGAAGCGGCACTGCATACAGATGCGGGCAATGAGACGCTTGACAGCATCATGTTGGCATCGGAGACGCTGTTGCGCTACACGTTCGTTCTTGATATTCCCGACGCCTATTCTGGCACAGCCAGCACGATCCCTGACGGGGACATTGCAGGTGACAGAAAGCCGAACTTCAACGGCGATACTATCTTGCCTCAGCGAATCGGACGCAAGGATCCGCTCAAAGGCCTGACAGCCAGAGGTTGGGAAAACTCCACTGAGTCGCTCTATTTCCATTCTGGCGTAGATGTGAGCCCACGAACAACTAGATACACTGCCAGAGGGGTCCTGGCGAACAGTGGTGGTACAACCATGGCTGCGTATCCTAAATCCCGGCCCGTGCAGCGTCTTGTCATGTATGCCAAGACATCCGCCAATCCGATAGAGCTGAGGCGAAGCATCGGCGGACGTTACCTACATGACGGGGATCTAACTGACAAGTTAGTCTTGTCTAGCGGTTACTTCTACTACGATCACGCTGAAAAAGCCCTCGCGCAGCGGGTCGTTAAGGCCAAGAACTCGACGGCCAAGATCGGCAAGGCCCGCGTTCTCTACCATAACATAGAAGAGTTCGACGCATGGATTCATGGTCCCTTGTTCGGGCCAAGCAGGACTTTGGTGAAGAACAACATCGAGACGGACTTCAAGCATGATCCTGTCCTCTGCGTGCTGAAGACCGAGCCGAGAGGTGAAGAGGTCTTCTCGGGGGAAGCCTTCTGTGAATTGCGGGTCAAGAGGACGGGCCGGTATCACCTCTATGCCTATTCTGGCGCGAATGCTGACGAGATCGTGTTCACCTTGGTAAAGGCAGCCCCGATCAGCTACAAGGGGTTCGATTTCGGTAGCCTCTTGCACAAGTTCTTGCTGCCGGCCTCAAATGGTGAGACACTTGCGACATTCAAGACATCGCTAGCAGTTGGCCTAACGCCGCCAAAGAAGGATGAGTACTTGGGTGATTCTACCGTGGATACCTCGAGGACCCCTTGGCGACTGAAGTCTGTCACTCGGCCGGAGACGTTTCCGTCGGCGCCGGTAGATCAGAAGTTGGTGAAGGCCGATGGGTATATTCTTTCTGCGGAGAAGTACCTGTACAACAGATCACTGACGCCCCGGGTCGCCCGAGTAGACGATCCTGTGGTTTTCAGAGTGCAGATGAAACGTCCTCTCGGTGGCGTAATGCAGGACGCGTCAACGGCCCTGCCCATTTGGACATTCAGTAGTGTCGTAACAAGGAAGTTGAATGGACACGGTTTCGGTTACGCGATCCTGGATCTCGACCCTGTCCAGCCATACGCAGAAGATGATGTGTTTCAAGTGTGGTCCCTCTCTACAGGAGCAAACTGAGATGATACGACCCAATGCGATTCGAGGGTTGGCAGCAGCGTTCAGCTGTATGGTTGCGGCATGCATTGCCGGCGGCGCAGAAGTGAAGACGCAAGCCAAGACATGCGCCGTGGACCGCTACGCGCTGCCGAAGTCCGAAGCCAAAGCCGCTCAGTATGAGCTGTTCTGGACAGTCAATCAGCGGCTTTCGTCCACGCCCACCATCTTGCACCTGAGGATGCGTGTGCAGATATGGGGACCGACTGCAACGGTAGCGAAGGCTCGCATACTTGCGTGGAGATTGTATGGCAACGAAGTAGCCTCGAAGGCTCAGATGCGGAAGGACATAGAGGGCAGTGTCTTCTCTTTCTCGCTTCCTAGAGATGGTGGAATTGCCTTCTCGCCAACTTGCCCGGATGACGCGAAGAAGCCAGCACGAAGTACAGCCAAGTTCCTCTGCGCAAAAGCTTTCCCCCTCTTGTTCCTGAAGATTCCAGAATCGGTGAATCTTGAGGTGGGCGCCAAGTGGGGAGAGAAGGAAGAGGACGAGAAGGAGTCCTTCTCGGATCGTGCGGACAGATTTCAGTGGTCGGTTCGGGGCCATATTCCTGTAGGCCGGCGGCCAGACCTCTACGTCCTCTGGTCGGCCTCGACAGACACGTTCGAGAACAAGTTGGCAGGAAACGCGCTTAGATTGTCCGATCGCCTGGTATACTACGACGCCGCAAAGAAGAGAGTGAGCGCCGTACGGTGCGTGTATCGCCGGCAAGAAGGGCTTAAGCCAGGATCTGCTGACCCCGAGAAATACGAGTACGAGGACTTGTCCTTGATGGAAGTGCCAAGAAGGGGAAGCAGGACCAAAGCGGAGCCGTTCCCAAAGATCGAGCCCAAGTCTGTGCCAGAGCGACGGGCGACGAAGACTGACAAGGGGTGATGGAGCAGGCAATGGGCAGGATCTTACTCTTTTTCAGTTTCCTCCTAACCGTCATCCTCTGCGGCTTCGTGGTCGTCATGAGTTATGCGCTGGAAGCGGAGGTCGTGTTGCCCATGACGATCCTGGCCTGCGGACAGTTGGTCACGCTTGTTCTCGGAGCGGCGTTTACGGCACGCGAGGACGTGGTCGACCGCCTGGAGGCGATCGAGAACGACCTCCAGAAACTCATGGAGCGCGTCGCGGGCAATGAGGAGGCAGGGCCGGATCCCAAGAAGGACAACTGAGCTGAGATTGCGGCTTTGTGTCTCAGCAACTGACATTCAAGGCCTTGCGTCGCATCTCGCCTTCCGGGGACAGTTACCGCCATTACCCTTGAAATGCGATGCAAGTGGGTGCGCCGGATGGAGAGGCGCCTGGGCCGCCGCCTGCTGGCCCTGCCGGCGGGCTACCCCAGGGGCAAACTCCGGGAGAAGGCTCCGCGGAAGGGCAAGACCAGGTGAGCATGTCAGCCAATAGCGGTAACTGCCCCCGGAAGGCCCAGGCTTATCAAGTGGCAAGACATTATCACAAACCTTTGCCGAGCGGGGCTGCACGCACATTGAAAGGTTTCAATGTGCCTGCCACCTACACTGATCCATGGGGTACTAATCGGAGAGAACATGACAAAGGAGGAAGCATGAATGCAAAGATGCTTGGCCTCGGCAGAACTGAGTGCGCGACAGTCGGAACATGTCTCTTGACTGCGTTGTTGCTTGGTTCCTTGGCATCTGTGATTCTGGGCGGAGAGACGCCCGGGGGGCAGCAACCAGCTGTGGGGAGTGGGCCTGTCCACGCTGTGCCGAAGAAGGGGTCCAAGGCGAGGCACTACGTCGTCACGGAGAGTCTGATTCAGCATGCCCAGGGCAGAGAGAACAGGTCGTTTCTGCAATGTCGTTTCGACGTGCATGCGGCCAACGGCACCGCCCTGAAGGTCCGCATACACGAATACGAATGCTGGGTAAGGAGCGGCAAGAAGAAGATGGACCTCCCCGTTTCTGGAGTCGCGGGAAGAGCCTATTCCTGCCCAATGAAGCCGGGCGGTCAGGAGGCGTTCGTTCTAGAAGCAGTAACCAAGGACAATCGCGCTTCTCGCGGCTTACGCAAGCTCCTGGAACGCGATGTGCTTCCTCTCCTTCTGCTTCGAATCCCTTCAGAGCGCAAGCGGACGAAAGGCTACGAGTCCTGGCACTCAACTGACGGCCGGCGCGAATGGCAGATGCGCAGCTTGGTCAAGGTTCCGGGGAAGAGCCACATCTACAAGATCAGCACAAGCCAAGGTGGCCACAAGGAAGTGCTGAAGGCCGACTCGCTTACCTGTTGGCGATACAATACGGTGCATTACGATGCGGTATCCCGGCGTGTGAAGACGGCTACAGCCCATGAGAGCAGATTTCGCGGTGTTTCCAGGGGCGCCGCCTGTGTTGATCTCCAGCGCCGAGACGTGACGGTAACCGAAGTAGGTTCAATACGCGCAGCGGAAGCTGGTCGTTAGCTCCTTGTCTGGCCGACAGCCTCAAGCAGGAGCAACTGCCAGGAGCCTTGCGTCTGGTCTTGGCATGTCACTAGCTCTGTTGGGTTTCTTGGTTTGTGGCTCAATAGGCGTTGGGTCTGAAGCGCAGTCCAAGCCCGGGGCTGCCAGGCTCCACTACGACGTCACGCCCCAAGGCCACGTGCGTTTGCGCTGGCTTGTCAGGGAATGGCCCAACGGTATGCGCGGCTTCTGTGTATTCCGACAGGCGTTGGCTAAGGACGGCACCAAGGGCAGGTGGAGTCGTGTTGGGCCCGAGGTGCTCGCTCCCTGTCTGGAGAAGGAGCATCTCAAGCGCTTGGGCCTCAACAAGGTTCTCAGGGCTGTAGAGAAGAGCGAGCGAAAAGAACCGGTCAGTACTGCGTACATGGTCAAGGATTACGCTACGAAGCCCGAGGTGCTCAAGAAGGCGCGTATTGTTAGCGCTAATGAGTTTGAATACGCCGTAGCCTTCGGCTTTGGCTGGATCGATAGAGATGCACCATTAGGGAAGAGGTGCGAGTACGTCCTGGCCCGCGTGATAGGAGATGGGCCTGCTTCCCCAGACAAGCCGGCAGCGAGCGTTACTACTGACATTCGCTGCGGAGACTTCGCGATGCCTCGTCTGCGGTCGGCCAAGGCTTGGCGTACCGGGCAGACAGGTGTCGTCTCTGTTGACTGGGACATCAATGTGGATGACCTCAAGACTTGCTTGACCAGCTGCGCTGCTTTCATCGTTCTGAAGAGGACGACCTCGGGAAGCTGGAAGTCAATAGGCGCACGATCACCAAGATTGGCGCCCGTAACCAAGAAGATAGCCAAGTTCAGCGCTGGCGATCTTGCGGCCGGAGAAGCGCCGCACTGCTATGCGCTCGCTCCCCAGAACTTCTTCGGGAGGATCGGCAGAAAGACGCTACTTGTTGCCCCCGCCGCCAAAGCGGCGGATTTCGGTAAGGTAACCTCGGTAACCGCAGGACCCTTCGACGGCAACTACATGATCAGGTGGAGCTACCGGCAGCCGCCGGACGCGCCGGTGCTGGGGTTCAAGGTGGTGCGCCAGGACGGCAACACGCGGAAGAAGGTTGTTTTAGCGGACAACGTGCCGCTGACGCGAAGATCGTTCATCGATCGCACCGCGGTTAAGAGCGCGCGCGGTTACCGGGTTATATACCACGTCAGTCCGGTCGTGGCTGGCGCCGGCCCGCTGACCAGGGTTCCCTCCGGGGAGGTCGAGGTTTACACTTATCCTCCCGGAGAAGTCGTTGCCCCTCGCCTGAAGAAGGTTGAACTGATAGAGAAGAAGGACAAGTTCTTCGTGCGCTGCAGAGTTGAGCCGGGTAACGACACACGGATCCGGGCTTACGACTTCTCTCTTCGGCCTGACGGCATGCGCCAGTGGTTCACAGAGACGAGTTTCGATCCCGACAAGAACATGGGGCTGTCTTGCGAGTTCGAGATTACCAGGAAGAGCATCACTTTCGGCAAGGGCTGGCTCCGCTGCCGGGCGATCGACTGCCGGAGCAAGCACGGTCCCCCCAGCGCCCCCGTCTGGATCGAGCTGCCCGATGACAAGAACGCCACCGTCCCCGGCTCCTGGGGCGCACCCACCGCCATCGCCGAGCGCGACGGCCTGGTGCGGGTTACCTGGAAGGGGCTCGGGGCGAGCGGGTACCGGCTCTTCGCCAACGGCGTGCCGGTGGCGCTGGAGGCGGAGCTGGGCGCCGGGGCTTCCTGCTGGGAGTCGCGGACACTGCCGCCCGGCAAGTACAGGTTCTCGCTGGCAGGGGTGAGCGCCGCGGGCGAACTGGGGGAGCTCAAGCCGGGCAACGAGATAACCGTGTACGGGAGGCGTAAGTGATGCGCTGCCGAAAGATCCTGAACGGCTTGCTTGCGGCGGCGCTGCTCGTCGCCATTTCCGCCGGCGCGGCCGCCGGCGAGAACGGCAAGGCCGCCGCCAGTGCCGTCGCCGGGAAATACCTCGTCGCCAGGCTGCGCTGCAAGGACGGGGTGCTCTCGCCCGTACGTGGCAAGAGCCCCGAAGAGGAAGTCCTGCTGCGCTGGCACGTTGAGAAGTGGCTGCCGGAGCAGACTGGCTTCGTTCTCTTCCGCCGCGAGAACACCCGGGGCACGACCGGGCCATGGATGAAGATCGGCGAGGTCCGGCCCGGATTCTCGGACCAGCGCCTGCGCGAGCTCGGTCTGCGGGGCGTGATCGGGCGGCCATACGAGATCGGCGGGAAGAAGAACCCCAAGTCGGGGGAACTCCTTGAGCTGTACGCCAAGAACGGCGAAGCGCTGGCCCGGGCCCAGGCCGAGTCCATGCGCCGCCCGCGCCTGGGGAGGCTGCTGGGCTTCGCCTTCGTTTGCGTGGTTTCGCTCGCCGGCGAGCAGTACCAGTATGTCGTGGTTCCCAAGATTCGCGGCAGGGAAGCCAAGCCGGAAGACGCCGTGGTCCGCTGCAAGATGCGCGTGCCCAAGTGGTTCCTCACCGGGCCGCGGCTGCTGGAGTTCAGGGCCGCACGGATTGACAACCAGGGCCGCTTGCGGGCCACCTGGAAAGTGCGTCGTGCTGAAATCGAGGCGCGCCCCGAGATCAAGGGCTTCGCCTTCTTCCGCAGCCGCTACGACCTGGCGCTGGATCCGAAGCCCTGCAAGAAGGTCGACCTCAAGTCCGCGCTCAAGCAGAAGACCGCCGACGAGATGACATTCGAGTGCACCTTCCCCGTGCTGATCGCACAGCCCATCAAGCTCGGCCTGGCGGCCGTGGACGGAGAGGGGCGAACCGGCGAGGTCGCCGGGCGCAAGATCCTGCCGCGCCTGGGCCGGTCGCTCAAGGCGGTTAGCGACGTCAAGTTCGAGTTCGTGAAGAACTACGCCCTGATCAGCTGGAAGTACTCCGAGGACTCGCGGGACTTCGCCGGCTTCCACGTCTACCGCCTGACCGCCGACGGGAAGGAGAAGCGCGTAACTCACATTCCACGCCACGTCAGCTGGCGCAATGCGGCCGACTACGATGTCATTCGCGAACTCGGCGGCAGGGAAGTTTCCTACCGCGTGGAGGCGGTCAGCGGCGACTACCGCAAGAGCCCCTCGGCAGTGAGCGTGAATAAGCAGAAGGTGCCCTATCCTCCGCCGGGGCCGCCAATCGACTTCAAGGCGCGCTTGAGCGCGGTGGGCGGCAAGCGCGGAGTCACCCCCAAGTGGGACTTCCAGAAGCAGACCCCGGGCACCTCGCGGCTGCAGCTGGAGTACCTGGTGCTGCCCGGCGGCAAGTGGCAGAAGGGCGGTTCGTGCGCCGCGCGGGCCGCGCGGTTCGCCGAGCTCAAGGGGCTGCCGAAGGACGCGCACCGCATTCTGGTCCGCGGCTACCTCGAGAACGCCGACGGCAGGAAGAGCTCTCCCGGCGAAGAGGTGCTGCTGGTCATGCCCGGCAAGGCCAAGAAGCCGCCGGCACCGGAACACGACCTGGTCGTCGAGCACCACCCGGCGGTGACCTTTTTCAGGTGGAAGGGCGACTCCGACGGCGGCTGGCGCATCCTGATGGACGGAAAGCTTCTTGCCGACGAGAAGAAGCTGGTGCCCTACAGCAACCAGTGGCGGACATGGGAGTTGCCCGCTGGCGAACACGTCTTCGCGCTGGTGCGGGTCTCGAAAGACGGGGGAGTCAGCGAGGCGCGCAAGACCGGGAAGATCAAGATCAGTTACCCCAAGCGATAGACAGCTCACCGAGGAGACCGGCTGTCCACGGCGACAGAAAGCACATGAGAGGATATATCGTTGCTGAGTTGCCAGCCCCACAGGTGCTTCTGCCTCCAAAGCCGGCATCCAAGGAGGAGTAGGAACGTGAGGCTTGGGTCGGCCATGCTCGCGCGGCGAAGGCTCTTG
>Ga0272442_10004088_pt1 | contig 20106 bp, 21 predicted proteins | sample SSMForm2O_FD_200262 | JGI IMG/M metagenome (GOLD analysis project Ga0272442, IMG submission 200262) | Marine sediment archaeal communities from Little Sippewissett salt marsh, Falmouth, MA, United States - SSM-Form-2O | ecosystem: Environmental > Aquatic > Marine > Wetlands > Sediment ... | reverse complement strand
AATTGGAAATTTGTCAGAGAAATTTAAAATATAATATTAAAGGCCTAATTATATATTAGGCTTTTAAGTTACTTGATTTTTATTTGCTTTTAGTGTAAAGTATAGACATTATTATGAAACGTATGGCAAAATCAGTCAGAAAATTTATAAGAAGAGAGAAAGCCAGGATTCGCAGGCAGGTTTTTGATGTTAAAAAACAAGAAGAATTAATAGAAGAATTATATAAAAAACTAAAAAATGACAATAAAGGAAATATATAATCTAGCAATTGAAATGGGAACCAATGCTGATTTCAGGAGAGAGCAGGGAGTAAGAAGGTTTTTAGATATTAAAAAAGATCAATATGAAAAAATGAGCGAAAAGGAAAAGCAAGAGTTTGATAAAGAAGCCTTGGAAAACCCTTATTTAGATTCTGGCATACATAACATTTCTGATGATAAAGATATTAAAAGAGTTTTAGTTGGCATAGACATTGAACCAGCTGAAGTTTTAATAGCCAAGCAATTAGGCGTTGATTTAATTATAGCCCACCATCCAATTGGCAGAGGCTTGGCTCAATTAGCTGATGTTATGTCTTTACAATGTGATGTTTTAAATTATTATGGCGTACCTATTAATATTGCTGAAGGATTAATGAAGCAGAGAGTAGACGAAGTTTCTAGAGGAGTTAATTCTAAGAACCATAATAGAACGATTGATTCAGCTAAATTAATGGGTCAGAATTTGATTAATCTTCATACCCCTTGCGATAACCTAGCTGCCAAATTTTTAAAAGATTTAATAGAGAATAAAGATATAGAAACTTTAGGGCAATTAATAGATGTTTTGAAAGAAATTCCAGAGTACAAGCAAGCCATGAAATTAGGAGTAGGCCCCAAAATATTTGTTGGTGCTCCAGAAAACAGATGCGGTAAAATTGCTTTAACCGAGATTACTGGAGGAACAGAAGGGTCTCCTAAATTGTATGAAAAGATGGCTAATGCTGGGATAGGAACAATAGTTGGTATGCATTTTTCTGAAGAGCATAAGAAACAAGCTGAAGAAGCTAGTCTTAATGTTGTTATAGCTGGTCATATGTCTTCTGATTCTTTAGGAATAAATATATTTTTAGATGAATTAGAAAAAAGAGGAATAGAAATAATTCCTTGCTCCGGATTTACTAGAGTATCAAGAACTAGCTGAGAAGCTAGTTTTTAATTATGATGTATGTAATTTGTGATAATATTAGAAGTTTAGAAAACATTGGTTCTATTTTTAGAACCAGTGATGCCTTGAATATAAAAAAGATATTTCTTTGCGGTATTTGCGGTAAGCCTCCTCACCATAGAATATCTAAGACAGCCTTGGGGGCAGAGAACTGGGTTGAATGGGAGTATTGTGCTTCTGTTTGGAAACTAGTAGAAAGATTAAAAAAAGAAAAAGTTTCTATTATAGCTTTAGAGCAGGATGGAACAGATTTGTCTAAGTTTAAACCTAAGTTCCCCTTAGCTTTAGTAATAGGCAATGAAATAAAAGGAGTTTCTCAATCAGTTTTAAAAAGATCTGATAAAATAGTATCTATACCTATGAAAGGAAAGAAGGAGTCTCTGAATGTAGCTGTGGCTTTTGGTATAGCCGCTTATAATATACTGACAAAGTAATTTATTTGAATATATAGGTTTTTTATTCTAAAATAATTAAATGAAATTAAAAGCTTTGTTAGTTATTGTTTTATGCTTGTTTTGGTTTGGGGTTGCTGAAGCTAGGACATATTATTATGACTCTATTGAAGTAGATATCCGTGTTAATTCTGACAGCACTTTTGATGTTGTAGAAAAAATGACTTACAATTTGAATGGCGACTTCGGTTATTTTTACAGAGATGTTGAGCTAAAGGATTTAGATCATCTTTCTAATATAGAAGTTTTTGATGATAATGGTAATGAAATAGATGATTATGATTCTAGTTATAATGGCAATAGATTGCATATTCAATGGAACTTTCCTAGAAGAACATATAACAATGAATTAAAATCATGGACTGTTAAGTATAAAGTTCATGGAGGATTAGGATTTTTTGATGATTACGACGAGATTTATTGGAATGCTATTTTTCATGATAGAGAATATGAAGTAAAACAAGCCGAGATTAATGTTTATTTACCAACAGATCAAGCTAAAGCCAGATTATTTATTGGTTATGTCGGCAGCAGAAAAGAATTCTCTAGTTATCAAATTGAAGGAAATAAAGTTGCGTTTTGGTCAGAAAACATATTGCCTAAGCAGTATTTAACAATTGTTGTTTCTTGGCCTAAAGGATTTATTGAAAAACCCTTTTTATATAGAAATCAAGCTATATATTTAATAACTTTATTAATTGCCTTAATTATTCCTTTAATTGTTTTTATAAAAGCATTTAAGCTCTGGTTTAAAAGAGGGAAGGATCTTAGTATTGATAAAACAATAATAGCTCATTATGAACCTCCTAATAATTTTAATCCAGCTACTATTGGTATTTTAATTAGGCAAGAGGTTGATGTAAAAGATATTTTAGCTACAGTTATTGATTTAGCAGTAAGAGGTTATTTAAAAATAACAGAGAAAGAGAATAAAATACTTTTTATTAAGACCAAGGAATATATTTTTGAAAAGATTAAGGAGGATAATAACTTAAGACCTTTTGAAAAGAAAATAATGGATGATCTTTTTGGAAGAGGAAATATTATTTCCAGCAATGATTTAAGAAATAAATTCTTTAAAAAAATACCCAAGATTAAAAAAGCAATCCATAAAGAGGTGGCTCAAACAGGTCTTTTTAACGGCAATATTCAAGAAGTCAGAAAGAAATATTCAAAGATTTATTTAATATTTTTAGCAGTTTTCTTAGTTGCTATTTTTATTCCAACTATTATAATAAAAGCATTGGGCTTAAATGATGTTTTTGTTTTCTGTTTTATTATTTTGGGTGTAAGCATAGCTGTTTCTTCATTGATTGGTATTATTTTTGCTCATTTTATGCCGGTTTTAACCCAGAAAGGACTGGAAGCTAAATGGAAAGCTTTAGGGTTTAAAGAATATCTTCATATAGCTGAAAGGTTTAGAATAGGAGCAGAAACTTTAGACACTTTTTCTAAATTTCTTCCTTATGCCGTAGTTTTCGGAGTAGAAAAACAATGGGCTAAAAGATTTGATGATTTTTCATATCAGGAACAAAACTGGTATCATCCTGCTCATCCAGGAGGTTCATTTAGCCAAACTGGTTCTAGTTTTTCTTCTTTTGTTTCTTCTGTTTCTAGCACATTTTCTTCTTCACCAGGGGGTTCAGGAGCTGGTGGAGCTGCTGGCGGAGGTGGCGGAGGAGGTGGCGGTGGAGCCGGTTAAAATATATGTTTAATTTTAATAAAAAACAACCTAAAGATCTTAAACAAGTTTTAAAGCAGTTTGAAGATCTTAAAAAGGAATTCGAACAAGTTATCGATAGGATTAACACTGCTGAAAATCAAGTAAAGTCATCCATTCAAAAAATAGGGATTGTTAGATATAATCCTTTTTCTAATGTTGGTAGTGATCAGAGTTTTTCTATTGCCTTGCTTGATGCAGAAGATAATGGTATAGTGATTACCAGCCTTTATTCTCATGACGGTAATAGAGTATATTCTAAGCCGGTTGAGAAAGGAGTTTCAGAATATTCTTTATCTGATGAGGAAGTAAAAGCCATAAATGAAGCTAAGGATAAATGACAAAAAATATTACTACCAGATCGCCTATAGTAGTTATTTTAGGCCATGTTGATCATGGCAAGAGTTCTATTTTGGAAAAAATAAAGGATTTAAAGATTACTGCTAAAGAATCAGGCGGTATTACTCAACATGTTGGAGCTTATGAAATAGAGCACCAGGATAAAAAAATAACCTTTATTGATACTCCAGGGCATGAAGCCTTTACTGCTATGCGTTCTCGAGGGGCTAAGGTAGCTGATATTGCTATTTTAGTAATAGCTGGAGAAGAAGGCATAAAGCCTCAGACCAAAGAGGCTATTCTTCATATCAAAGAAGCAGAAATACCGTTTATTGTGGCTATTAATAAGATAGACAAGCCAACAGCTGATCCAGAAAGAGTAAAAAGAGAGTTAATAGCAGAAGAAGTGATGGTTGAATCATTAGGAGGAAAAGTTCCTTGCGTAGAAACTTCTGCAGAAACAGGTAAAGGAATTCCTGAATTATTAGAAATGATTCTGTTGATATCTGAAATAGAGGATTTAAAAACAGATCTTTCTGAAAAAGCTCAAGGAGTAATTATTGAATCTCATCTTAATTCTAACAGAGGAGCCACAGTAACAGTTATTTTGCAAAAAGGAGTTTTAAAAGCAGGAGATGTTATTGCTACTTCTAGTACGATAGCTAAGATAAAAATTATGGAGGATTTTCAAGGCAATAAAATTGATCAAGCTCTTCCTTCTATGCCAGTAGTTATTATTGGTTTTGATAATATTCCTATTGTTGGAGAAACATTTAATGTTTTCCCTACTGTAGAGCATGCTAAGAGCTCTATTAAAAAGTCCTCTAAAAAAGTTTTCCCAGAAGCAGAAATCAAACAAGGCCAGAAATCAGTTGATTTAATTATTAAAGCTGATGTATTTGGATCTATTGAAGCTATTGCTCAGGTCTTAAAACAATTGCCTCAAGGAGAAAATAAACCAGTATTAAGGGTTTTAAAAGCAGAAGTAGGGGAAGTTAATGATTCTGATATTAAACAAGCCAAAACATCGGGGGCTAAGATTATTAGTTTTAGAGTAAAGACAAATAACATTGCTCAGAAATTAGCCTTAAGAGAAAAAGTAACTATTATTAGTTTTGATATTATTTATGAACTAGCTCAAGCAGTAAGACAATTATTAGAAAAGAAAGTAGCTCAAGAAATAGTGAGAAATGATTTAGGCAAACTAAAAGTTCTAGCTGTTTTCAGAACAGAAAAAAATAGCCAGATTATTGGAGGGAAAGTAATTGAAGGAGAAATAAAAAGAGGAGCTAAATTAGAAGTAGTAAGAAACGAAGAAATTGTTGGTAAAGGCAAAATAATTAAATTACAACAAGATAAGCAAGATATAGATCAAGTAGGCAAAGGAAGAGAGTGTGGAATACTTTATCAGGGAGATGTTCAGGTTCAGGAAGATGATGTTTTAACCATATATATTGAAGAAACAAAAAGAGGAAAATTATGAGCAGGCGCATAGAAAAAGTAAATGGTTTAATAAGGGAAGAATTAAGCCAAATATTATTAAAAGAAGTAGAGTTTCCTAAATCAGTTTTAGTAACTATTACCAGAGTAGAATGTTTAATTAATTTAAGCGATGCTAGGATATATATCTCTGCTATGCCTGAAGAGAACATAGATAAGGTTATGGAGATATTAGAGAAAGATGTTTATGATATTCAGCAGGCATTAAACAAAAGACTGAACATGCGTCCTGTTCCTAAGATAATATTCAAAAAAGAAGAAAAAACAGAACAAGCTGATAGAATAGAAGAGCTCTTAGAGGAATTGAAAAAAGACTAAAAATGTGTTAAAATATCTATGATGGCACGGTAGCCAAGTAGCTAAGGCAGCGGTCTGCAAAACCGTTATACGTGGGTGCAAATCCCGCCCGTGCCTCAGAATATGCCCAGGTGATGGAATGGTTTACATGCAACACTTAAAATGTTGTGAGATTTATCTCATGTGGGTTCGACTCCCACCCTGGGCACATAAAAATCTCTTGCTTTGACAAGAGATTTTTCATATACTGAATTATTATGACTTTATCTACTCCTATTGAGAATCTTACTGGAATAGGACCTGTTTTAAAGAAAAGATTAAAGAAATTAGGAATTAAAACAATTAATGATTTGTTTTTTCATTTTCCTCGCAGATACGAGGATTTTTCTAATCTTATCCCTATATCTAAGATAAAGATTAATGAAGTTTGCACTGTTCAAGGAAAAGTATTGCAGATAAATACTACTAAGACATGGAAAAGAAGAATGTTTATAACAGAGGCTATTATAGAAGACAAAACAGGGGCAGTAAAAGCTGTTTGGTTTAACCAGCCCTATTTGGCTAAAACTCTTAAAAAAGGAGATATCATATTTATATCTGGCAAACTTGGGAAAGGCATGTCTTTCCAAAACCCTGCTTATGAAAAAGGAGAGCAAGGCAGTTTAACCCATACTGGTAGATTAGTGCCTGTTTATCCAGAAACAGCTGGTTTATCTTCTCGTTGGATAAGATTTGTTATAAAGCCCTTATTAAAAGAGCTAGAGTTTGATGTTAAAGAAACTCTTCCCAAAGAAATATTAAAAGAGTTTAAATTAATGCCTATTAGGCAGGCTTTATGGGAAGTTCATTTTCCTAGTTCTTTAAAGAATTCCCAAAAAGCTTTAGATAGGTTTTCTTTTGAAGAATTATTCTTTATAGAGTTATTTGTTTTAAGAGAAAGAAATTTATTGAATCAAGAGAAGTCTATTCCTATTCCCATTAAATTAGATACTATTCAGGATTTTGTTAAATCTTTGAAATTTAAATTGACAGATGCTCAAAAGAAATCAGCTTGGCAGATATTAAAGGATATGGAAATACCCAAACCAATGAATAGATTATTAGAAGGAGATGTTGGTTCTGGTAAAACAGTAGTAGCTGCTATGGCTGTATTAAATACAATTAAACAAGGCTGTCAAGCAGGCTTTATGGCTCCTACTGAGATATTAAGCAAACAGCATTTTCAAGAATTAGCTAATTTATTTTCTAAATTTAAAATAAACATCGGCTTATTAACTGGCAAGCAAGATCAGTTAAGGTCTAAAAAATTAAAAAATCAGGTTATAGAAATATCTAGAAAGAAATTATTAGAAAAGGTTTTAGACGGAGAAATAAATGTTTTAGTAGGAACTCATGCTTTAATTCAGGATAAAGTTAAGTTTGGCAAACTAGGCTTGGTTATATTAGATGAACAGCATAGATTCGGAGTAGAACAAAGAGCTAAATTATGCCGTAAACAGGAAACAATTCCCCATTTACTTTCTATGACTGCTACTCCTATTCCTAGAACTTTAGCTTTAACTGTTTATGGAGACCTAGATCTTTCCTTAATAGACGAACTGCCTAAAGGAAGAAAAAAGATTATTACTAAGATTATTGGCCCTAAGCAAAGAAAGGAAACATATGATTTTATAAGAGAGGAGATTAAAAAAGGAAGGCAATGTTTTATTATTTGCCCAAGAATAGAAAAAAAAGAAACCTCAGAAGCTTGGGCTAATGCTAAAGCAGTAAAAGAAGAACATGAGAGATTGTCTGAAAAAATCTTTCCTGATTTAAAATTAGATATTCTTCACGGGAAAATAGCTCCCAAAGAAAAGGAAAAGATAATGCTTAATTTTAAGAATAAAAAAACAGATATTCTTGTTTCGACATCTGTTATTGAAGTAGGCATAGATGTGCCTAACGCAACAGTAATGGTTATTGAGGGAGCAGAAAGGTTTGGCTTAGCTCAATTACACCAGTTTAGAGGAAGGGTGGGTAGATCAAAACACCAATCATATTGTTTATTGTTTACTGATTCTCCAGCTAAGAAAACTTATCAGAGATTAAATGCTTTAATTAAATCTGAAAATGGCTTTTCTTTAGCCGAAAAAGATCTAGCTATTAGAGGACCCGGAGATTTTAAAGGCACTCGTCAATGGGGAATACCTGATTTAATGATGAGTTGTTTAAAAGATATGCCCTTAGTTGAGAAAACCAGGCAAAGAGCTAAAGAGATATTACAAAAAGATCCTAGTTTAAACAATTATCCGGAATTAAGGCAAAAACTTTCTAAGTTTAGACAGAGAATTCATTTAGAATAATTATACTCTGTGTTTTTCAGTAACCCAAAATCCCATATATTTTCCTAAAATCCATCTAGTTTGAGCATCTAAAGCTGGCAAAGCCCCAAAGAGCAACATTGTAATAGGGAAAAGAAGCCAACCAAGTATAAAAACTAGATATTTATGCTTTCCATAATCAGGTGGTTTAGGAGGAAGAATTAGAAAGCTTATATAAATAGAGCTTACTAATCCAACCATGGTAAAGGTCATAACTCGGCTGATTATCTTAGGCAGATTATAAGAGATCATGGTGTGAGAAAACTCTGGTCCGCCTATTACTAAGGGTAGCCATCCTAATAAAAAGATCATAATACTGGCTGTAGCCCAGGAAACATGACCCTCAAAAGCATCTAGAGTAAATGCTATTTTTTTTCTAAGAGGTATTTTTTTATTTTTAGTAAATCCAAACAAGAAATAAGCAATATCTCCTACTCCATAAGCCCATCTTCTTTGTTGTCTGAATATATTATATAAGGTTTTAAAAAAATTATTAGCTACATTGGCATCCATAGAAACAGGATAATATAAAGGTTCTACCCTGTAGTCTCCATTGTATCTAAGAATACATTGCCAAAAAATTCTGGAGTCGTCAGAAACAACATTAGTTTGCTTAAATCCTACTTCAACCAAAGCCTTGAAACTCATTGAATGAGACGAGAAGGTTACTAGTTTTTCTGGTCTTTCTTGGTTCATGGTGTGCCAGAAAGTAGAGGAAAAAGCAAAGATTTTAGATATAGCTGGAGCTTCCCAGATATTATTAATGTATAAAGGAATTGGTTGAAAGCTGGTTCTAGTTGGTTTTTCTGCAGTTAGATAAAGATAAGTTAAACAGCTAAAATATTTAGGAAAAACACAGGTATCAACGTCAAAAGGAGAAAAGATGATATTTTCATAAGGTATTTTTAAAGGATCAACTATTTCTTTTTTAGCTATTTTAGTAGCCCAGGTTTCGTTAGATCCTTTTCCAGCTATTTCTCCAGGAATATTATCAGGATGCCAAGTAACTATGAATTTGAAAAACTTATCTTTAAACTCTTTTTCTATTTGAACAGCTGTTGCTTGAACAGATTCTTTAGCTCGTTCTTCACAGGCCAAAACAACAATCATTTTATCTTTAGGATAATCTGTATTTTCTAAGCTTTTTAAGCCATCTCTAACAACATCTAAGGGTTCTTTGTACATAGGAATAACAATTAAATGATAAATATTATTCCATTTAGTTTCTTTTAATTTTCCTAACCAATCATTCTTTTCATATTCAGCCATTTTTTTGTAACCAGACCAAAGATGAATAGAAAAATAAACAGTTCTTAAAAACCAGAAGATTACAAAAACAATGATAAACATAGAAGCATAAAAAGGATATTGCCAAGAAAGGAATACAACTAAAAATAAAATCAGCCAAGACACGGCTCCTGGTAGTATTTCAAAGAATCTATATAATAATTTTTCTTTGTAATTTTTTAATTCAGAGGCTTTCCCAATAGTAAGATAGTAATCCATGTTTTAGGCTATTTTACAAAAAAATAATAAAAAAGGCAATCCTTTGGATTGCCTTTTGAAGCAGTATTAGTAATGTTAGAAGTCAAGAATTACCGTTCCACCGAATGTTCCATGTGAACCTCTGGTGGATCCTCCGAGAATAATTGTTGTTCCTCTGCCTCTTCTTGGCAGAACTACTGGGCCATAACATCTGTTTTGGATTGGATATGGCAATGGGACTGAATGTCTATAACTATATCCATAGCTCTCAGGTGAGAGTCTTCCAGTTACTCTATACTTTTGAAGAGTAGAATAGTGATACGGAGAAGAAGAATATCCATAGCTTTCAGGAGCTAATCTTCCAGTCATTCTATACTTTTGAAGTATAGAGTAATGTTGTGCATGAGCATGAGAGCTCGTTGCTACTAATGCGATTGCTATTGCTATAATTGTACATACTGTGCGTTTCATTTCGATACCTGCCTTTCTTTTTAAAATTTACCAATACTTTAATTGTTTATTGTACTAACTGCATTATAGCATATTGCTATAATTTTGTCAACAGTTTTGCGACCCCACGGGGAATCGAACCCCGATTGCAAGATTGAAAATCTTGTGTCCTGACCGTTAGACGATGGGGTCTAACAATATAATATTAGCATAAAAATTGAAAAAAATCAAGTTTTCTATTAATATAAATATTATGAATATTTTAGCAATTGAAACATCTTGTGATGATACTTGTATAGCTATTATTAATTTTTCCAAGAATAAGCATAAAGTATTATCTAGTATAGTTTCTTCTCAAGTAGAACTTCATAGAAAATATGGAGGCGTTTATCCTGCTCTAGCTAAAAGAGAACACGAAAAGAATTTACCTTTAGTTTTAGAAAAAGCTCTTAAAAAAGCTAAATATCCTAAAATAGATAAAGTAGCTGTTACTATTGGGCCTGGTTTAGATCCTTGTTTATGGGCAGGAGTTAATTTTGCTAAAACCTTAGATTGTCCTATTATTCCAGTTAATCATATAGAAGGCCATCTTTTAGTTAATAATCCTAAGAAGTTCCCAGCTATGGCATTGATTGTTTCTGGTGGGCATACCCAGTTAATCCTAGTTAAAGCAATAGGCAAATATAAGATATTAGGAGAAACAAGAGATGATGCAGCTGGAGAATGTCTTGATAAAGTGGCTAGGATTTTAGGATTGGGCTATCCGGGCGGAGAAGCAATATATAAAAAAGCTAAACTATTTAAAGGGAAAACAACTTTGTCTTTGCCCAGGCCAATGATAAACCAGAAGAATTATGATTTTAGTTTTTCTGGTTTGAAAACATCTGTGTTATACAGCAAGGTTGAAAATAAAGCTGAAGTTTGTAAAGAAGTTCAGCAAGCAATTATTGATGTCTTAATCAAGAAAACAATTAAAGCTATGAAAGATTATAGGATTGATACTTTGATATTGGGGGGAGGTGTTTCTGCTAATAAGGAATTAAGAAAGCAGTTTAAGAAACAGGTCAAGAATTTAATAGTTCCTGATCCCAAGTTTTCTACTGACAATGCTGTAATGATAGCTTTGGCTGCTTATTATAAAAAGCCAAAGAAAAATATTAAACCTGACGCTAACTTAAGAATATGTTAAAATTAATATAATGTCATACGATCCTAAAAAAATAGAAGACAAAATATATGGCTTATGGCTTAAGTCAGGGTTTTTTAATCCAGACAAGCTTTCTGGCAAGCCTTATTCTATTGTTATTCCTCCGCCCAATGTCACAGGCAATCTCCATATGGGCCATGCTTTGAATTCTGTTATCCAGGACATATTAATTAGATGGAAAAGAATGAAAGGATTTAAAACCTTGTGGGTCCCTGGCACAGATCATGCTGGTATTGCCACTCAGAATGTGGTTGAAAAAAAACTTAAAAAGCAAGGCTTGACTAGGTTTGATTTAGGTAGGGAAAAATTTATTAAAGAGGTTTGGAAATGGAAAAAAGAATACGGAAATATTATTTTAAATCAGTTTAAAAAAATAGGTTGTTCTTGTGATTGGTCCAGAACGAGATTTACTATGGACAAAGAATATGCCGAAGCAGTTAAAAAAGCTTTTCTTCATTATTATGAAAAAGGTTTAATCTACAGAGGAGAAAGAGTTATTAATTGGTGTGCCAGATGTGCTACCAGTTTATCTGACTTAGAACTGGAATATAAAGAAGAACAAGGAAAGCTCTATTATATTAAATATCCTAAATTTATTACTGTGGCTACTACTAGGCCAGAAACAATGTTAGGAGATACAGCTGTAGCAGTTAATCCCAAAGATAAAAGATATAAGGATTTAATAGGTAAAAAAGTTATTCTTCCTTTAACAGGTAGGGAAATACCAATTATAGCAGATAGAATAGTTGATCCAGAGTTTGGCACCGGAGCAGTTAAAGTTACTCCAGCTCATGACTTTAATGATTACCAAATAGGCTTAAGGCACAATTTAAAAAGCATTAAGGTCATTAGTGAAAAAGCCAGAATGATTCCTAAATCATATAAAGATATGAAAGTATTAGAAGCTAGAGAAAAGATTGTTAAGGACTTGGAAGCCCAGGGATTAATAGAAAAAATAGAAGATCATATTCATCAGGTTCCTAAATGTTATCGTTGCAACACAACAGTAGAGCTTATTCCTTCTAAACAGTGGTTTTTGAAAATGGATGAGTTAGCTAAATTAGCTTTTAAGCCGGTTAAGCAGGGAAAAATAAAGTTTTATCCTAAGAATTTTGAAAAGCCATATTTTGATTGGCTAAAAAACATTAATGACTGGTGTATTTCCAGACAGATTTGGTGGGGTCATAAAATACCTATTGAGGGAGAAGTAGATGTTTTAGATACTTGGTTTAGCTCAGCTTTGTGGCCTTTTGTTGTTTTAGGTTGGCCTGATAAAAAATATAAGAAGTTTTATCCTACTGATGTATTATCTACTGCCAGAGATATTATCAATCTATGGGTAGCTAGAATGATTTTTTCCAGCCAGGAATTTGTTAAAGATATTCCTTTTAAGCAGGTCTATATTCATGCTACAATTTTAACAAAAGATGGTCAGAGAATGTCTAAGTCATTAGGAACAGGAATTGATCCTTTGAAGTTAATAGACCAATATGGAGCCGATGCAGTGAGATTTGGTATTGCTTATCAGATTATGGGCAATCAGGATATTAAGTTTGGAGAAGACAACATTAATATGGGTAAGAAATTCTGTAATAAAATCTGGAATGCTTCAAGATATGTCTTAGCTAGAAACAGTAAAAAAGGTAAGTTTATTGTTAAAACTAAAGCTGATAAGAGAATAATTAAGAAATTAAAGGAAACGATAAAGTCAGTTGACAAGGACTTAGATAGTTTTAAATTCGGCAAAGCCAGCCATGCTTTATATGATTTCTTTTGGCATGATTTTTGCGACAAGTATATAGAAGCATCTAAAAAACAACAAGATAAAAATACTGATAAAATATTAGTTTATGTTTTGCTAGAATCTTTAAAAATTCTTCATCCTTTTATGCCTTTTATAACAGAAGAGATTTATCAACAGTTTAATAAAAAATATTTACTAGTTGAAAAATGGCCCAAGTAATGGATTATGCTATTCTTATTGTTTTCGGTGTAGTTCCTGCTATAATCTGGCTTTTGTTTTATTTGAGAAAAGATTCTCATCCTGAATCCAAAAGAATGGTTATAAAAATGTTTCTTTATGGATTATTGGCTGTGATCATAGCTGCTATTATAGAGATAGTATTAATATTCGTTCTAGCTTTTGTTTTCCCAGGCTATGAAATAGATTGGCAAAATATGAAAATTATTGAAAGCGAGTTTAGTATATTGTTTTTCTTAATAGAGGGTTTTGTAATAGTTGCTTTTATAGAAGAATTATGCAAATTTTTAATAGTTAAGCTTAGATTGCTTAATGACCCGGAGTTTGATGAGCCAGTAGACGCTATGCTTTATATGATTATTGTGGCTTTGGGCTTTGCTGCTCTAGAGAATATCTTTTATTTTCATGCGATAGAAGATCCTTTGGTCGCAGAATTAGCCTGGTTTTCTGCTTTTCGTTTTCTAGGAGCTAATTTTCTTCACGCTTTAGCTTCAGGAATAGTTGGTTATTATCTAGCCCAATGTATTGTGAAATGCAAAAAGCATTTAATATTAAAAGGATTAATAATAGCTGCTTTATTGCATGGTTTGTTTAATATTTCTATGAGTGAATTCAGCAGAGGATTAATAGAAAAGAATTATTTAGATTCTTATTTAGCTTTAGGATTTGCTATAATATTATTATCAAGCGCTGCTTTCTTTGTTTCCCATTGCTTCAAAAAGGTTAAAAAAATTAAAAGTACTTGCAATATATGAAAAAGAAAAAAATAGAAATAAAACCAGAAATTGTTGAAACCAAAGACGATTGGTTTGACAATGCTCCTACTGGAGAATTAACAGTAGATGTTTATCAAACAGATAAAGAACTAGTTGTTCAATCAACTGTAGCCGGAGTAAAGCCAGAAGATTTAGATATAAGCATAGAGAATGAAGTATTAATAATAAAAGGCAAAAGAGAAAATGAAAAAAAAGAAACAGGCAAGAATTATTTTTATCAAGAATGTTTTTGGGGTCACTTTTCTAGAGAGATTGTTTTGCCAGTAGAAGTTGATGAAACAAAAATTAAGGCCTCAATGGAAAAAGGCATTTTAACAATAAGAGTGCCAAAATTAGAAAAGAAGAAAAAAGTTAGTGTCGGAGGAGAGATTTGAACTCTCACGGGTTGCCCCACTAGCTCCTAAGGCTAGCGCGTCTGCCAGTTCCGCCACTCCGACATTGTCATTATTATATCATTTTTAATAAAAAAAACAACCCTTTTTGAAGAGGGTTGTTTTTTGTTGTTTTCTTAGGCTGTCAATTCGTCTACTAACATTATTAATCCTCTTGATATTAAAGCAACCAATACACCAATAACAGCATAAAGCACAAAGTTTCTAGCTGTTTTTACTTTTTCAGGATCTCCCTGAGCCGTAACAAAGAAATATCCAGCAATTATTAGAAAGATAAAGGCGATAACCATTAAAGTTGCGAACAACCAGTTTCCGATATTTTCAAGAGTTGAGTCTACATTTTGATTCCATCCTGGCACATCTGGTTGAGCCATAGCTATTAATGGTAGAGACATAATTCCTAATGCAGTTGCTGTTGCTAAAACTTTTTTCATTGTTTTAAAAATTTAATTTTGTATTACCGACCTTTATTATTTATTAAGGACAATTAATTGGCCCCATTTCACTTCCTACAAACTCTAGGATAAGAAGAATAAATCCTTTGGCTAAAAATACTATAAGCAATCCAATTGTTGTCCAAAGAACAATTTTTTTAGCCCTATCTATCTTTTCTGCTTGTCCTAGGCAAGTAACAAAGAAATATCCAGCTATTATATACATTATAACGCCTAAAGGAATAGAAACATTAAAAACAAAATCAATTATGCCATCTATCATGCACCAGAAAGTATCATCATCAAGGGGGTTAGCAAATTCAATATTTTGAGCTGTAACTGGAGTTGCAAATAAAATGGTAATGATTAATATAATAAAACCTTTTTTCATGGTTCTACAACGCCTAAGGCTTCTCTAAACGCTACTATTAAGCCTTTTGCTAATAATACAATAAGCAAGCCAATGCTTATATAAAAAACTAATTTTTTAGCAGTACTTATCTTTTCTGGATCTCCAACAGAGGTTACAAAAAAATAACCAGCTAATAGGAACATTAATCCAGCTATTGGTATAGAAATCCAGAAAACAAAATCAATAACAGCTTCTATGATATCCCAAACACTAGTTCTTTGTATAATTGGCGTAATTGTAACCTGAGCTTTAACGATGAAAGGAACTAAAAGACCGATTATTACGCTTTTTTTTATTATATGATTATATTTTTTCAAATACAAGTACATAATGAAATTTTCCTGCTTTGAATTCTTTTTCTAATTTAAAATCTTTTTTAACTAATTCTTTTACTTCATTAGGAGAAACTTTTTGTTCTGGCCCTTGGTTAGTATCAGGAAGCCAGTCAATAACAACCAATCTGCCTTGTTTTTTAATTATTCTAGCAGCTTCAGATATTATAGCATTTTTATCATCTATTTGAAAAAGCATATTGGGAATAAACACTAAATCTACGGTTCCTTCGTGCAGAGTAGACCCTTTTTCTTTTTCCAGATCAGAAAGAATAGGCTTAATATTGGTTATATTTTCTACTAAGCAGCGGCTTTTTAAAGCAGATAAGGGTTCTTGGAGAATATCAATGCCATAAACCAATCCTTCGTCTAATCTTTGGGCCAAAGGAACAGCAAAACCGCCTGAACCGCATCCAAATTCAGCCGCAATCATATCAGATCTTAAAATAAATTGATCTAATACTTCTTCTGGGTCTATAAAGCTTTTTCTCATATACAAGCAGCAGAAGCAACTTTATCGTTATCAGCTAACTTCATTATTCTTACTCCTTGGGTTGATCTGCTGATTTTAGCTATAGAAGATATTTTTGTCCTAATAACCTGACCTTTCCTGGAAATAACAATTAAATCTTCTTCATCTGTTATAATCTTGGAAAAGACCAAATCCCCTGTTTTATTGGTAATGTTAGCTGTTTTGATTCCTGAACCTCCTCTTCCTTGCACTTTATATTCTTTTAAAGAAGTTCTTTTGCCATAGCCGTTCTCCATTACAACTAATAAGAACTGTTCTTGGTTCTTATCCACTATATCCATTCCAACTACCTTGTCTTCTTTTCTTAAAGTAATGCCTTTTACTCCTGAAGCTGGCCTGCCCATTTCTCTTATATCCTGTTCTTTGAATCTAATAGACTGGCCCTTTTTAGTTATTAATATGATATCGTTTTCACCAGTGGTTTTAACAGCTTTCTTTAGTAAATCATCTTTTCTTAGGTTTATAGCAATAAGGCCAGATTTTCTGACATTCTTAAACTCTTCTAATTTGGTTCTTTTAATTATACCATTTTGAGTAACCATTACTAAATCTTTTATCCCCAGCTTGCTGTCTTGTTTGCCAAAGCTTAATAGGGATAATACTTTCTCATCAGAGGATATTTCTAAGAAGTTTAATAAACCTCTACCTCTGGCTACTCTGGTTCCTTCTGGTATTTCATAAGCCACTGTTCGGAAAACTTTTCCAGAATCAGTAAAGAAGAACAAAGAATCATGGGTTTGAGCTGATATAAAGTGTTCTACAATATCTTCCTGTAAAGTTTTCATTCCCATTATTCCCTTACCTCCTCTTTTTTGTATTTTATATGTAGAGGGATTGATTCTTTTGATATAACCTCCTTGAGTTAAGGTAATTATTGTTTCTTCTTGAGGAATAAGATCTTCTTCAGCGATTTCGCCTACATTCTGAACATAAACTTTGGTTTTTCTTTCATCTCCAAATCTATCTTTTACATCTTTTAATTCTTTTTTAATTAAGGCTTTTATTCTTTGAGGACTCTTTAAAATAGAAGTCAATTCTTTTATAAGAGCTTTTATAGCTTTTAGTTCGTCTTCTATCTTTTTTCTTTCTAGTTTTGCTAAAGCAGATAATTTAGTTTCCAGAATAGCATTAGCCTGGGCTTCAGTAAGTTTAATTTTTTTCATCAAATTCTTTTTAGCGTCTTCTCTGTCTTTAGATGATTTAATTATTTTAATAACAGTATCAATCTTGCCTAAACATTTGTGTAGGCCTTCTAAAATATGGCCTCTTTCTTTAGCTTTTTCTAAATCATATTTGGTTCTTCTAGTTACTACTTCTTTTCTGTGAGCTATAAAGTAATTTAAAATATCAACCAATGATAAAACTCTTGGTTGAATGCCATCTACTAAGGCTAAAGAGTTTAAATGAAAGGTTTTTTGCAAATCAGTGAATTTATATAACCTATTAAGGATTTTATTAGCATAAGCTCCTTTTTGAAGGTCAAGAACAATTCTTAAGCCGTCTTTGTCTGATTCATCTCTAATATCTTTTACTCCATCAATCTTTTTAGCTTGAACTAGTTTGGCAAGCTGTTCCACTAAGCTTGATTTTTGGGTTTGATAAGGAATTTCAGTGATTATTATTTGGTGTTTTTTATCTTTTTCTTTTATTTCTGCTTTTCCTCTGGCCACAATAGGTCCTTTTCCTTGAGAATAAGCAGTAATAATGTCTTTTTTTCCATAAATAGCTCCAGCAGTGGGGAAATCAGGTCCTTGAATAAAATTACAAACATCTTCAGTTGTTGATTTTGGATTGTCAATTAAATGAATCAGAGCGTCGCAAACTTCAGACAAGTTATGAGGGGGAATATTAGTGGCCATGCCAACAGCGATTCCTAGAGAACCGTTTAAGAGTAATTGAGGAATCGGAGAAGGCAGAACAACGGGTTCTTTTCTAGTGTCATCATAATTAGGCCTGAAATCAACAGTTTCTTTAGAAATGTCTTTAAGCATTTCTTCTCCAATTTTGGACATTTTACATTCAGTGTAACGCATCGCAGCTGCGCTATCACCGTCAATGCTTCCCCAGTTGCCTTGACCTTTGATTAAAATGTATCTTAAAGAGAAATCTTGAGCCATTCTAGCTAAAGAATCGTATACTGCTTGATCGCCATGAGGGTGGTATTTGCCTAAGGTTGACCCTACAACTGTGGCTGATTTCCTGAATTTAGCTGAACTGATTAAACCGTCTTCATGCATAGCATAAAGAATTCGGCGGTGAACCGGCTTTAAACCATCTCTAACATCAGGGAGAGCTCGAGAGATAATAACCGACATAGCATAGTCAATATATGAGTCTTTCATTTCTTCAGTTATTTCTCTGGGCTTTATATTCCCAATTTTTATTGTTTCTTCTTTTTTCATTGAGTAGCGTTTTTAAGTATTTCTTCTAATTCTTCTTCTGTTAATTGTTCATCTTCAGGTATTTCTGGCATATCGAATTCGGGCATATCCTCTTCTAGAGTGGCAATGTCTAATCCTCGCATAAGGTTTTCTTCCTTTAACTTGTTTATAGCCTTAAAAGAATTATATATCCATAATATTAATAAAATCAAGCCAATAATTATTAATATTGACCAAAGGATTCTTTTCCTGTCTTTTTCCGGCTTTTTTCTTAAATTATTTATAAATTCCACTATGGTTGTAAAATAATTATTTTTGTTTCTCCTTCTGATAAATCCTTTCTCTTGATAACAAGCTTAGGTAATACTTCTGGTTTTTTAATTCCTAATATCTTTAAGAATTTATCTTCCTTATCAATTTTTAATTTAAGCTTAGGTAAATGATAATGCATTGGTATCACTATTCTTGGTTCAATCTGAGAGATAATTTTGCTAGCTTCTTCAGCATCAAGCGTGTAAGTTCCTCCAATAGGAATCATTAATATGTCTACTTCTCCAATAGCATCTAATTGTTCAGAGGTTAATTCTTTTTGGCCTAAATCTCCTAAATGGCAGATTCTCATTTCTTCGGCTTCAATAACATAGATAGTAGAAAGTCCTCTTTCTGCTCCTTGAGAGTTGTCATGAAAAGCATTTATTCCTTGAATAAAGACTTCTTTAATATCATATTCTCCAGGACCTTTGATTATAAAAGGATCTCCAGAAACTGCTTTAACATTGTTATGGTCATGATGATCATGGCTGATTAATAAAACATCGGCCTGTAGTTTAGGAACTTTTAAGCCTATTTCATTGTCAAAAGGATCAATAACAATAGAAGCTTTATTGTTTTTTCCTTGAGAAGTAGATATTGAAAAACACGATTGACCGTGCCAATTTATAATCATATATTTTATTCTATCATAAGCCTTAAACTTAAACAAGCTATTGCCTTTAATGATTATTTGTGTTATACATAGTGATATATGCAAAAAGAAGACAAGAAAGACAATTTGCTTAAGCTTCCTAAAATAGGAGATATTATAGAAGGAGAAGTTATTGGAAAGGGCAGAGCCACTGTTTTTTTTGACTTAGGCTCTTTTGGTTCAGGAGTTGTTTTTGGAAAGGAATTCTATGACGCTAAGAATGATTTAAAGAATCTTAAAAAAGGGGATAAGGTTTTTACTAAAGTAACTGATTTAGAAAATGAAGATGGCTATATTGAGCTTTCTTTGGCTAAAGCTGGAAAAGAGATTGCTTGGGAAGAGCTAGCTCAAAAGAAAGAAGATGATGAAACTCTTATGGTTAAGATAACAGGAGCTAATAAAGGAGGTCTTTTGGCAGAGGTTTCTGGTATTCAAGCATTTCTTCCTGTCTCTCAATTATCTTCAACTAATTATCCTAAGGTAGAAGGGGGAGACTCTCAAAAGATCTTGAAATCTCTGCAAAAGTTTATTGGCCAGGAAATGGAAGTAAGAGTGTTTGATTTTGATAAGAATGAGGAAAAACTTATACTTTCTGAAAAAGCCAAGCAAGGCAAAAAGATAAAAGAAATAATGGAGAATTATAAGGTAGGTGATATTATTGAAGGAGAAATTACTGGAGTAGTTGATTTTGGAGCATTTATTAAGTTTCCTTTAGACAAAGAAGAATCTTTAGAAGGCCTTATTCATATTTCTGAATTAGACTGGCAATTAATAGAAGACCCTTTAGAGATTATTAAAATAGGGGAAAAAGTAAAAGCCAAGATTATTGATATTTCCAATGGTAAGGTTTCTCTGTCAATAAAAGCTTTAAAAAAGGATCCTTGGC
>Ga0272442_10004086_pt1 | contig 20109 bp, 26 predicted proteins | sample SSMForm2O_FD_200262 | JGI IMG/M metagenome (GOLD analysis project Ga0272442, IMG submission 200262) | Marine sediment archaeal communities from Little Sippewissett salt marsh, Falmouth, MA, United States - SSM-Form-2O | ecosystem: Environmental > Aquatic > Marine > Wetlands > Sediment ... | reverse complement strand
GAATTTAATTTAACAGCTTGTTTAGAAACAGCTTGTAAAGAAAGTTATCTTGATGATGGTCATTGTGACCTTCCATGTAATATTTCTGTATGCGATTATGATAAAGGAGATTGTAATCTTAGTGTAGAAATAGAGCTTCCTTATGAAGAACAAGAATGCGCTCCTGGTTGCCCAAGATATTTTCTAAATGATGGTTATTGTGATGAACAATGTAACGTAGAAGAATGTGATTTTGATAGGGGAGATTGTGATGATTTAGAAGAAGAAAATGAAACCAGTAATGAAACAGAATTATGTGCACCAGGGTGTCTTCCAGCCTATTTAGAAGATGAATATTGTGATATTCCTTGCAACAATTCAGTTTGTAATTATGACAATGGTGCATGTGAACAAAATATAGAAAATGATACTTCTGTTAATCAAGGCGGAGATGAGAATGAACAAACAGAAGAAAAAACAACAACAAATATTAAATTTATTGAATCTATTAAAGAAAATAATTTAATGAAAATATTATTAACTTTAATTGTTGTAGTTATTGTTGTAATGGTTTATATTAAAAAAATAAAATCCAAATAATTATTTTCTATTTTCTCTAAAAGTCATAATAGCTCTAATATAAACATAAATTGTTAAAAGTAAAGCAAAAATCGTCCAAGAATTAATTCCTGCTAAGTAAATTAGTAGGCCAATGATAATCGGAGAAAAAATAAAATAAATAATATTTGGTTTCTTAGTTATTGATAAAATAATAATTGATACAGCAAAAGAAATAATAAAAATCCACATATTAAGATAATAGTTTCCAATTACACAAATAAAACTAAAAATCATCAAACCATAAGTTGTTGCAACACCTTTTCCACCTTTAAATTGCATATAAAAAGGCCAATTATGCCCGACAATTGCTAATGCTCCAGCAATAAAAGCCCAATTAATAGAAAAACCAAATATATTACTCAAATAAAGACCTAATAAAAGAGCAAACATTCCTTTAAAAACATCAAAAACAGCAGTGATAACCCCCGCTAATTTACCCAAACTTTTCCAAGCGTTTGTTGCACCAGCATTTTTACTACCAACTTTTCTTATATCAACTCCTTTTGCTTTTCCAATAATATAAGCTGGAGAAATACTTCCTAATAAATATCCTATTATTAAAATTAAAATTATCCAAATCATTTTTTCATCTTAAATTTATCTGCAGTTTTTTTAGCTAATCTATTTGCTAAATGTAATGGCTCAGGTAATTTATGCGGGGGAATAATACTTTCTTTAATAATTTTTACTGCTTCTTTTAAAGTGATTTTATTTCCTACAGAAACATAAAGTGGTTTAGATCTTTTTTTACTTAGAACTTCTTTGCCAATTATTTCATCATTTAAAAAAACATCCCCTTTTTTAACATCACCTACTAAAAGAGATTTAGCAACTCCTATTGTTGGAATATCTGCAGCTAAACCAACATAACAAGCTAATCCAAATTTTCTAGGATGCAAAACACCATTGCCTTCAACAATTAATAAATCTGGTTTATCTTTTAACAAAGAAAAAGCTTCTAACATTGCAGGACCTTCTCTATAACCTAAATAGCCAGCAACATATGGAAATTCTAATTTTTTTACACTAAAAGCACTATCAATTTCTTTAAAATTTTTATCACATGCAAATACACCAACAACTATTTTGTCACTAACAAAAGCTTTATTTATCCCAGCAATAATTTCTGGTTTTTTGTTTAACTTATCAATTACAACTTTTTTAGACATTTCAAGTTGTTCTTTTTTGTATTCACTCAATTGCATCATTTTTATAGAAATATTCTAATGCTTCTTTAACAGATCCAACTTCTTTAACTTCTATTCCAACTTCTTCAGCAACATTAACTTTCTTTGGAATTGTTTCAGTAGTACAAAATTCTGTTAATCCAAATTCTCTACAATATTCCTTAGTTTCATAAACAACTTCATTCCCTTGTAATAAAGGAACTAAAAATAAATTAGCACCAATTTCTTTAGCTGCATTAGCTTTTTCAACAATACCTGTTACTGGACCAATAGTTCCATCATGATTTACAGATCCAGTTATCATAACATCCTCTTTTAATTCATTTCCTTCTAAGGCTGCTATGGTTGCAATAGCAATAGCAGTACCTGCACTTGGACCGCCAATTAAAGAAGCTTCTGCTTGGATATTATAAATAATATCATATTCATTTAAATTTAAACCAGTATATTCTTCTGCTACTAATTTAGCAGTTCTTATACTACTTTGAGTATCTGCCCAAAATAATAAGCCATCAATATCAACTAAAGTTTTTCCGCTACCAGGAATAGCAGAAACACTTAAAACAGTTAAAACACCATTACCCTCTGTGTCTATGGCAGGAATATTAATACTTGAAAAACCACCATTATCTAAATCAAATTCTCCATAAACAAATGGATTTTTATCTTGTAATTCTACAACATCTTTTTCTGTGATTGTGTCATAAATAGTAACAGCATTTATTCCAAGAAAAAAACCAACAACTAAGAATAAAAAAGCTATTAAAATTATAATTTTATTTTTGTGTTTACTTTTTTTCTTTGCCATATTTTATTATTTTAAAAACATCTATTTAAAGTTTATGCTCCCTCTGGGATTTGAACCCAGGTCTCAGGCTCGAGAAGCCCGAATGCTTGACCGGACTACACTAAGGGAGCCTAAAAATTAGTTAAAGAATTCTATTTAAAAAATTAACTAAAAAAGAAAAAGAAAAATTTATGCTTCTACTTCTGATCTGATCTGACCAGTCATAACATGGCTTATTCCTGAACTTCCAGTATAACTTATAGTTATATCTCCCTCATACCTTGATCCTTCATCACCATTATCTGTACATACAAAAGTTAACAAACCATCTGTATCTTCATCAAGTATATCTCCATCATTCCAGTCATATGGACCTTCGTCAGTACAACCAGTTAAACTTACTGTAACAGATTCTAAATCATCACCCAATCCATTAACCAAAATCAAATCAGCTCCATTTTGAGTTATTTTAAAGTCTTCACAGCCAACACCAGATTGCACTGTACAACTATTTGGGAAAAATCCACCAGGATTCAAAACTCCAAAAAACGCCAATGCCGCAATTGCAATCAATACAACAAGAATAGCCCAGCCATAAGTCATCATAAACTCCATGGCAGCTTGTCCTTTTTTCACCATTTTTTCACCTCTTTTTAAATTATTATAATTTTAAATATACTTTAAAATTACTCATTTATAAGCTTTGCCCTTTTATTTAAAACAAAAAACTTATTATATACCTATTTTAAAATATATATTATGAAAAAAAGAGGTCAAGCAGCTTTTGAGTATATGATTCTTATTGGAGCAATATTAGTTATACTAATACCTTTATTTTATTACTCTAATGAATATTCTAATCAACATATTAAAATAGAAAAAGCAGAAGATGCAGTTAGAACCTTGGGTAAAGCAGCAGATTCACTTTATGCTTTAGGACCAGGAAATAAAGATTATGTTTGGATAAATTTGCCTGGTTCAATAAAAGAAACAAGTGTTAATGGAAATGAAATTTTAATTAAAGTTTATGTTTATAGGGGGGAATCTGATTTTTATTATACCACTATTGGCCCAGTTACTGGAGAAATCCCAACTAGTAAAGGAACTTTCAGAATGGAAATAAAAGTTCTTGATACAGAACCAGATGTAGGAGTAGTTAAAATTGCACAACCATAAAGGACAAATAGCCCCGGCAATTTTAATGGGGGCAGGAATAATATTACTTATATTTACTTTTATAATAATATTTGTTATAAATCAACAATCAGAATTAAGAGACACAGAAGATTTCTTAGAAAAAAGAAATGAATGTTTTAAAATAGCCAACTTAATTAATTCTGTTTATATTGCCGGACATGGTGCACAAGTACAAACAACTACAAATTATATAATAACTATTTATAATTACAGCCAAATACATGTAGGAAACGTAGCTTCAATAGAAGAAATTGGTATGATACCAAAAATTGCTTTTTTAGCTTCTGAAGCAGGAGCATCAACTGAAGAATTTTATAATCAAGTAAATGAACAATTAGATCCAGATCCGGTTTGGTATAAAGTTTGTTTTAGTGATATGGAGGGGCCAGGATGTAGTTATCAGGAAAGCGAATGGATAAATGATGAAATTGATTTAACAATAAACGATTTAATGAATAATTTAGATGATTATAATACAATTTACTTAGAAGATCCGACAATGTATTATGGAAATAATTATATTGAGCTCTTGGAAGATTGGGTTTCTCAAGGAAATGCTTTAATCTTATCTGAGCATGTTATGTGTAGAGATACGGGGGGCAATGGTTGCCCTACCTGCTACCAATGTGGCGAAATAAATAATGATGATGAATGGGAAATATTTGGTGTAAAACTTAATCAAGAAAGTAGTGCCTGGGGGTGGGATTATTACCCCCCCTATAACTTTTATACTAATGTAATTGTGAATGATAGTGATGAATCATTTGATCTTATAATAGGAGATGAATTATGTTTTGAAGAAAGAAGTTATATAGAAAATCAAATTGATCAAAATTTGTATGAAGCAGAAAACTTAGAATTATATAATGGTTATAGTTCTGCTACATCATGTACCTGTAGTTCCCCTTCAAATGGGGAATGCGCTAGGCATAGGGGATCCGTTGGTAATGAAGCTATAGTTGTTTTAAGTAATTTCCAAAATCCTTCTGGCCAATATCAAGTTGTAGTTAGATATTGTGATGAATCTGACGACGGAGGACATCCAGATGAATACACTTTATATGTTAATGGGAATCCAGTAAATTCATGGCAATCAAGTAATGGCTATGGATCCGGACAAATATGGGTTGAAGAATCAACAGATTTAACTTTATCAACTGGAGATGAAATTTCTGTAGGCGCAATTAAGGGGGGCAGTAGCACATACGCAAGATTGGATTGGATAGATATAATCTCCTTAGGAGAAACTGAAAATCAGTTTAAAACAATAGCAAGGTACAAAGATTATTATCAATTAGGAGATAGCAGAAATCAACCAGCAATAGCATATTGGGATTACGGTGACGGAAAGGTTTTTTATTTTGGAGATTTCCAAGTAGAATATATAAACCTCCCAGAAAAAGATTTTTCAGTAGTGCTCGCAAATCTAATTTCAACAGCTTATTACCTAGTTGCTCATCCTGGAGAAGATTGGGGAGTTTCTTGTTATTTTTCAGCTTTTTCTGAAAACAACCAAGTATACGGAGATATTGTAATAAGAAACGAAAATAACAATGTTATAATTGAAAATGCTAGCTCATCTTAAAAAAGGACAAATAGTAGAACTAGATTTCTTTATGGCAATTATAATTTTTGGTTTTATCTTAGTAATAATTTTCCTTGCTTGGAACACATACTCAGAAAAAATAAACACAGAATTAGATCATAATACAGATTTAATTAAAGCTTATCATCTTTCAGATTTACTTTCTAAATATCCTGGCAGACCATCTTCATGGGAACAAAATATTGCTCTAGTAACATCAAATGTAAATGCAATTGGTCTTGCTTATTCAGATAGAATAATTGATGATAATAAACTTTCAACTTTTCTAACTTTAGATTATGATTTATCAAAAGATATAATGAATATAAATAGTTATGAATATTATTTTAAGATAAGTAAAATGAAAGATGGAACTTTTGATTCTTCTTTAGAAAAAGGAATTAAAATAGATGAAGAAAACATAATCGCTATAAGGAGGTATGTAATTTATAATGGCACCGAAGCAATCATGGAATTTTGGCTTCAAAGATAAAAAAGGATTTGTCTTTACATTAGACGTTTTAATAGCTTTAGTTCTAGTAGTTGGAATCTTATTTACTTCAAGTTACTTCATAAACAAAAAGATTCAAGATCCATATATTTCTTTACAATTAATGCATATTGGTTCAGATTTTATAAATCTATTAGATAATCAAGGATATTTTAATGATATTAACCATGATAAAATAAAAAGTTATTTAGATACTAATTTGCCCTCCCAATATGGAATGCATATTCAAAATTCAGGCGGTTCTTGCGTTCTTGATGTTCAAACCGATACCCTACCTTCAAACAAGAAAATAGTTAGTGGAAAAGAATTTTTCATATCAAATGGAAATTTTTGTAGTTTAAAATATGAGGTATGGCTAAAATGAATAATAAAGGTATATTTTTTACTTTTGGAGCACTTTTCTTAGCTATGTTAATTTTAGCTTTATCAATACTCGGTACCTCAACATTAAACCAAGCAAATTTAAGATTACTAGAAGCAGGTTCTTTTGCAAGAGTTTATTCTTTAGACAAATCCTTACAAAGAGTAATTAATAATTTAGATGAAGGAATAGATATTTTAGTAATAACCAATAATGATACTGGAAATTCTAATATAACACTTTCAGAAACTCTAGACACTAATTTTGAAGCCTATAATACAGAATTTTTAACAAATATAGAAAATTTAGCTAGTTTTATTGAATCTGATGAAGAAAAAATAAAATTTAATTTGTCTTTAATTAATAATGAAACAGAAAAAGTCCCCCTAATAATAAAACCACACAATATAAAATACACCCACATGATGAAAAATAATGAAAATTTTATTGTTGTTTATTTTACTGAATCAATTCCCTCTCTTGGTTTTGATTTAACATTACCTAATTCACAAGTTGCATCAATTGATTGGCAAAATGATTATCCTGGTTCAGATGTTACATTTTATATAAATGCAACTGGACAAAATGGAATTACATATTCTTTAGAAGAGGGGTTATCTTTAGCAGAAGGAGATGTAAATAAATTCAAAGTAGGCCCCACATTCATAACAGTAAAAGAAGGTTACTTAGAACTAGACAGAGCTAACACTTTAGTACAATCAACATTTGGAGCATCACTTCCATATCTTAATGATATGGTAACCGTTAATTACCCAGAAGGACTCTATAAAATAAACTTTACAGAAACAGGAATATTCATTAATTCCACAATAAGAGTATTATAACTACTCATAAATCAAAAACAAAACTTAATATAATTAAAAAATGGTGAAAAATTATGAAAAAGAGAAAAATAAGAAAAAACAAAGTTAAATTACAGAAAAAAATAAAAAAAGCTAATCCCAAACTAATAAGATTTATTAAAGATGCTCTTAAAAAAGCTTATTCAAAAGAATATATTATAAAAGGATTATTAGCAAAAGGATGGCCTAATTCTGAAATAACTCTAGCTTTTAGAGAAGTTAAGAAAACATTACCTAAAAAAGAAATCAATCACAAAGAAAAACATTTTATGTTTTTACAAGAACATCTTGGAGATATTAAGAAACCAACACCACCAATCACAAAAAAGCACAAAAAACCAATTTTAGGCAAACCAATCCATTTAATTTCTAAAAAACCAAAGAAAAAAGAAATAAAAAAACAAGAACCAATAAAAGTTAAAAATAAACAAATACAAAAACCAAAAAGAAAAAGTATTTTTTTATTTGAATTACCTAAAAAAGGCAAACATAATTTACCAAATAAAAATATTCATGTAGAACACAAAAAAATAATACACCCAGATAAAAATAAATTAATTCTTAAAAACAAGAAAATAATTACAAAAGATCACCACAAAATTGATAATAAAAAATCTAGACCAGCTTTAGGATTGTTGATAATATTTATTTTCTTAGGTACACTTGCCAGCTACTATTTTAAAGATTTATATGCCTATATTATTTCTGGGGCAATAATTATTCTCCAAATAATATACGTTTCTAAAAAACCAAAGAAAAAAGAAATAAAAAAACAAGAACCAATAAAATCTAAAAAATTATCAATCTCAAAGAAAGTTTATGTTACAGATTTTGATAAATTTTATGATTATATCTTACAAAAAAAAGAAACTTCTATATCTCAATTAGCTAAAACCTTTAAGATAAATAAAAAATTAGCAGAAGAATGGGCAGAAATATTAGAAGAAAAAGGATTAATCAAAATACATTACCCCGTTATTGGTGAACCAAAATTAAAATCTGAAAAATGAAAAAAAAATCTAAACATAAAAAAAGAAAAAAATACATAAATAAAAAGAAAATTAAACACGTTACTATAAAAAAGAAGAAAAAAATTATAAAAAAAACTGAATTAAAAGCTATTAAATCAAAAGAAAAGAAAGGACATCTTATTGAATCTTATGCTGTAGAATCTGATGGCATGAAAGTTAAAGTAAAGATAACCGGGGGAGAGAATATTTCTAAGAAATACATCCTTTGCCGGCCCGAGTTAGGTATAGCCACCAAAGCATTTCTAGAAGAAATTAAATTAGACTTAATATCTAAAGTTAGTATATCTGGTTCAGAAATGTTAGATATTAAAGAATCAGAACATGTTAAAAATAAATTTAAAGTAAAAGCAAAATTATTACTCAGAGAAAAATTAACCCACTTAGATCAACAAACAGAACAAATTTTAATAGCAATATTATTACAAGATATGCTTGGTTTAGGAAGAGTAGAATGTTTGCTTTCAGATGAAAATTTAGAAGAAATAGTAATTCCATCTTCTAATGAAAATATAAGAGTATATCATAAAAAACATGGGTGGTTAAAAACAAATATAAAAGTTATATCTGAAGCAAAAATTCAAAATTATTCTAATATTATTGCTAGAAGAGTTGGAAGACAAATAACAACTTTAAATCCTTTACTGGACGCACATTTAATAACTGGAGACAGGTCTAATGCTGTTTTATTTCCAGTTTCTAGTAAAGGAAACACAATTACAATTAGAAAATTCTCAAGAGATCCATGGACAGTTACAGATTTAATTCAAAATAAAACTTGTACAACTGAGATATTTGCTTTAGTATGGTTGTGTATGCAATATGAAATGTCAATATTAATGTCTGGTGGAACTGCTTCTGGTAAAACTACTTTGTTAAATGTTTGTATACCTTTTATTCCTCCAAACCACAGAGTTGTTTCTATTGAAGATACAAGAGAACTACAATTACCAGAATTCTTATTTTGGTGCCCTTTAACAACAAGGCAACCAAATCCAGAAGGAAAAGGAGAAGTAAGCATGCTTGATTTATTGGTTAATTCCCTAAGAATGAGACCAGATAGAATTGTTTTAGGTGAAATGAGAAAAAAAGAACAAGCAGAAGTTTTATTTGAAGCAATGCATACTGGACACAGTGTTTATTCTACAGTTCATGCAGATACAAGTGCAGAAACCATTAGAAGACTTATTAATCCTCCTATTGAGGTTCCACCAAATTTGTTAACAGCTGTAAATCTTAATTTAGTTATGTTTAGAGACAGAAGACAAGGAATTAGAAGAGTAAGACAAGTAGCCGAGTTTATAGAATCTGAAGGAGAATTAATCGGAGTTAAACCTAACATTTTATACAGATGGAGACCAGACACAGATCAAATAGTTTTACATGGAAAGCCCCTAAGACTATTTGAAGAATTAAATATGTTTACAGGAATGTCTTTAAATGAGATTAAAAAAGACATAGAAGAAAAAAAGAAAATCCTTAATTGGATGGTTAAGAAAAATATAAGGAGTATAGAAGACGTAGGCAAGGTTATGCATGATTATTACCTTGATCCAAAAAGTTTGCTAAAAAGATTAAAATGATTGGAGTTCCTTTCTCTTTTTTACCACCAAATTTGTTGATAAACATTTCAAGAGTCTTCTTTGGTTTAGGAGATAAACTTTCTAAAAAGCAAAAAAAATTAAAAATATATCTTTCTCAGTCCGAAATAAAACTAACACCTAAAGAATATGTAAGTATGTGCCTTACATCTTCTTTGTTCCTTTTTATTTTTTTTAGTTTACTTCTTATTTTATTTCTTTCAAAAACAGATATTAACATCGCCGCAATAATTTTCATAGTTCTAATTTTTTCAATTTTTATATTTATTCAACAAATGACTTATCCTAAACTTAGATCAAGTAGAAAAATTAAAGATATTGAAAGAAATTTAATTCCCGCTTTACAAAACATGTTAGTACAACTAAATTCAGGGATACCTTTATTTAATGTTCTTTCAACAATTAGTGATTCAGATTATGGAGCAATTTCAGAACAGTTTAGAATAGCAATTAGAAAAATAAATGCGGGCCAACCCCAAACAAAGGTTTTAGAAGAATTAGCAAGAAAAAATCAATCTCTTCATTTTAGAAGAACTATGTGGCAAATTATAAATGGAATGAAAACAGGAGGAGATATGGTTGATGTTATCGAATCAAGTTTGCAAAACCTTTCGGAAGAACAAGTTATACAAATTCAGAAATATGGGGCCCAATTAAATCCATTAGCAATGTTTTATATGATTATGGCAGTAATCTTACCTTCCCTAGGGATAACATTCATTATTATACTTTCTTCATTTTTAAGTCTTTCAGAAATAACAACTAAATTTATTTTTTGGGGTATGTTAGCGATTGTATTTTTCTTTCAATTGATGTTTATGGGAATAATAAAGACAAGGAGGCCAAATCTATTAGATTAAAATGATGTACAGATTTTTTTCAAGGTTTTATCCCAAAAATATTAGAGAATCTTATACAAAATTATTAAAATATTTAGACATGAAAGTAAATCCAGATGCATATGTAGGATTTACAGTTTTAATAGGATTACTTGTCGGACTTGGAGGAGCTTTCTTATTTGGAAAATTTATACCAACTTTAAATTTCTTTGTTTGGTGGATTTTATTGTTCTTTATGGTAGAAGTTATTATTTATGTTCCATTGATGCTTAAAGTAGATAAAAAAGCCAAAGAAGTAGAAACAATATTACCAGATGCATTACAAATAATGTCTTCTAACTTAAAATCTGGTTTGACAGTAGATCAAGCAGTATTATCTAGTGTAAGACCAGAGTTTGGGTCTTTTGCTGAAGAACTAAATAGAATAGGAAAGGAAGTAACAACAGGAAAATCTCTTGAAAAAGCACTTATGGATTCTACAAAAAGAATAAATTCTGAAAAGTATCTTAAAACAATGGAATTGCTTTCTTCTGGTTTAAGAAGTGGAGGAGAATTAGCAAAATTATTAGATCATACATCCTCTAATTTAAAACATCAAAAAATCGTTGACGAAAAAGTAAGAAGTAGTGTTATGATGTATGTAATTTTCATTTTCTTTGCAATATGTTTTGGTGCACCAATTTTATTTGGATTAAGTAGTTTTCTTACTGATGTAATGAGAGATATATTTACTAAAGTAGACATACCCACTTCCGTAGGAGCTAAGATGACAATGCCTATGCTTAATTTTTCTGGTATTGAACTTCCCTCAGGATTTGTAATGACATATATTATCGTTACTATAATTTTATCTGGTACAATGGGTGGTTTTATAATAGGTTTAATATCAAAAGGAAAAGAAAAATACGGATTTAGATATATCCCTATTTTAATTGCAGTAGCATTATTGATATTTTTCTTAATAAGATTAGTGATATCTAATGTGCTTGGCGGGGTATTAGGACTATAACAAACTTTATATATCAAAAGAATTCATTTGACCTTATGAAAAATATGAAAAAAAAGGTGACTTATTCTAAAAAGAAAAATAAAAGAAAAAATTCAAAAAAGAAGAGAATAATAAAGAAAAAAGTATCTAAAAAAACAAATAAATTTTCTAAAAAAAGTATCCCAGTTACAAATAAATCTATTTTTGATCTTAAACCTAAATTAGTTAAAATCAAAAAAACAATAACCAGAAAAAGAATTTCAACTGGAATTCCCGGATTAAACTCTTTAATTCAGGGAGGTTTTAAACAAGGAAGTATAAATTTAATTGAAGGCGGGCCAGGGTCAGGAAAAACTATTTTTGCTACACAATTTCTTTATGAAGGATTAAAATCAAAAGAAAATGTTGCTTATATAACCTTCGAAGTTATGAAAAATAAATATTATGAAAATATGAAAATGTTTGGATGGGATTTAGAAAAATATGAAAGAAAAGGTAATTTTGTTTTTTTAGCTTATACTCCTGAACAGATTAAAAAAATACTTTTGGAAGGGGGAGGAACAATAGATACTTTAGTAAGACAGAAAAAAATAAAGAGGATTGTAATAGATTCTATTACCTCTTTTGCACTCCTTTATCCTAGCGAACTTGCTAAAAAAGAAGCCGCATTAACTTTATTTAATGTAATAAATTCCTGGGACTGTACTGCTCTTTTAACAGCACAAGAAGAAGGGGCAAGAGATGAAGAAAGAATAGTCTCTGCAGCTCTAGATTTTGAGGTTGACGGAATAATAATTCTTTATTACACAAAAAAAAGAAATGTTAGAGAAAGGGGCGTAGAAATACTAAAAATGAGAGGAACAAAAACACCCAACAAAGTATTTAAGATGGATATAGCTAGCAAAGGAATAAAAGTTAAAAAATCAGCTTATCAAAGATCTTAGTTCTTAATTAAATAGCCCCGGGAGGATTCGAACCTCCGTCGCAAGGTGTCTCCCAATGTGGCCAGAGCCTTATACCTTTTGTTTGTATGCTTGACCACTACACTACAGGGCTGTAAACCTAGTTAATTTTTCCCATTTAAAAATCTTTATAAATCCTTCATTTCTATTAAATTTTATGATATTTACCAATAAAATATTTGAAAGTAAAATAGACGAATCAGTTCATAATCAATTTATTCGTTTTGGTCCGGGAATATTTGAGAATAGGGCTTTAATAAAAATAACAATAACCAAAGACAAATTAAAATTAAATACATCTTATGATTTAGTCAAAGATATAACTTGGATTATAGCTGAAAACTTTGATAAAATAGAAGCAAAAGGAAAAGTTATTCAAGGAAAAAACAAACAAGAATTAGATAAAGAACTTTCTGGAGAAGAACTTAAAAAAATATGTGAAGAAAATACTTTTATTTTATTAAACTTAAATTTTAATAATTATTCTATAAAAGTTGGGAAATCTCTACCAAAACCAGGTAAAAAATTAAAAGAAAATTTTTGTAAATGTGTTTTACCTTTAAAATTATTAAAAGAATTCACCGATAAAGAAAATTTTAAAAAGGCAGAAATTTCTCATACTTTTATTATAGAAAAAATAAATATACCAAACCAATATAAAAATAATTTTGCTATGGCCCGGAAAATGGCTACAAGAATAGGCAAAATTATTAGAATTATTAAAATTGATGGTAAAGAAGAAAAAAAAGAAATTAATTTTGAAGCATAATTTTTTTCTCTAAATCAAAAAACAAGAACCTAAACTGTTTTCCAAGTTCCAAATCTTTTTTCTTTAAAATTTTATAAACATCTTCTAAATAACAAGAAGAACAAACTGTAGTTTTATTTTTACAAATAATACATTTCCTTCCCTTTTCATTAAAATTAATCATATTTAATAATAAATCCCTAATTTTAGGAATAAGTTCTGGTTTCCTATTTCTTAACCAAAATTCTATTTCTTTTTCTAAACAACCAATACATAAAGGTTTATTTATTATTCCTCTACAATTTTCACATATCTTCATCTTTTTCAAGTAAAAAACACCCCCAAAATATTAAAAGCATAGATTTTTATCTTTAAATAAATTCACGCAATACAATATATATAGTATTTAGAAAAACATGTTCCAATAATTGAAAAAATAGAAGATTACCATCCAAAATACACCCATAATTCTTAAGAATATACACAAATTATAAATATAAGTATGTTAATTTAGTTCTAGGGGGTAAAAAATGTCTGAAACAGTTAAAAATTTAATAAAAGCTTTCATAGGAGAAAGTCAAGCAAGAAATAGATACACTTTCTATGCTAAAATCGCAAGAAAAGAAGGTTATGAACAAATAGGAGAAATCTTCCAAATTACTGCAGATAATGAGAAAGAACATGCTAAAAGAATATTTGAACATATTCAAGAATTAAATCCAGATACAGAAATTGTAGTAGAATCTGCTGCACCGACTACTTATGGAACAACAATTGAAAATTTAAAATCAGCAATTGCAGGAGAACACCACGAATATTCAGAAATGTATCCAGAATTTGCAGAAACAGCAGAAAAAGAAGGACATGATAAAATTGCTGGGAGACTAAGAGCAATTGCAAAAGCAGAAATTCATCATGAAGAAAGATTCAAAAAACTATTAAAACAATTAGAAAAAGGAACAATTTTTAAAAAAGAAAAAGAAGTTGAATGGGTATGTATGGAATGTGGTTATGTTCATAAAGGAACTGAACCACCAGAAAAATGTCCATCTTGTGACCATCCAAGAAGTTTTTATAAATTAAAGTGTGAGGAATATTAGATGACAGAACTTAATCAAGTTTACAAATGCGAAATTTGTGGGAATCTTGTTGAAGTTTTACATGCTGGCCAAGGGGAATTGGTTTGTTGTGGTCAGCCAATGAAACTTCTTAAAGAAAAAACACAAGATGAAGGTCAAGAAAAACATGTTCCGGTTTTAGAAAAAACAGAATCAGGGATCAAAGTTAAAGTAGGATCTGTTCCCCATCCTATGGAAGAAAAACATTTCATTGAATGGATAGAAATAATTTCAGATGGACAAATTTACAGAAAAAATCTAAATCCTGGACCACCAGCAGAAGTAGAATTTCGTATAAAATCTGATAACATAAAAGCGAGAATCTACTGTAATATTCATGGACTCTGGAAAAAATAAAGTAACTTTTTTATATTTTTTTATTTATCTATTAAAAATGATTGAAAGAATCCCTAAAAGTGCGGCAGATTATTTTGGAAGAAGTAGTATAAAAACATCTTATTCTCCCAAAAAATTTACAGCAGATTCATGGTATCAGCACTTTGCAGATAAACACCCTTTCTTTAGAGATTTATCAGAATTAGAGAATGCTCTAGAATTATTTGAAAAAACCCATTTTGGCCAGACTAGAACAAGAATAATATTAATAAATTCCCCAAAGGGTAAAAGACCTACAAGATTTGTTATAGCAAAAATTTATTATGATGGTCAAATAGTTCCAGGACAAGTAGAATTTGATAGAGTAAATTAATCTAATGAAAAACCTAATTAATTTTATTAACAAACTTAAAAAATCTGAAATCAAAAATTTAATAGACCAAAGAATAAATGAATTTAAAACAAATAAAAATTGGTTCTCAGAATTATGTTTTTGTTTAATGACTGCTAATTGGAAAGCAACAGAATCTATTGAATTACAAAAAGAATTATGTAAAGAAGGATTTTGTGAATGGAATGAAGAAAAACTATCCAGTTATTTAAAAGAAAAAGGACATCGTTTTTGGCCACAAAGAGCAGAAAGAATCATTTTAGCAAGAAAATATCAGAACATAAAAGAAATTTTAAAAGAAGAAAAACAACCTAGAAAATGGTTAGTTGAGAACATAAAAGGATTAGGTTATAAAGAAGCTTCTCATTTTCTAAGAAATGTTGGTTACAACAATTACGCTATTTTAGATAGACATATTTTAGATATTTTAACTAAAGAAAAAATAATAAAACCAGTAAAAACACTAACAAAAAATAAATATCTAAAAATAGAAAAGATTTTAGAAAATATAGCTATTAAGTTAAATATTACCCAAGCAGAACTTGATCTTTATCTTTGGTATATGAAAACAGGAAAAGTTCTCAAATAGATGTAAGTCTAAATCAAATTAATTTTTATAAAAATTATAACCCTCTTTTTATGATTTCTGAGTAGTTATAAAACCAAAAGGTTTATAAAAAAATATTCAATCTCCATTTTTATGAGTGAAACATTGTATCAAAGATTAATTCGTGTAGACTCAATTGAAAGTACTCAAAGGGAACTTGAGAGACTTGGAGATGAAAGAAGAGATTTTGAAACTGTTACTGGATTTGGAGGAAGACATATCGAAAATATACTTCCCTATGATTGTCAAGCATCACGAAAAAGAGATATGGGCCAATATGAAGAAAACCCTGTCTTCAGAGACGCAATTAAAGGAAGACAATCTATTGAAGAATCTTTAAAAGAATTGGCTCAAATAAATCAAGGTATAAGGAAAATTTTACCAAGAAGAAAAAATAGAGCACATAACGAAAGATTAGAACAATTAGGTCAACTTATATCCATTCCAGATTCATTTAGTGCTGATGGAATTTTAATTCCAGATAATGTTATTACAGGATCTGTTGAAGCTACTGCTGCTCTTTTTACTGTTTATTCTTTTTGTGAATTAATCTGGCCAAAAATAACTAATACTGATTTCCCAATGTCTTTAAAAGATATGTTATTTTTTTCAGTAACACCAAGTTTACTTTTTGGAGGCCTTATAAACTTTTTGAGAAGCTTTTATCCACTTCAAGGAGGATCATTTTTTGAAGAAGCTAAATATGTTGATCAAAAAATACAAGAATTTTATGGATAGTTTTAATTAATTTAAAACAAATAAAAAAAGGTAAATCCTAAAATTAAAAAGAATTTATAATAATTCCACAATCTTTTTAAATAAGCGAAATTAAATCTAGAACATGAAAACTTTTGAAGATATAAAAAAAAGATTAAAAGAAATTTCTAAAATATCAAAAATTCCAGAAAAAGAAATAAATATATTATTAAAACACAAATCAATTAAAAAAACAACTTTATCAGTTTCTGGAAAAAAATATCCTGCTTTTAGAATAATCCATAATACTTCTTTAGGGCCCGGAAAAGGAGGGATAAGATATCATCCAAATGTTTCAGAAGATGAAGTAAAATCTCTTGCTTTTTGGATGACTTTAAAAAATTCTTTAGTTGGTTTACCTTACGGAGGTGCAAAAGGGGGAGTAAAAGTAAATCCAAAATCTCTTTCTAAAAAAGAATTAGAAAAATTAAGTAGAGAATACATAAAAAAATTCTATAAATATCTTGGACAAGATAAAGACATTCCTGCTCCAGATGTTTACACAGATGCACAAATTATGGGATATATGTTGGATGAATATGAAAAGATAAAAGGAATTCATGAACCAGGTATGATAACAGGAAAACCTCCAGTTTTACAAGGTTGTACTTTAAGAGAAACAGCTACATCTGCAGGAGCCTTTATTGTTTTAAAAGAACTTCTCAAGAAACTAGGAAAAAAACATTGTAAAATAGCAATACAAGGTTTTGGTAATGCGGGAATGAACCTCGCTTTAATGCTTTATAAAGAAGGTTTTGATGTTGTGGCTGTTAGTGATAGTAAAGGAGGAATTTATAAGGAAAAAGGTTTAGATATTATGGAAATAAAACAATCTAAGGAAAAAACAGGATCTGTTGTAAATTATCCAATAGGAAAAAAAATAAAAAATGAAGAATTATTAGAATTAAATGTAGACATACTTGTTCTTGCAGCTTTAGAAAATCAAATTACAGAAAAAAATATGAAAAAAATCAAAGCAAAATGTATTTTAGAAGTTGCAAATGGACCTATAACAATGGAAGCAGATCATTTCTTAAACAAAAAAAAGATTTTAATAGTTCCAGATATATTAGCTAATGCAGGTGGTGTTGTCGTTAGTTATTTTGAATGGGCACAAAATAAAGCAGGAAATTTATTTGAAATTGAATATTTAGAAAAAAGATTAAATTGTTTTATGACATCCGCTTTTGATGAAGTTTATAATTTATTTAAAGCTCACAAAAAAATAGATATGAGAATGGCTGCATATGTTATTGCTATTCAAAGAATTCTTGAAGCAGAAAAAGCTAGAGGGAATATTTAGAAAAATATTTAAGCATTTAATTCTTAATAAAAAGAGATGATAGACAATTTTAGCATAATATTAATTATTCTGTATTTCTTAGTTATTTTATATATCGGTTTAAGTGCAAGAAAAAAAGAAAATGATGAAGGCTTTCTTTTAGCAAATAGAAATCTAGGAACTTTTGCGTTAACAGGAACCATGTTAGCTGGCTTATTTAGTGGAACAGCCATTGTTGTAACTATGAGTTTTGTTTTTAACTATGGAATTTCTACAGTATGGGCCTTTTTTAGTACAACTTTTGGTTGTTTCTTATTAGCTGCTTTAGTCCCAAAGATTAAAAAATTAGCAGATGAAAAAAAGTATTACACCTTCTCTGATTTTTTCCGCGGGAAATTTGGAAAAAAAATTGGGTTATTAATTGCAACAGTAATTTTTCTCCTTTATCTTGGCTATTTTCTTGTCCAGTTGATAGCCGGGGGAATTGTTTTATCCGCATTAACTAATATGCCCCATTTTCTTTCCGTTTTATTAATAGGATCTGTGATTATATTTTACATTTTTGCAGCAGGATTTAAGGCAGTAGTAAAAACAGATATTTTTCAATGCCTAATAATTATTTTACTTGTTATATTATCTTTTAATATTTTTTCACACGCGAAAAGTATTCCTTTATCTGACTTAAACTTATTTTCTGCCGGACCCATAAGTATTATTGGTTTTCTTCTTTATGGAATCATGATTATGATGTTAGCAGCAGAGTTTTGGCAAAGGATTTATGCTGCGAAAAGTATAAAAGTTGCTAAAAAATCCTTAATGATAACTGGTTTAACTTTTTTATTTTTAGGAATATTAACTGTTTTAATTGGTTTGTCTGTAAAATCACAGTTTCCAGATATTGTTCCTACAACCGCATTAGTTATTGGATTTCAGAATCTTCTTTCTGGACCGCTCCTTGGGATTGGTTTAGTCTTGCTTTTTGCAACAATCATGTCCAGTGCCGATACTCATTTATTTGTTTTATCTTCAAGTTTATCAAAAGACTTTTTTGCTAAATCAGAAAAATTTTCTCAATCTAAGCTAGCATCAAATACAAAACTATTCACAATTATAGTTGGAATTATTGGAATTTTAATTGCTTCTATATTTACTAAAATTATAGATATAGTTACATCTATAGCTAGTGTAGGTCTTGCTCTGGTCCCCCCTATAATCTTCTCATTTTGGTTTAAATTAAATCCTAAATCTGTTTTTTTAAGTATTTGTTTTGGAATTTTAGGGGCCGTGGGTGCATTTATTTTTATGGGCATTAGTATTGAATCTGCCCTATTTTCTTTGCCCGTTTCTTTAATTGTTTTAGGGATAGGACAAATAATAATAAAAGTAAAAAATAAGGTTTATAGGCCCTAAAACCAAGATATTTAACAATTACATACTCTTATATACTCCTACAATTTCCAAAATACCTATGGTAAGACCTGAACGCCCAAAAAGAAGAAAAATTAATGATTCTAATAGAAATTACTCTAGGAGAGATTCTAGAAGCCGAAGAAGTTTTGGAGGACGTTCTGGAGGCAGGAGAGATTCTGGCCGTTACAGTAGGAATAAAAGAGAAGTTGAAATGACTAAAGTTACTTGTTCTGAATGTGGTGCAGAATGTGAAGTTCCCTTTAAACCGACTTCATCTAAGCCAGTTTATTGTAATGATTGTTTTGCAAAAAAAGGTAAATCTAGTTCTGATAGAATTTCTAGTAAAGATCTTAAATTAATTAACGAAAAACTTAACAAAATAATGATAGCTTTAAAGATTGAATAAAATTAGTTCTCTTATTATGAATATTTATTCAAAACGAAACATTTATATACTAGTTATGAATACTTATTCATTATAAATAATAGGAGGTAAATCAAAATGCCAAGAGGAGACGGAACAGGACCAGCAGGCCAAGGGCCTATGACTGGTAGAGCAGCTGGCTATTGTGCTGGCTATAATGCCCCCGGATTTGCTAACGCAAGATTCGGAAGAGGATTTGGACGAGGTTTTGGAAGAGGATTTGGTTGGAGAAGGATGAGATTTGCTCCAGCAGTCCCAGTTTTCCAAGAACCTACAGAACAAGAAGAATTAGGAATGCTTGAACAAGAACAAAAATTATTAAAACAAGAATTACAAGAAATAACCAAAGCTATTGAACAATTAAAAAAGAAAAAATAAATAATGAACATCAATAAACAAAGATTTAAACAATCTATCAAAAAAGCATCCCTCTCTTTATGGGGTATTTTCCCCATAATCTTGGGAGTAGTCTTATTAGTAAGTTTAGCTAATGTAGTAATACCTAAATCTTTTTATTTTGTTTTATTT
>Ga0272442_10004085_pt1 | contig 20112 bp, 17 predicted proteins | sample SSMForm2O_FD_200262 | JGI IMG/M metagenome (GOLD analysis project Ga0272442, IMG submission 200262) | Marine sediment archaeal communities from Little Sippewissett salt marsh, Falmouth, MA, United States - SSM-Form-2O | ecosystem: Environmental > Aquatic > Marine > Wetlands > Sediment ... | reverse complement strand
TGCTGATCATTATCGTACGGCAGCTCTGAATAGCCTAGGCGTCCCGATACCCACCAGCGTGCGTTGAGCTTGTTCTGCAGCGAGGTGTAAAACCCCTTACTGCAAATTTGACCGACTGGTGTATCGCGCCTGCCCAGGAGAAATTCCGTTTTCCAGTCAATTGTCCTGTATTTGGAACGCCCGACCGGTACCCACTTTAAGGTAAAACCTAGATTGCCGACGTAACTGAGATTCTCTTCAGCCGGATCGTTATGACCGACCACCCCACCCAAACGCCACTCGACATAGGTGTCGCGCGTTAATTCATAAAAGTTTGTCATATTACCGACATACAACAAATTGTATTCCCCCTGGTCGGTAAAGCTGTGTCCACTTCCTCCCTGTACCACGGAAAAATCAAAGGAGCTCGAACCCGACCAGAAAAGAGGTTTTAAAAGAAAATTTCCAGCAACGCCTAGCCCTCCCAGAGGAGCGGAGCTGAACATATTCACCAGTACTTTCGGGCGGTCAAACTGGGGAAGTGCATGGTCATGGTACCGGTTGAGCAGCCCGTATTCAGTATTAAAAATGCCAACCTTAAGGTTCATTCGTGCCGGCAGATTGAGCCATTCCATGTATGCCTCTTCTACGACTATCTCGTTTTCAAGAAACGATACAAACGTTTTTCCCCTGGTGAACGGGTCCAGCGGGGCGATAAAGGATAACGATAGTTCGCGCAGATGGAACCCGTTATTGCCATAGGATACATTGCTCGGTTCAGTTACGTAGCTCTCTTTCGATGAGCTGATACCGCCAAAAAAATCTCCCGAGACGCTGATATTGGGATTTAATTTCTGTTGCTGCCTCAGACCGGAAGTAAACCGGTGGCCGACACCATGCTCTTCCTTTTTTTCAACCGCGGTCAACTTCGTTGCCTCTTCGAGCAATTTCTGAAGCTCGTCTTCCTGTTCTTCCGCCTCTATTTTCGCTTTGATTTCTTGAATGAGTTCTTCCAGTTCCTGAATCTTTAGCTCCTGCTCGGCTTTAAGCCTGTCCAACTGAGCCCTGAGACTGTCCAGCTCCGCCGCAGGCTGTCCGGGCCGTCCCCTCTCACTCTGCGCTTTCAGTTCGGATACGCCGGGGGAAATAAGCAAGGCGCTGATAACAGCAACCAGTATGAAGGGTTTCAAAGGATTTTGCATCCCTTAGCTCCTTGCATGGTTATTCGTTTGTTTGACAGATAAATTCACCCTAGGATTACTCACACCGCAGGCCTTCCAATACCCGGCCGTGATAGCTGTCTACAGAGTTAGACAAGGTTATCCGGATTTGATATGATTGCCGGTTTGTGTATTTCTCTAAGGCACTAAAGAAAATTACCGGCTGGGGTATCTCTGAAAGTCAGATCAAGCCTGAGGTGTTAATACACTTGGCGGGAAACAGAACGGGAGGCGCTCTCAAGTGGTAGGTGCATGGAGACTGTCTTTGAAAAACCAATTCTGTGGGGAAGCTGTCCAGTTTCTGGATTTTCAGGATGGAAACTATTCCATTGCCCGGAGAACGAAGGAAAAACCAGTCATTGAACGTGCAGAGCAGGCAGTCCACCCGCGTTCTGGTAACGATCTTGTGGTCTCCAAAGAGCGGGAAATCAGCCTGAGAGTGGTGATGGTGCGCTCCTATAATTACCACACGGGGCGCCGAAGCTCCCAGATTGAGGTAATCGATCGCCTCGTGCCCGTGATGAAACTGAAGCCAGCCGGTGAAGAAAAGGAAGTACAGGGAGAGAAAAAAATTCAACACGGCCGCTTTTTTAGCTTTGCGCAACATATTTATGATAATATTTCTCTACGGCATTAAAGTCAAGACTTTGCGAAAGTTCTCGTCCCGGCCAGGAGCGCTGCGGTCCCGCGGTATTCAGCTGGCAATATTGCACCCGGAGAGAGTTCTCACCCGGCAGGTGCTCCTTATATACTTGAGCCTGTCCGATTATCCCCCCTGCGCCCACTGACGAAAGAAACAATTTTTTTAATTTTTTTCGCACCTGTCTTGCACTACGATATAACTGCAATTAGAATTAAGAGGGAGTTTCAAGCGCTGATATTTGAAAAAAGCCGTGCAGCTTCAGGCGGCGGGATATTTCAACAGTTAAAAAATCATAGTTTAAATTATTCGTGGAGGCCGGAGAACAATGAGCGACAGATCAGGGGAAAAAGTACGGTTCTACGATTCGCTTAAAGCGCGGATCATTGAATGGCTGAGTACGAAACTCGGCGGCAGGCTGGTGAAGCTTGCCGAATTCACCTTTCTCCTGCCGGATATCATGATCCTGCTCGGCCGGCTGCTCCTGGACAGGCGCGCGCCGCGCCGGCTTCGGATCAAGCTCGGGATGATCCTCGGCTACATGGCGAGTCCGCTGGACCTGGTCCCGGAAACTATGGTGGGGCCGATAGGCCTGGTCGATGACCTGGTGCTGGTCGCGTTCGCCCTGGACCGGGTATTCGCCGAGGTTAATGAGGAAATACTGGCCGAACACTGGTCAGGCCGGCCCGAGCACCTGGAAAAGCTCGGCGAGCTGGCTGATCTGGTTGACGGGATTTTCAGCGGGAAAGTCGGCGGGAAACTTCAGCACTGGTACGAGCAGGAAATCTCGCCGGAGGTTGAGATCGAGGAGACCCCGGTGGAGCTGGTCAGCGAGGAAACAGAGACCGGAGAAGAGAAAGTAGAACGTCTCCGAGCATCAGGACTATAAAGCCTGCCAGCACAACGACCGCCAGCACCTTAAATATCCTGTTGCGCCCTTTCGAGCCTACAGTCACCGGGTTCTTGCAGTAGGGGCAGAGTTCCGTGCCCCGCTCGAGCTCCATTGCGCACCAAGGGCATTCCACGAATATTTTCCTTTGAAAAAACCCGCTCCCAAACAGTCGAACTACCTGTTCAAAATCACTTCACTGAGAAACAGGTAATCTTCAAAATTATAAATCCTCAGATCCTGCTCCTGATAGTCGAACTGGCATGACCAGCTCTGCAGGTGTTCAGATCATTCACTGATCTGCTTTACCAGCTTCATCTCGCCGTAGTACAAATCATTCTCGATATTATAAAGCCTGAGGGTGTCGGCTTTATATTCAACATCACAATTCCAGGATTCCGGGTTTTTTAAAATCCTCTTATGAGTTCCGGTTATATTCCCTATGAAATTCTCAACAACTTCCCAGGAGGTTTGGACTGTGTTTAAACCGAGTTTACCTGAGTCATTTTTCCCAAGTTCCCATTGCCCCCACTCGCTAGAATTATAAAGATCGCTATAATACATTTCCAAAAAATACATCGCAGATTCAAATTTCAAGTTGCAAGGCAGATCACTGAACCTTTTTTCTATAGTTGTATCCACGGTAGTGAATTTATTATCGCCTTCGTTTTTTATTATACCTGTCTCGTATTGTACTTTTACACCTGTTAATCTTCCCTTCCATTCACCTTCAAGATCTTCTTTGGAGATTTGCGGTAATAAGGGCTCGAAGTGGTCAGAACCTTTATCACCGCAGCCGTGGAGAGCCAGGAGAGTAAAGCTGAGGATCAAAATCAACAACTTAACCATTTTAGGTGTCTCTAAAATAGTCTTTTCTGTTTTTAAAACATTAAAAAAATCATCTTTTAAAATTAATACATAAGTTTCTGCTTCAGGTTCCTTAATTTGACGAAAAGATAATAAAAAGGCTGAACAGGATGAATGGTTTGGCCGGATTGCCCCTTTTTTGCTGAGAACAGGCTATCTCAGCAGGAGCACGGCCCGGGCGGCTGTATCGAGAAGGGAGGCGGGGAGAACGCCCAGGTGAATCACGCCCCAGACCGAAACGGCAATGGCCAGCGCCAGGGGAAGGGAAAACGGGACCTGCGGCAGCTTTTCCTCGCTCTCGCGCATGTACATCTGCACTACCACGCGGAGGTAGTAGTAAACGCTTACCGCGCTGTTCAGCACGCCGATCACCGCCAGGGAGATCAGGCCCCGGTCAACTGCGGCGCTGAAAATATAGAACTTGCCCAGGAACCCGCCGGTGGGCGGCAGGCCGGCCAGGGAAAACATGAAAACAGCCATCGCCGCTCCAAGCAGCGGATAGCGGAAACCTGAGCCGCGCACCTCCTCCAGGGTGTTCATCGGCCTGCCGGAGGCGTTCAGGTAAATCAGCACGCCGAATGCCCCCACGTTCATCAGAGTGTAAACCACCAGGTAGAACAGTATCGAAAGCAGTGCCCGGTCATCGCCAGCCATACCGGAGGCCGGACCCACGCTGGCCAGGGCCACCAGAAGGTACCCGGCGTGCGCGATACTGCTGTAGGCCAGCATCCGCTTGATATTTCCCTGAAAGATGGCAGCCAGGTTGCCCACTGTCATCGTGAGTACAGACAGGGTCCACATTATCGGCAGCCAGGAGTCCGCCAGCGGCATTAAGGCTGTGATCAGCACCCGCACCAGCACCCCGAAAGCCGCAGCCTTTACCGCCACCGCCATGTAGGCGGTTATCGGGGTGGGCGCTCCCTCGTATGCGTCCGGCACCCACATGTGGAAAGGCACCGCAGCGACCTTGAACAGGAAACCGACCAGCAGCAGCCCCAGCGCGACAAGCCGCAGGCCGCCGAGGTTGCCGATATCCCTGGTGAGCTCCCCGGCCAGAGTCTCGAGCCGGGTGGTCCCGGTTATACCGTAAAGCAGTGCGATACCGTAGATCAGAAACCCCGAGGCAAAGGCGCCGATCAGGAAATACTTCATCGCCGCCTCGTTGCTCTCCATCCGCTCGCGCCTGCAGCCGACCAGGATATACACCGCCAGGCTCATGGTCTCCAGACCGATAAAGATCACCAGCAGGTCTGCCGCTGCTACCATCACCATCATGCCGAACGTGGCCAGTAAGATCAGCGCATAGTACTCTCCTGCCACGGCGCGAAGGCTGCCTGCCTCCCGCACGGAAAGCAGAACACAGAGCATCGCCCCGCCCAGCAGTACCAGGTTGAAAAAGGTGGCGAACGGGTCTATGCGCAGCATGCCGCCGAAATTGTCACTCACAATGCCCCACTGCTGGAAACACATGTAGAAGCTGATCGCCAGACCGACCAGGCTCAGTACCGCCCCGGCCGCCTCCGGCCCCCGGCTTCCGGCGCGGACACGGTAGAGCACGGCCAGCAGCAGGAGGAATAGCACGGCCGTGACAAGCACTACCTGCGGCATGATCGCGTTCCAGTTTATCTGGGCAAAATCGCTCATCTTGTGCTCACATCCTGTTCGGGAAGAACGAACTTTACCCGGGAGGCCAGGGAATCCTCGCCGGGCCTCTCCGTTTTTGAAAGCTCCGCCTTACGCTGGTACTGCTGGATAAAATGATTTACCGAGGGTTCGATCCGCTCGAGAAAAGCGCCGGGGAAAAGGCCCATCCAGAACATCATCACGGTCAAGGGCAGCATCACAAGCACTTCACGCAGGTTAAGATCCGGCATTTTACGGTTTTCCGGATCGAGCAGCGGGCCGAACATCACCCGCCTGAACATCCAGAGCATGTAAACCGCAGAAAGGATCACTCCCGTGGCGGCGAAGTAAACGAACGAGGAATGCGCGCTGCCGTAAATCCCTATCAGCACGAGGAACTCACCTACGAACCCGTTCAGACCGGGCAGGCCGATTGAGCTGAGAGTGGCGATCATGAAGAAAAAGGCCAGCAGCGGCACCCGCGAGCTGAGCCCGCCGAAATGGTCGATCAGCCGGGTGTGGCGGCGCTCGTAAAGCAGGCCCACTATCAAAAACAGCGCTCCCGTGGAAAGCCCGTGGTTGAGCATCTGGTAAACCCCGCCGCTGACCCCGGTTGCGGTCAGCGAGTACAGGCCCAGCATTACGAAACCCAGGTGGCTCACGCTCGAATAGGCGACCAGCTTTTTCAGATCAGGCTGAACCATTGCCACCAGCGCGCCGTAGATTATACCGATCACCGCGAGTGTGAGAAGAACAGGGGTGAATGCCTGGCTGGCCGCGGGAAACAGCGGCATGGCAAAGCGGATAAAGCCATAGGTGCCCATTTTCAGCAGGATCCCGGCAAGGATCACGCTGCCTGCCGTGGGGGCCTCCACGTGAGCGTCCGGCAGCCAGGTGTGGAATGGGAACATCGGCACCTTGATCGCGAAAGCCAGGGCGAAAGAGGCGAAAAGCCAGAACTGCGCGTGATAGGGAACCACTACCCGGTAGAGCTCGAGAAGGTCGGTGGTGAAATATCCCAGGCTCTGTTTTCCGATCCAGAAAAGGTAGATAAAACCGACCAGCATCAGCAGGCTGCCCGCAACCGTATAGAGAATGAACTTGACCGCGGCGTAGATCCGCATCTCGTGGCCCCAGACCCCGATCAGAAGGTACATCGGCAGGAGCATGACCTCCCAGAAGATATAGAACAGCACCATGTCCAGCGCCACAAACGCTCCCGCCATGCCGCATTCGAGAAGAAGCAGCAGGATCATGAAGCTTTTCACCTTTTCTTTCACAGCGCTCCAGGTGGAAAGCATCGCGACCGGGGTGATAAAAGTGGTCAACAGCACGAGAAAGAGGCTGATCCCGTCGATACCGAGATGGTAGGAAATTCCCCATTTTTCGATCCAGGGCTTGTTTACCACGAACTGCATCTGTGCGCTGCCTGTCTCGAAACCGGCGAGCAGGCCCAGACTGACCACGAACGTGACCGCCGAGAACAGCAGGGCGGCCCAGTGCAGAAGCTTTTTGCTCCCCGCAGGAAGAAAGGCAAGCAGCAGCGCTCCCGCCAGCGGCAGGAAAACTATCCAGCTCAGGATATCCGATTGGCTCAACTCTGTTATCAGCATCAGACCCTGCTTTCAAGCGAACCTTTGAAATTGCTCGACACTACCAGAGCAAAGCGCCCAGAACCAGCGCCACGCCCAGGATAAAAGTAACAGCGTAGGCTTGCGCGTACCCGGTCTGCAGGCGGGCCGCTAACTTCCCCAGAACCCGCACCGAGCGGCCGGTGAGATTTACCAGCCCGTCGATCACTCTCTGGTCGAAAATTTTCCAGAGGATATATGTCGAAACGAGCTTCACCGGCTGGACAATGAAAATATTGTAGATTTCATCAATATAGTACTTGTTGCCAAGAAGCTGATAAGTGATAGGCATTCGCCCGGCCAGGCTGCGGGCGGTTTCCGGCTTGCTGATATAAAACCACCTCGCCGTGAAATAGCCGCAGAGAGCCACCGCCACCGAAAGCACGATCAGCAGGTACTCGACGGAATGAGGGTAGTGGCGGGGTGCCTCGCTTGCCAGCGTTCCGTTCTCGCCTGCCAGTACCGGTGAAAGCCAGTGGTGGAAATTGTTTCCTCCGCCGAGCGCCTCCGGAATCCCGACAAATCCTCCGAGTACTGCAAGCACGGCGAGAACCACCAGCGGCACAGTCATCACCGGGGGGGATTCGTGAATGTGCGCCTGCACTTTTTGCTCCGCCCGGCAAGTGCCGAAAAAGGTGAGGAAAAGCAGCCTGAACATGTAGAACGCAGTCAGGCCCGCAGCGGCAAAAGCCACGAACCAAAGCAGCCAGTGGCCCCGGGCGCTGGAGAAAGCCATCCAGAGGATTTCATCCTTTGAGAAAAAGCCGGAAAGCGGCGGAATCCCTGCTATCGTAAGAGTCGCGATCAGGAAAGTCCAGTAGGTCGCGGGCAGCTTTTCCCGCAGCCCGCCCATGTTCCGGATGTCCTGGTCTCCGCTCATCGAATGGATCACACAGCCTGCGCCGAGAAAGAGCAGAGCCTTGAAAAAAGCATGGGTCATCAGGTGAAAGATCCCCGCGCTGAAAGCTCCCACACCTACTGCGAGAAACATATACCCGAGCTGGCTGATCGTCGAGTAGGCGAGCACTTTCTTGATATCGTTCTGCACCAGGCCGATCGAGGCTGCGTAAATTGCTGTCAGCACACCCACGGAGGCCACCACACCCATGGCGAACGGGGCCAGAAGGTAGAGCACGTTGAGCCGCACGATCATGTAAACCCCGGCGGTAACCATCGTGGCGGCATGGATCAGCGCGCTGACCGGGGTCGGGCCGGCCATGGCATCGGGCAGCCACACATAAAGCGGGATCTGGGCGCTTTTCCCTGTGGCGCCAAGGAAAAGAAGCAGCGCGATTGCCGTTGCCAGGGCGCTTCCGCTGACCAGAACGCGCGGGGCCTGTTCGGCGATCCCGTAAAAATCCAGCGTGCCGAGGTTCGAGAAAATGAGGATTATCGCCAGCAGGAAGCCGAAATCCCCGATCCGGTTCACGATAAAGGCTTTCTTGCCTGCTGTGGCCTTTTCCATGTCCTCGAACCAGAACCCTATCAGAAGGTAGCTGCAAAGGCCCACGCCTTCCCAGCCCACAAACATCAGCCCGATGTTATCCGCACTGACCAGCAGGAGCATGAAAAAGACAAAAAGGTTCAGGTAGCTGAAATAGCGCCAGTAGCTCTTATCGTGGGCCATGTAGCCTATCGAATAAACGTGTATCAGGAAACTCACGCCCGACACCACGAGTACCATCACCGCGCTCAGCCGGTCCAGCACAAAGGCGGCATCTACTTTCAGGCTTCCCACCGAGATCCAGCGGTAAAGAGTATCGGCAAGAAAAGCCGTTTCCCGGCCGGGCTGGCCGGACAGGGCTTTGAGCTTGACAAAACCGGCCACCCCGATCAGAAACGAAATCCCCACCGCGCTGCATGCCAGAATGCCGGTCAGCCTGCGGGGGAGCCTGTGGCCGAAAAGTGCGATAGCCGCAGAGCCGGCCAGCGGGGCAAGTACTATCCAGCGCAGGAGCTGGTAATTTTCAGCCAGAGGCTCCATCAGTTCTCCGAAAGCGGGCTTACCACTTGAGTATATTCAGATCATCCACGTTTACAGTTTTCTTGTTGCGGAAAACTGTGACAATAATCGCCAGGCCCACTGCTACCTCAGCCGCGGCAAGCGCCATCACGAACAGCGCGATCAACTGAGCCTCCATCCTGGCGAAATGGTAGGCAAAGCCCACAAGGGCGACATTCGCCGCGTTGAGCATCAGCTCCACGGACATGAACATGATTATTACGTTGCGCCGGGTGATAAAACCCGCCACACCGATAATGAACAGGATTGCGCTCAAAATGAGCAGTTGTTCCAGCTCGATCACGAGGTTTCCTTTCCGGCAAGCACCAGAGCGCCGACAATCGCCACAAGCAGCAGCACGGCAATCAGCTCCAGGGGATAGACATACTCGGTGAACAGGAGCTCTCCCACGGCCCGGGCCTCACCGAATCCCGGCTCAAGCTGTCCGGGGATCTCGAATAAAGCTTTGGCGCCCTTGATCGCCGAATATATCTGCCTGAGAATGATCGCCGTGATTATCAGCCCGAGGAACTTGATCCCCATGTTGCGCAATTGGCCGATAATACCGGTACGCAGATTGAGCATCATGATCACGAACACGAAAAGCATCAGCACCGCCCCGGCATAGACTATCACCTGCACGGCGGCCAGGAAAAAGGCATTGAGCAGAACGAATATCGCAGCCAGGCTGCACATGCAGACTACCAGCCAGACTACGCTGATCACAGGATTTTTACGGGTAACGGCTGAAAAGGCGGAGAATACGCTGACTGCGGCGAAAAGATAAAATAAAAACTGTTCGGGCACCTGGCGTTTCCCTCTCCCAGAGGCGGCAAGTTAACGGCGCTGTAACGGCTCTGTGCCGGCACAGGCATTCTCTAGCTGAAGGTGGGAAAAACTGTTTTGGAATTTTAACACCTACACACTAAATTGTCAAACATAATACCTATAAAAACCACCCTTTTAACTCCCAGTCGGACACAGGTCGAAATGGACGCTTTGAAAATCTCTGCGGTGATGATTACTTTCAATGCCCAGGCCAATCTCCGGCAGGTGCTCTCCGCGCTCAGTTTCGCAAGCGAGACAGTGGTGGTGGACAGCGGCAGCACCGACCAGACAGTCGAGATCTGCCGGGAGTTCGGCGCCCGGGTGTTTACAAGGGCCTGGAGCGGCTACGGCGCACAGAAAAATTACGCCATCGAACAGGCGCGCCATCCCTGGATCCTGAGCATCGATGCCGATGAAGTTGTCTCGCCCGAGCTGGCAGAGGAAATCACCGCGCTGAATCAACTCACTCCATATGCGGGGTTCAGGATTCCCCGGCTGAATCATTATTTCGCACGCCCGCTCTATCACGGCGGCCAGTACCCGGACCTCCAGCTGCGCCTCTTTCGCGCCGGCAGGGGCAGTTACAACCAGCGGCCGGTGCACGAATCGGTTGAAGTCGATGGGCCTGTGGGCCTTCTTTCAGGTGAAATCCTGCACTACAGCTACGACACTATCGCAGACTATTTCGAAAAGTTCGGCCGGTACACTAGCCTGGAGGCCGAAAGGCTGCAAGCCGCAGGGGAGCGGCCGGCCGCGATACGGCTTGCGCTGAGGATGGTTCTCGCTCCATGCTGGAAATTTGTCTGGCGCTATCTGTTCAAGCTCGGGTTTCTCGATGGTGCCGCGGGCCTGCTGGCCGCCCTGTTAAATTCTTTCACCATGATTGTCAGTTATGCCAAGCTCTGGGAAATTGCCGGAAAAAATCCTCCTGGTGCGAAACGACCGGATCGGTGACTTGGTGCTCACCACACCGGCGATAGCCGCAGTGGGCAAAAGCCTGCCCGGCGCGAGGATTGACCTTCTCTGTTCATCATCCGCAGAGGCCGTGGTCCGGGGCAACCCGTATGTGAACGAAGTGCTTACCGACCGCGGAGCGAATGATTCAAGCGACCTGAAAGAGCTTGTCGAGCGGATCAGGCAGCGCCGCTATGACTGCGCGGTGGTGCTTGTCAATTCGCTCAAGAATGCGCGCCTGGTGCGCAGGGCCGGCATTCCATTGCGTGTCGGCCCGTTGGTTCGCTGGTATGCGCCTTTATATTTCAACCGGGTGGTGCGCCAGAAGAGAAGCCTGGCGGAGAAAAGCGAGGCGGTTTACAGTCTCGATCTTCTCGCGCCGCTGGGAGTGAAAGCCGGAAAGCTTCCGCCTGTGCTGGTCATCCCCACACCCGGGGCTCTCAGCCGCGCCGGGGAGCTGCTCTGTACAATATTCGACTCCGGGCCGGATTTGCCTCTGCTGGTAATCCATCCGGGTATGGGCGGAAGTGCGCTCAACTGGCCGGAGGAGCGCTGGAGCGAACTGGTGGGACTTCTCGCGCAAAGCGGTAAATACAGGGTGCTGGTAACAGGCAGCGAGTCTGAGACCTGGCTTGCTGCGAGGGTTTGCTCTGCGGCTGCAAACAACAGCCTTGTAAGGAACATAACCGGCATTAGCCTGGAGGATTTTATCGGTCTGCTGAGCCTGGCCTCAGGCGCTGCGGCCCCGAGCACCGGGCCTCTTCACCTAGCCACGGCAACAGGAGTGCCTGTAGCAGCCGGAATATACTCACCGGTGCGCGCGCAGCATCCCAGGCGCTGGGGGCCGCTGGGCAAGGGCAGGTGCAAAATTTTCCTTCCGGACGTGGAATGCCCCGGAAAGCTGGACTGCCTGGGCTCCCGCTGCGAGCTTTTTCCGTGCATGGGGCGGATCAGGGCCCGGGCGGTATTCGATTATCTCGATTCGACCTTGTCCCGGCCCGGAGATTGAATCTCCCCGCTTATTTCTTCTTCAGGAATCTCAGCCATCGCGAACCTGTCCCTAACGGCTGAAAGTATTCCACGATATTGCTGTAACGCACGTCCTCGATAGTCACCACGGCCTTGGGGTCAACGCCGGAGATCACGCCGACCAGGGCGGGAACTTTCTTGCGCGGAGCAATCAAAAACCCCAGCCCCACCGGTCCCTCCCGGCCTGAGGCCACCACCTCGGTAACGCCGTAGCCTTTGGCCCGCAGAATCCGCGTGATCCTGTCGCTTTCCTCTGTCGAGATAAAACGCACCACCTGCTGGCCCACCGCCATCTTATCTTCGATCAGCATCCCCATCACGTTGCCCAAGGCAAAACCAATTCCGTAAAAGATCACGTTCATCCAGTTAGTAATATGGCTGATAATCCCCGTTATCGCAGTAAGCCAGATAATCACCTCGAAAAATCCCAGAACTGCCGCGGTGAATCGCCTTCCCCGGAAAACCATGATCAAGCGCACAGTGCCCAGAGAAACGTCGATTATCCGCAGGAACATGATCGCAACCGGCAATAGAAACGCCACTTCATCCAGCTTTTGAAGCAGAATCTCCACTGTCACCTCCGGTCGGTTTCGCGGGTTTACTCTCAGGGCGGACTCTGCGGAGGAACCCCAAGCCGAAAAAGATAAAGGTCAAGATCCAGAAAAGAAGCGGAGGGAGCTTGTAATGCCAGGCTCCGCCGACACTTGCCTGCCAGTTGGAGGCCGCCTCCAGGCTGAGTTTCACCGCGATCCAGCCGATTACCAGGTATGCGGAATGCTCCAGCAGCGGAAACCGCTCGAGCAGCTTGATAAACCAGCTTGCTGCAAAACGCATGAATATCAAGCCCAATATCCCGCCGATATAGATCAGCCAGATATTCCGGGTGAGGGCCACAGCAGCGAGAATCGAATCTATGGCGAAAGCGATGTCGGTGAGCTCGACAAGCAGTACAGTGCGCCAGAAAGTTTGGGGAGCACGCACCTTGCGGGGGCCTGAGGCATGTAAGGCAAAATGCTTGGTCGCCAGATAGGCCAGGTAAAGTGCTCCGAGAAGCTGAAGGTACCAGTAGCGGATAAGAGTAGCCGCGCTCAGAATCGCCAGGAAGCGGAAAACAAACGCTCCGCCGATCCCGTAGAGCAGAGCTTTCCTGTGTTGCTCTTTCGGCAGGCGGCGCACGAGGACAGCCAGAACCAGCGCGTTGTCAGCCGAAAGCAAGCCCTCCAGCGCGGCAATAGTCGCCACTATCAGAATGTATTCGCCCATTATTACTCCAAATCCCGATCGTTTGTCTGTTTAATTACGACACGGCTCCCATCGGAGGAAAGAAATTAACACAGAACAGTTGGTAAATTCCCCGGGCTCTGCCGATTTCAAGCCGCCTTGCATATCAGGGCCGATATTGTAATTTGTGCTTTGCGATTTCTAATAAATTCAAGTAAATTTCAACCATGGATGAAGCACCGGAAGTTAAAGCCGAAAGTTATGGCAGCCTTCCCTTGCTGGCAAGATTTTTAATCGAAAGGATTTCATCGAAGCTCTGCTTCGGTGTAGCGTCCCCGGGGTTTGTCGTAGGGGCGAACCCATGTGTTCGCCCGCGGGGGGTGTTGGTCAAAGATAAAACAAATTTAACCTTATGATACCTCGCGGCTTGCCGCGGTGTAGTTGGTTCTGTCGTGAAGAAGACGGGAGTTTGACAGGGTGATTTTTTCAAGGTCCGCTGCCGGCCTTCAGACCTCATAAATCAGACTCCTGTCTTTTTTTGCCTGAATTTCATCTTGAGCTCAACAGTGAGTAACGGTAACCCGACATGCTTCAGCAAATTATAACCCACCCGGTCGCCGTTCTTTTCCTGATTGTCGCCTTGGGCAGTGCGCTCGGCAGCCTGAAAGTGGCCAGCATCTCGCTCGGAGCTTCGGGAGTGCTGTTCGTGGCCCTGCTTTTCGGCCATATCGGTTTCAAGCTGCAGGAAGACATTCAGCAGCTGGGTATCATTCTGTTTGTTTACGCGGTGGGACTCCAGGCCGGCCCGCGGTTTTTCAACCAGTTCAAGGCCCGCGGGATTCTTTTCGCCAAAATCGGGATTACAGTGGTGGCATCCGGGGCAGCGATCACCTGGATAGTCAGCCGCCTGTTCGATCTCAACTCCTCGCTGGCTGTCGGCATGTTTGCCGGTGCGATGACCAGCACTCCGGGACTTGCCGCTGCGATGGATGCCGCGCGTGATCCGACTGTCAGCGTGGGATACGGTGTCGCCTACCCGTTCGGCGTGGTCGGGATCGTGCTTTTCGTGCAACTGTTGCCGCGGCTTCTGGGAGTGAATCTCGATCAGGAGGAAGAGAAGCTGGGAAAGGAGCAGCCGAAAGGCAAACAGGTCAGTCGCAGGCAATTTATTGTTTCAAACCCGGCATGCTTTGAAAAGTCTCTTATAGAGCTGAGATTCCATCAGTTTATCGAGGTAAATATCAGCCGTATCCGCAGGGGCGATCAGGTGATGCCGGCTCGGCCGGAGACATGCCTTCAGCACGGTGATATTGTCCTGGCCGTGGGCAAAGAGGAGGAGCTGGAGAAACTGAGAATTATTTTCGGCGAGGAGACGCAGGGCGAGGACTTGCTCAAGACTCAGGAGGTTATCGCCAGGGATGTGTTTGTCTCGAACAAGGATATGACAGGCAAGACCTTGGGCGAGCTGGGGATAGTCGAAAACTACGGAGTGGTGATCACCAGAGCTTTCCGCGAGGAGATGGAGTTCGTCCCGACCGGGAAATTCGTGCTCGAGATTGGAGACTCGATCCGCGTGACCGGCTCCCAGGAAAACTGCGACCGTTTTGTGGCTGCAGCAGGCCAGCAGGAAAAACGGGTGTATGAGACCAGCATTCTGGCCCTGTCGCTGGGAATTTCTGCCGGAGTGTTTCTGGGGTTCAAGGAGTTCGAGCTGCCCGGCGGGGCGAGTTTCCGGCTGGGACTGGCCGGGGGGCCGCTGCTGGTGAGCCTCGTGCTTGCCCATTACGGAAGAATCGGCAGGCTCAATATCCGCATCCCGCGGGGCGCCAAGTATATCATGAGCCAGCTCGGGCTGGTGCTTTTCCTGGCCGGGGCGGGCACCGCGGCAGGGAACTCTTTCGCCGCAGTGGTGGCTGATTCCGGTGTGAGACTGCTCGCCGCCGGAGCTTTGATCACTCTCGGCTCGGCTTTTATCGGCTTCATTGTCAGCCGTTATCTCCTGCGCCTCGATTTTCTGAGCGTCCTGGGCACGGTAAGCGGCGCCATGACCAGTACCCCGGCGCTCGGGGCGATCACTGAAATCTCGGACAGCCGCCAGCCCCTTCTCGCATACAGTGCGGTCTATCCCGTTGCCCTGATCTTTATCACCGTGATCTGCCAGTTTCTCTATTTTCTGCTGTAAAATCAAAATAACAATCTGCGTTTCTTCTTAAGCCGCAAGGCAAAGGCCAGTCTGCAGGCAGACAGGAGCTATAGCGACTCTTCCTCCAGAGCCAGCCGGAGGCTGACCGCCACAGGATCAAACAGGGCTGACCTCGGGGGATTGGAATTTCAGGTGTGATAAATTCTTTGCTCGGAGAGACGGAGGCGGGCCGGCATCCTTTTTGCAAAAACACCGCCGCCGGCAACTGTTGAACCGTTGGAGGTATCGCAAAAAGGATGCCGGCCCGCCCCTCACCACCGGTCCTGTTTCAATAGCACAGGGCACACTTACTTGATCACGAGTCTCAGCTTCCTCTCATCCCGGGCGCCGGTACGTTCATCTTTCACAGCCACCAGAGCCTCATATTCCCCGGCAGAGCCGTCAGGCAGATAACCGGCGATCAGTCCGGATTCGCTGTTGATCGAAAGGCCGTCCGGCGCCCCGCTCAGCTCGAAAACAAGATCGTCCCCGCTGCGGAAACGCATCTGGTAGGCTTTGCCGTTCTCATCGGCTGACACGAGGTGTCCCGCGGATGCACAGACCTCGATCCGGGCCTGGTAGTAGCTCGAACTGCCGCCCTCCGGCAGCTCGCCGGTCAGAATCAGCGGGTGTGCCAGTTCAGCCATTGCCGAGGGGCCGCTTTCGCGGCCTTTTGAATCAACTGCCGCAATCCGGTAATATGGCCGCCAGAATCGGACCGGCACATTGAAGCTCGTTTGCGGCCCGCCGGTTTCGAACAGAATGTTCGGCGGGCTCTGCTTTATCCCGTCGAGCCCTGCGTGATAGGCATACGCCGTGTCGCTTGCGGTGAAACCCCTTTCCGCACTGCCGTAGACCCGGTAGCGCACGGGCTCGGTTCCTCCTCCTCCCGGTTTCCAGCTCAGCCTGGCGCTTCGGGTAGCTTTATCGAACTGCGCGGTTATTTCCAAAGGAACCGCAGGGGCCCGGGCTATAAAAGAGAAAGACTTCGACCACCGGCCCCACACTCCCTCGCCGCTTCTGGCTCGAACCCGCCAGAAGTATGTCTGTCCCGGGTTCAGAAGGCCCAGGTAAGGAAGCTCGTAGGAGGTGGTTCCCCGGTCGGCTGTATGGCTTATCAGCTTGTGGAAGTTCGGCGAGAGCACACGGCGCATATCCTCGTATTCGCTGAGCTGAAACTCGTAGTCCCCGGAAGGCACACCCCCGGCAGGTGGATGCCATTTGAAAGTGAAAAGAGTTCCATCCGCAGAGCCGCCGTCAGGCGGGTAGAGTGCTGCCTCGACCCGGCCGGGAACCACGGGTGAAGAGCATTCGCGCCAGGCGTGGCTGATTTTTACCTTGCGCCCTGCCGGGCTTTGATCGGTGTAGAGAAACGTGTTCTTTCCCAGGCTCACTCCCGGCATGCCCAGGCGTGCCATCTGAAGGGTGGAGCGAAGATAAAGCCCCTTGACACAGACAACCGGCTCGCGGCAGCCGCTCACCAGGTCGAAACGCAGGGTGTAGGCATAGCGCGCCGGGTCAGCCGTGGGGAAAAACTCGTCCAGGTCGATATACATCCGCTCGTAATCACTTCCCGCGCTGGTCCAGATTTCTATCCAGGTTTCTCCCCTGTCGAAACTGAGCGAGACTTTCACTTTCTCGGCCTCCATGTCCCCCCGCGCGAAATCCAACTCCAGGCGGCCGCCCACCACCGGGTAGGCGCTTTGCACGGGAAGAATCACAGCGCCGGAATCGCCGAGCACGTAAACCCCGGAGCCGAACGGGCCGGATTCCTGCAATTCCACTCCACCGGTCTCCAGGTATTTCAAAGTTGAGGGATTGCTGAGATCGGCGTCGTAGGAAAGCTCCCCGTTCATCACGTTGGCGATCAGGCGCCAGCGCTTGTTCCAGAGATTGGCCTTGCTGCCCTCGAATTCTTTCCCATGGTAATTGTTGCCCGCATGCCAGGCCCAGGTGATCGCCTCCCCGGGCCGCAAGGTGAAATCCATGCTGTGGGAGGTGAGGCTGGGGTGCTCGCCGCCTCGCTTGCCCTCATAGTAATAAAGAGCCGATGAGGTTTCATCCCGCATGCGGCTGTCGTTGTGGCGCGCACCGTAGGAGTGTGTGCGTTTCATCAGGTCGTGGTCCGCCACGATCTGGGCCTCGCTGGCGATCGTTTTGTTGTCACGCAGAAGGCAGATGATGCTTTCATCCGAGTCCAGAAAGTGCCAGGCGCCGTCGTAGAAAACCTCCGCCGTGCTGTGCCCGTTGGGAAAACCCCTGCGCACCTTCAGGCCCGCGGCGCGCCAGAGATCGCTCATCGTCAGGCTCTCGTTGTAGCAGAGAGTATAGCCGTAGCAGTTATACATCTTGATTACATCGTTCACCTCGTCGTCCTCGGTGGTGGCGTGGAACCGGTGCTTGATCTCGAACTCCCAGAGAGCGCGCGCCTTTTCCTCATCGCTCATGCCCGGTTCGAGCACATAGTCGAGTATGCCCTGCATGGTTCTCGTATCGGGCCTGTCCGCCCGTTGAATCCAGGGATTGACCACGGCGACATCGCCCACGTTTTCCAGGCGCACGAAAAGATTCGGCTCCCAGTACTGGTTGTAGCCCCAGTAGCCCACGGGATCGCGGGTCATCTCGCCGTCGAGTCTTCCGTCCATGCGCACCGTATATTCGCGGCTGCCTTTGCTGATAATTTCAGTGTGGTATTTCGGCTCTGTGTTGCAGAGAGAGCGCAGATCAGCAGCAGAGGAAGGCCGTACGGATAAAATCAAAACCAGTACAGTGACAGACACTGTAAAATTTTTCATGGCTGCCTCGCAGGATGCGGGTTTGGGGCAAAACCGGTTTTATTTTTTATAGCTGAGCGCCACGCCGTCGTTGCCGGTGGACAGGATCACCGTGTCCAGCTCCGGATGGTTGGTGACATGGTCAAGGTAGTCGCGCATCGAAGAGGCCAGGCTCACTGCATTGTGCGCCACGATAATCCCACCCTTGGGGATCCGGTCGTAAATCAGGTCCAGGTACTTCTTGTAATCGCTTTTTGCAGCATCGATAAACACCAGGTCATACGTTCCTGTAAGCGTTTTCAGGGTCTGGAGGGCGTCCCCCTCGATAAGCTCTATCCGGTTCTGAACACCGGCTTTGGCAAAGTTTTCCCTGGCCATTCTCACCTTGTCAGCGTCGATTTCCAGGGTGGTAAGCCTGCCGCCGGTCTGTTTCAGTCCCAGGGCCATCCAGATCGCGGAGACACCATTGGACGTGCCGATCTCGAGCACGCTTTTCGCCTTCGAGACTTTCACCAGCATGTGAAGCAGGCGGCCGTCCCGGGGCGGGACGTTCATCATCGGGTTGCTCCGGCCGAAGCTGTGAAGCTCCATCAGGACTTTGTAGTCAGCATCCTGCATCTCGGAATCCGTGAACTGGCCCTGCTGCGCAAGACCTGCCGATACGATAAGCACCAGTAATACCGGGACCAATAACGTTTTCATCATTTCCCCCTCGTTATACCGTGAGCTTGAAATGCCCTGCATTATTTCTTTTTTATTCCGGCGCAGGCTGGCTGGGTAATTCGAAACGGATATACCTGTCAACCGGCCCGGTTTCGCAGTTGATAGTATATTCCGATTTGCCGCTGAACTGGAAAGTTCGCTCCTGAACCTCGCCGTCCTGCTCGTAGCAATGGGTCACTTTGACCGGATTATTATTTGATTCGGTGCGGCCCTGGCAATGGGCATAGATCCAGATCTGGTTCACCGCAGGGTCGCCGACATATTTCAGATAGACTGTTTCCGCAGGTTCATCCAGCACCACATCCGGGTCCATGCCGTAGTGCCAGTGAGCCACCCAGTCCGGAACCCGCGAGCGGGCCGCCTCTTTCCAGGGGCCGTCCGGGCCTGCGGTCGAGTAATATATCGCGTTTGCCGTCCTGGCTGCTTTGCTGCCCGCGTAGGTGCGGAAATAGCCCCCGGCAGTAAACCATTTGATTTTCGTTCCCGGTTTGGCACCGACTTTAAGCACCACCTCGCCCTTGAGCTTTTCATTATGGCGCAGAGGCTGGTAGTCTGCGTTCATGCTTACCGTATGGCGGGCAAGAGCCGCCGGGTCGCGAAGGTTCAGCCGGATCTCCTTGACTGTGGCAGAGTAGCCGTAACGGTCTCCGGGAGAATAGTTGAGCCGGTTTTCGCCTTTCAGCAGGCGCGGAAGGCTTACCGGTGCAAGCTGGCCCCAGGTATTGAGACACAGCTCGGCCAGACCGCTCTTTTCGCGAAAGTCGAAACGTAGAAGATAACCGTACGTGCCCAACACCTCTTGCGTGAAATCGATCAGCTCGCTTTTTGCATCCTCCGTGCCGCCGACCCGTTTCCAGCTCAGGCCGTTGTCTGTGGACAAAGATACCGCTGCCGGCCCCAGTGAGCGAAAGGACACGGTTGCCCCGTCGTCTGTTTTCTCGGGCCTGTCGAGCTCGTGCACCCGGCCCACGATAATATACGGCGAGCGCACCTCGAAAGTGACAAAGGCCTTTCCCTTTCCTGTAGTTTCAATTCCCAGGGCAGTCAGCCTGACATTTGCGTGATCGTAAGCTCCGCGCTCGAAATCCTCGTAAGCGCTTGTCAGCCTGGGAGAGTATGTGAAAAGCGCGTTGCCGTGCGTCCACCGCGACCAGCCGTCGTGCTTGCTTTTCAGGCCCCTGGGCTGCTGCTCGAACTTGCGCGTGAGAAACTCGATATCGAAACCTCCCAGGTTGGGCCAGGAATGGAACCAGCGGTTCTGCGGGTACCAGAACCGGGTGAGTGACTCTCCGGGCCGCAGGGCGAAATCCATGGTGTGGCCGTTCTTGTACCAATGGTACATCGGGGTGAGCTTGCAGGCGGCAAAACTGTCGAACATCCGCGTCTTGTCATCCAGGGGATAGAACGGCTCGATCCTGCGCGGCGGGTCGGTCCACAGAGACGGCACTGTCATGGCATCGCGCACGCTGGCCACAGATCCGTCCGGCTTGAGGAGCATGCCCCGCAGGTCCAGGTCGAAATAGCGCCAACCGTCGTCGAACCACACCTCA
>Ga0272442_10004084_pt1 | contig 20113 bp, 20 predicted proteins | sample SSMForm2O_FD_200262 | JGI IMG/M metagenome (GOLD analysis project Ga0272442, IMG submission 200262) | Marine sediment archaeal communities from Little Sippewissett salt marsh, Falmouth, MA, United States - SSM-Form-2O | ecosystem: Environmental > Aquatic > Marine > Wetlands > Sediment ... | reverse complement strand
CGTACCACTTCAATCCTTTGCTTGGTTTTCTCGGTTACCATTTTTATGAGATTACTGTCGTGGGCGAAGTGTCATATATTTTGATCTCCAAAAAAACCATACGAAATTGCAGAAACATAAAAGAAGTTGTTCACATATCAGAGTACATGATATTGGAGGCATAAAAAATCATGGCTGAGCACGAATTTAACCTGTTTGCGATGTTAGAAGGCCAAGAAAACACCGTTAGAAGAATACCTCTATCAGGAAATCTTCAGGATGACATTACGGAATTCATTCAAGAACAGAAGAGTTCATTCTATACTGATCAGTCAAAGGTTGATTTCTCTGGAAGCTACAACGCCGAAGCGGGTGAGATCTTCACAATAAGTGATTATCCACTATGTGAAGAAGTAATAGAAGCTGTTCAAAATCCTCTGAATTTCGACATCTTGGACTTGAGGGAGGAAACGCGTCGGATTGTCGCGTTGTTCGCAGGTAAATGGACCAATAAAGAGAAATCCATTTATTTCCAAGTTTTTGATGCTCGAAGAATAATTTCGAAAGGTTTTACAATTCTCAACTCAGGCAACACTTACACTAAGTTGAAAGATCCTGGTCTCACGCTTCAAGATAAGTTGACCGCCCTTTATCAAGGGAATGAGCTTCTTTTCTATTCATATGTCAATACAAGAAAATTTCTTGATTTGAGTGATTATTATCGAGAAGCAACGGATACAGACTTGCAGGAATTTGTAACCCGGCCTTTATTCCATGCAGAAAATCAAGAAATCTTTATGGAAAACGCCGATTCGTTGGTAAGAAAAAAAGTTGCACTCCTTCAAAAGAACAATGTTCTTAGGCATGTCACAGCAAAGGATATTCAGCAAGCCGCTAGAAAATATCGCATTACGATTAATACCAAGGGCGGTAAGATTATAATTCCATCAGATAAGAAGGAACTTAAAGAATTGCTGCGATTTCTGGACGAAGATTACTTTACAGCTACGTTGACTAAGCGTCAATGCCTAACAAACTCAAAGAAGTATATCGGACTGAATTAGATAAGTACGGTGAATTTTATAGGTCCTGTGAAAAACCGTGTCCCTTGTCATTGACTATCCACTTTGATACCGGGGGGCATCGTACCTATTTCTTCTCGTTTTTGTTGGGGCTAAGTCATGAATACCTATGGCATGAATTGACTATTTCTTCGTGGCCCTTCGCGCCCTATTCGGCTTCGCCCCTAAGGGGCAAGCTCAAGGGCATGCCTTCGTGGTGATAGGTTTTGATCGAGGATGGCGGGTGCCATAATTTATTGCGGAGCTTTGAGACAAAGGCATCGGCTGGAATGAAGCAGGGTGTCGCCGGAATGAATGGACTTGCCCATTATTGATTCTTCTTTTCCTTTTTCAATCTTCTTTTTTCCTTAGGATTAAGCGTGGCCTTTTTCTGTTGTTCTCTTTTGCCTTTGTCTTTTTTTCCCTTATCGCCCATATCTGTTTCTCCTTGCTCAGCCGAAGGCGAGCGTCTTTCGTTGCACTCTTCAAGATGTTCACATCAGACCTTTAGTCGCAGAAAATAACACAAAAGAAGGGAAACGTCAAAGGAAATTCATCCCAAAAAATCAAGGGAATCAAAGTATGATGGTGTGCGGTGCACACCCTGCCGGGCTGGATTCCTGTTTACACAGGAATGACATCCGACGCGATACGAACGACGAGCGACGATTACAGATTATATTCCTTCATCTTGTGGTAGAGAGTTCTTTCGCCGATGCCTAAAATTTTGGCAGCTTTTTCGCAGTTGCATTTTTTGGGCTGTGTTGACGGACTGAAGTGTTGGTATCGCCGTCCGTATTATGGTATCATGAGACTCATGGCGTGCAAGGCATTATGTACGCAAGGCAAACGTAAATTTGAATCAAACAGAAGGAACGTTATCATGCACTCTCGCAACATTATTGCTTTACTGCTCACTGTCGTATTATTCTTTGCCGGTTGCCAGAGCCCGTCTCGTGGCCGGGCTGATGATAACATTTCGGCGACGCAGGCGCTCCAGCACAATTCCGAACTGCGAAAGGCCCACCAGCATACCGTCATCACCGAGGATTGGGGCTCGCTTAGCTGGCTGGCAGGCAAAAATATTGGGAATGCCGAAGGACTCGTACTGGGCCGTGCCACGATCAAGCCGGGCAAGACCAATCCGCGTCATCGCCATCCGAAGTCGGAGGAAGTACTCTATCTGCTGAAGGGCTCGATAAAACACACGCTCGACGACAGGACGATTATTATGCATGCCGGAGACACGATAACGATTGCGCCGGGCGTCTTTCACAACGCCAGTTGCATCAGCGAGGAGGACGCCGATATGATTGTTGTCTATTCCGAGGGCATCAGGGGCTTTGAGTTGGAGTAAGGGAAATTAAAGGAAGGTATCCGGTACTTTTTCCGGCTCTGTTTCGGAGTCAGCGTTAATCCGTATCAACTGGATTCCTGCCTCCGCAGGAATGACAAGCATCGAGCATCTAATACAGATAATATCGAATATCGAACAAGGAATGTTGAATATCGAAGGATAGTATGATCGTGTGCGGTGCACACCCTACCGAATACGAGATATGAACGACGAGAATCAACAAACGTCTCGTTGCACATAGCGCTGCGACAGGTATAATTCAGTAAAAATCTGTAGATTATCGTAGTTTTTTATAGTGTTTAGATATGACGGCGAAGCAATTTTACAACTGGCAGACGGCGGGGGGGGGACGGACGACGTGATGCGGCTCGTGAATTGTCTTGAACGAGCGGACGTTGCGTGGTGTGCGATTGGGGATCTATCGGTGAATCACTGGGCAGAGCAACCGATGGTGACTCAAGATGTCGATTTCGTCGTGGCCGCGGAGGCGGTCGAACGCATCGTCTCGTTCCTCGAAGAGGCTGGATTTCGATCCGAGCGGTTCGAGTGGTCTATCAAGTTTAAGGGGCGTTCGACGGTCAGCATTCAACTCAGTACGGAGGATTTCTACTATGATTTTCCTTCCCGTGCCGTCCCGGCCGACGTGCACGGCATCCTTCTGAGAGTGGCCTCGCTCGAAGATACGCTCAAGGGGAAGATGAAGGCGTGGTCCGAGCCGGAGCGGAGACACAGCAAGCGGCTCAAAGACCTTGCCGATATTGCACCCTTAGTCGAGGCCCATCCCCATCTTTGGGAGCTGCTCACTGACGATCTTAGAGGGTAAGTAAACCCTCCAGGGAAGATATAACACCGAAGATAATATCGAATTTCCAACACCGAATGCCGAATATCGAAAGTTTGCTGGTGTGCGGTGCACACCCCACCGACTACACGGGTATTATTGGGTTCCGCCCTGGGCTTCAGCGGCTTGTGCGGCTTTGCGTGCGCGTTCTTTCTGCTTCCGCAGGGAATTGGCGGCACGCGTTTTTCTTTGTTTGTCTCGTCTTTTATTGAGCCTGTCTCTACGTGCTCCCATAAAAAATCCTTAGATTACATTTCGTCTCGTCTATTCTATTCTGTCAGGTTCCAGGCTATTTAAGGCCTTTCCTACGTTATTAAGCTTGTCTATAAAATAAAGAACCATGAATTCTATGCGGAAAGCACCGGAAATGCAATCACCTTTTGCGAAAATATGCCCTTGACTTGGTTAAAAAGGGGTAAGGAAGCTTGTCGCATGTGCCAAATGGATTCCTGTTCCTTCGGCGTTTCTCAGGATAGGTTTCACAGTACCGTAAGGTGTCCTCCGTAAGGAATCCCAAGAACTGTGGAGAATGATAAGTCTCGAATATCCAGGATCAAGTATCGAGAATCGTCTAAAGATTATATTCCTTGATCTTACGGTAGAGGGTTCGTTCGCCGATGCCTAAGATTTTGGCGGCTTTTTCGCGATTGCCTTTGGTTTTGGCCAACGTTTCCTCGATGGCCTGCCGTTCGAGCTGGTCCAGCGAGACGTCGCCCAAAGCGGCGGTGGGGCGGGTCACGCCTGTAAGCTGGCGTCGTTGCGTGATCTCCGGCGGGATGTCCTGGACGTCGAGCTTGTCGCGGTCACTCATCACGGTCATAGTCCTTATTGTATTGCGGAGTTGGCGGACGTTGCCCGGCCAGTCGTATCTGGATAGGGCGTCCCGGGCGGCTTCGGTGATGCCGGAGACGTTCGAGCCGACCTCCGCGGCCGCTTCTTTGAGGAAGTAATCCACAAAGCCCGGGATATCCTCGATCCGATCGCGCAGGGCGGGCAGGGTTATGTTGACGCCTTTGATGCGGAAATACAAGTCCTGGCGGAACGCTTTGTTTTCAATGAGCCTGGGCAGGTCCTGGTTGGTCGCGCTGATGATTCGCACGTCCACCATGGTGGGCTTGTTCGAGCCGACCGGGACGACGGCGCCGTCTTCGATGACGCGGAGCAGCTTGGCCTGCGAGCTTGGGGCCATATCGCCGATTTCGTCGAGGAACAGCGTGCCCTTGTCGGCGGCCTCGAAGAGGCCCTTGCGGTCGACAGCGGCGCCGGTGAAGGCGCCTTTGACGTGGCCGAACAGTTCGCTTTCCAGTAAGGTTTCCGTCAGGCCGGCGCAATTCACGGGCATGAAAGATTTTTGCCAGCGGCGGGAATTGTCGTGGATGGCTTTGGCGAGCAGTTCTTTGCCCGTGCCGGACTGGCCCTCGATCAGGACGGAGATGTTGGTCGGCGCCACGCGGCGGAGTACCTCGAAAATACCCGTCATGGCCGGACTTTTGCCTCGAACGCCTTCGAATATGAATTCCTCGTTAGCTGTTTTGGGTCCTCGCTCCCGGTTTGCGGAGGCGGCTGCGGCCTTCTGCGCCGCCTGGCTGACAAGGGTGCGAAGCTGGCCGATGTCGATGGGCTTAACGAGGTAATCGTAAGCGCCGCGTTTGATGGCTTCCTTGCAGGTTTCAATCGTGGCGTAGGCTGTGGCGAGGATCACCTGGGTTCGGTCGCCGTGCTTTTTGGCTTCTTCGAGAACGGTTAGTCCATCGATCTCGTCGTTCAGTTTCAGATCGGTTACGACGACATCGATCTGGCGGCTGCGAAGGATCTCCAGCGCATCTTTGCCGGTATAGACGGCAATGGCCTTATCGCATTGCTTCTCGAGCGCTTCGACCATGCCATCGGCGTGATCGCGCTCGTCATCGACAACTAAGATGACACCCGCTTTCTGCTTCAATATCTACCTCACTGGTCTTGGAGCGGCAGCCGGATCGTAAAGGATGTTCCTTTACCGAGTTCACTGTCCACCGATATCGATCCGTTATGCGCTTCGACAATTTTCCTGGCCGTCGGCAAACCCAGTCCGCTGCCGCGTGGTCGCGACGAGTAATACGCATCGAAAATATGCGGCACCTGATCCGCCGAAATCCCACGGCCGGTATCACTGATTTGAATGACGGCATCGTTTTTCTGTCGGTCCGTCCGAACCATCAACTCGCCATCACTCGTCATTGCCTGTTGGGCGTTGATCAAGAGATTCAGCAGGACTTGTTTTAACATATCTGCATCCACTTTGCAAACGAGCGGTTGACCGTACAAGCCCTGATGGATCGTCACAGAATGGCTGTGAGCCTGCGGCGAGTAAAAATCGATCATATCGCCAACCAGCTCATTAACGTCGATGCTGGCAAGCCGAAGCTCGGTCCGGCCGATATAACGGAGGAAGTCTTCGAGGATTTGTTCGAGCCGGTCGGCTTCTTTCTGAATGACGGCGATTTGCCTCTGCGCTCGTTGGAGTTCTCTGTTATTCCCTCCGGAACGCACTTGTGCCGATGGAGCGGACGCTAATTCCTCCAATTCTTCCCCAACCAGATCGAGCGTCAGTTTTACGGTCGATAAAGGGTTCTTGATCTCGTGGGCAAGGCCGCCGGTGAGCTTACTCAATTCCTCAAGCTGCACAAGATGCTGATTTGTGTTTGATTGTGTTTTGTAGCGTTTTTGGCATAGAACTGCGACAGCGCCGGCCACCAAACCCAGAACAAAACCGCCAACAAAATGCAGCACTTATTTTTCCTTTGCCTTTGTATCCTCTGCCTTTTCTTTTTTGTCTTCTGCAAGAGCCGCTCGGCGAGAGAGTTTCAGCCGGCCCTGATCGTCGATAGAGATTAATTTGACGGGGATAATATCGTTCATTTTGCACACATCCTCGACGTTCTTGACATATCCATCGCTTAATTCGCTGATGTGACATAATCCTTCGACGCCGGGGCTGATTTCCACGAAGACGCCGAAATCCTTGACGGATACGACTTTCGATTTTTGATAAATCCGCCCGACCTGAGGCGGCTGCGTGATCGACTCGATAATCTCCTTCGCTTTCAGATGCCCGTCTCCGCCGAGACAACTGATGTAAATCGTTCCGTCCTCTTCGACTTCAATTGTCGATTCGGTCTCTTCCTGGATGCTCTTAATGACTTTACCACCCGGGCCGATGACCTTGCCGATCATCTCCGGATCGATCTCGATACTGATCAGTTTCGGAGCGTACACGCTCAATTCCGACCTGGGCTGACTAATCGCCTGGCTCATTGTATCCAGGATTTGCAGCCGGGCGGTTTTCGCCCGCTCCAGGGCCTCGACCATGATATTATGCGCGAGTCCCTCGGCTTTGATGTCAAGCTGTATGGCGGTAATCCCCTCCGTCGTCCCGGCGACCTTAAAGTCCATCTCTCCGTAGTGGTCTTCCTCGCCGGCGATATCGGTCAGAAGCTCGTACCGGCCGTTTCCATCGCTAATCATGCCGATGGAAATACCGGCCACGGGTTTAAGAATCGGAACACCCGCATCCATCAGGGCCAGTGTGCCGCCGCAGACCGACGCCATCGAACTGGAACCGTTTGATTCAGTGATATCCGAAACGATCCTGATGGTATAGGCGAATTTATCATCCGGCGGCCTGACCGCTTGGAGTGCCTTTTCCGCAAGAGCCCCATGCCCTATTTCTCTTCGCCCAACGCCGCGAACCGGCCGGACCTCCCCGACGGAGAACGGCGGAAAGTTGTAATGCAGCGTAAAATTCTGGGCATACTCTTCCAGGAGACCGTCAATGATCTGGGCGTCCCGGATCGTCCCCAGCGTCACACTGACGAGCGATTGTGTTTCCCCCCGCGTAAAGAGCGCCGAACCGTGCGTTCTGGGCAGAATCCCTACCTCACACGCAATAGGACGCACTTCATTGTAACCTCGGCCCTCGGATCTTTTGCCGTCCAGCAGCAGCTTTTTGACCACCTCGCCCTCGACCGTATGGAGGATTCGCCTGACCATCGCCTTGTCATATTTGTTTTCGTTCGGCGACTCGGGATTGCCCTCTTCCGGACAGTACTCCGTCATCACCTGCTCGAACAGTTCTTTGATAGCCGTCTTTCGCTCTTGCTTACCCGCGATCTGTTTCAGCTCGTAAAGCTTATTTGAAATTTGCACCAGGATCTTTGATTGGAGCTGCTCGTCGGTCTCCACGAGTGGAATTTCTTTTTCTACACCAACCTTCTCGCGCATCTCCTCGATCATTTCACAAACCTGGCGGACGGTTTCGTGGGCCTTTGCAATCGCATCGGCAATAACGTTTTCGGGCAGCTCTTTCGCGCCGACCTCAATCATATTCATCGCATCTTTGCGGCCGCCAAGCAGCAGATTAAGATCGCCTTCTGCGAGCTGCTTATGTGTGGGATTGACCACGAATTCACCATTCACCCGGCCCAAACGGCACGCCCCCGTGGGTCCGAGAAACGGAATCTTGCTGATCGTCAGCGCCGCACTGGCGCCGATCATGGCCAGGATATCGGGATCGTTATCTTGATCGGCACTCAAGACATTGGCGATGATCTGCACTTCCTGGAAATAGCCTTCCGGAAAGAGCGGCCGGATCGGCCGGTCGATCTGGCGGGCCGTCAGGGTTTCCTTCGTGCTCGGCCGTCCTTCGCGCTTGATGAATCCGCCCGGAAACTTGCCCGCCGCACTTTGCTTCTCTCGATATTCCACACTCAGGGGGAAAAAATCGATATCGTCAAACCGGGGCGGCGCCGTCACTGCGGCCACAAGCACGACCGTATCGCCGTAATGAACGACGACGGCTCCGTCCGCCTGCTTGGCGATTTTGCCCGTTTCGATGGATAAGGTTCTGCCCCCAATTTCTCTTTCAACTCTGCAAACATCTGTCATATTGTGCCTCATCGGTAATATCCGCTGCGAGGAATGTTCGGCGCGATTCCGTTCATGCCGGGCAGGCGGGTGATCGTGTGCTCGGGTTACTTACGAAGACCAAGTCGCGAAATAATCGTCTGATAGCGCTTGGTGTCCTTTTTGTTCACGTATTTGAGCAGCGCAGATCGGGTTCCGACCATTTTCAGCAGGCCGCGTCGGGATGCATGGTCTTTGCGATGAATCTTGAGATGCTCGGTAAGTTCATTAATCCGCGTGGTCAATAGGGCGATTTGCACTTCGGGCGAACCGGTATCCCCCTCATGCACCTCGAAATCTTCGATAATTTTCTCTTTATCCTGCTTCGTCAGCATCTTTCAGACGTATCCTTTCTACATACATTCTCACATCATCTTCATCTTTCTATACTTAAACCAAGGATTATAACCGTTTTTGTCGGTCTTGCAACCCCTTTTTCCCCCGCCCCGGAAAAAAGAATTCACCGGATTGACGCAGCCGAACGGCATTTTTTTGTGTTTTAGACTGGATTTGCAGGATAGACAGGATAAACCGACAGGATTCGACGAATTGCTGCCATTCTCTCTTCTTTAGAGAGTGTCATTCCGGGGAAGTCCTACCCATCTCATTCGGAACACATGAATCGACAATTTTCAGAAGATGGCTTGCAAGTATAATCATTTCTGCCGCTTCATCTGGATCTTTGATCGTAACGTTTCTATGACTGTGAGGATTCTTGTACGATCCGATTGCCCCCGCAAACAAATTCGACAAGGCTTGACGTTCTGCTTGAACCGCGTTCTGGTCCGTAAGAGGGCCATTATCCTCATGAAACGCTTTTCGCATCAACGGTGTACCGAGTTCATTTGCACTAAAACCACCTTTCTTACGGACACCGACTTCTACCTGTTTAAATGCTTGAAAGACCGCCGTGTCGTACTCACCTCGGATGAACGCAGACCATATTTTCTGAGCGATAACTGGGTGGAGGAACTCTTTAGGCAAGAGGGTAGCACGCTTGTATGCTGATGTATCCTGCGAATCCGCTAGCTGTTTACCTCGACGCGTTACAAAGTAAATCCCTTGGGACATTGGCTTGAGGGCAATACATAATTCTGGCTCGAGCCACACCCATGCTTCCATAATGGCGCGCTGAACATCCTCAGGGCTACTGCGAAAGTTTAAGGTGTAGTTGTGCCGAGACAGGCCAATCCTGGCTTTGTCACGATCCTGCCGAAGTACAAGATCCAAGAGGAGAGGGCCGGCCAACTCTTCTGGCTCCAATGCGAGCAGTGTATCCGGGTCCGCTACGAGGTCTGCCAGAGACGTTTGATTCTCTTGTTTGAGCATACTAATCTCTTCCATTTATTAACGTTCATTAGGCAATTATAGATCATTTGTCGTTTTCTGTACTCTGTCTGCAACCATTAAAAGATAGCTGTCCATCGTATCCTAAAGATGCTCATTCTTATCGGGAGTGTATTTGTCTAAGATCAATTGTGCGGTCCGATCAAAGCTAAACGTAGCATGGTCCATCGCCGATCGATATTTACGCGGCAAGCGCCGGAATCTCCCGATGTGATTGCGAAGGTCATTGATGTGATAGACATACCATTCCTTGGCTCTATGCCCCCTGCGGTACTCATTCGTGCCTTTTGCGTATTTTGTCATCCAAAACTCGGAGATATCTTCATAGCGATGTATCCGCCTGACCTTACCTTCTCTCTTAGGAAAGAGGAGGTCCGTACAAATATTAAAACCCTTTCGCTTGAGATTAACATCCGCAAATAGGCATCGAGTTCCATCCGTATGATGCGCAAAAACAATGTTTCCGCCAAACATAACAATCTTCGTTAAGACGACGATATAATAAAATCTACCTTCATACTCAAATTCCAAAAGGTCGCCTATCTGTTGACGGATCACTTCAAATATTCCTCAGAAAAATAAGGTGGGCAACTCGCTTGTCCATGCCGTTTAATGTGTTGTTAAACATCAGCATGGACGGTCCTTGGGACTCCTTACGGAGAAAAACCGCCCATATTCCGAAGTTATTTATCTCGCCACATATCGATGGTCATGTCTTCGGCCCTGACGTATTCCGAGTGCCAGTCGAGGAACAGTGCGTTGCAGCCTTCCGCGTGGCGCGCCCGTGCGATGCGCCGTCCGTCGTTGATATGGTGGCTTTCCGAGTCCGGCAGGTGCGTGCGAATAAAAATGTCGCAGCGTATGATTTCCCGGCTGGTTTCGCTCTCGATGATGGGGCGCCAGTCGCCATCCTCGTTGTCGGCCATATAAATCGTTTGAGCCGGCCTCCTGAATACGGACAGTTTGGTGGGCTCTCCCACACTGGTTCCCGTGTTGTCGGTCCGGCTTGAAAAGGTCCAGTCGTTGAGCACGTAACAGACCGTCTGTCGGGAATTGGGAATGTCGTATAGACCGGAACCAATCGTTGGGAAGCTTTTGCAGCGATAAATTTTGACGCTTTTATAATCGCCCTTATTGTGCTTTTGGCCCACGTATGGCAGGAATTGCATAAACCAGATGGGATTACTGCCCGTGGAGCCGCGAGGGATGTACCACTCGTTATCCTGGGCGTAAAGTGAGGCCGCGACGCCAATCTGCCTCAGATTGCTCAGGCACGTCGTGCCCTGGGCCTGCTTCTTGACGCGCTGCAGGGCCGGCATCAATATCCCCATCAGCAGCGCAATAATCGCGATCACCACCAGCAGTTCAATCAATGTAAAGCCTGTGGCTTTCGCTCGAATACATCTTCCGTTGAACTTGATCTTTGCTCTGCTTTTCACAATAACGACCATGTCCGTACCTCCCATCGAAACGGTCTTTGCTATCTCACCGCGATCCACTTCAATGTATGATATCACATTTGATGGGAAAATACAAGCCCTTTGCGCCTTCTTTCAAAGAAGATTCTCTCACACCGCCAGGCATCCCCAAACAACGTCTAAAATGTCTGCCCATTACAAATCCTGGTGAATGTCATATTTCAAATGGGTCAACGTTGCGACGCCGTCATTGCGAATCGTGACAAAAAACAGATTGTTGAATTCTTCACCAATCGATGGAACTGGGCTTACCCCTAACGCATGTATGATTTGAGGAACGGTGGGGGAATGACCTACAACTAATACGACCTTTCCGACGTATTCTGATTTAATCAAATTGGCCACGTCTGAGGGTGAGTTGTAAAATTGAATTGAGAGCCCTAATCGGTCAGCCGTATTATTAACCGTCTCTATTGTCCGGTTCGTTTTGGTTGAAAAAATCGCAGATAATTCCTGGTCGCGAAGTAAACGGGCCAACGTTTCCGCTCTTTTTTCTCCCTCGGGTGTGAGTGAATCATTTGCCCTTTCTGCATGGCGAATGACCATGACGGTTATCACCTCCGGCGCGTGATGTTTGATCTTAATCGTTCCCAGTTGCACGTATGGATCAGAAGAATGAATCACTAAACGAATCGATGCAATCTTACAACCATTGAGGCCGAACAGGAAAAATGCGCTCACCGCGAACGACACAATCGACCAACGAAATTTGTTTCTGCTAAGTTTCATGGTTCCCATCCTTTCTTAAATGTGTTGGTTTTACAGAGTAACTTCCGTTCGTCTAACGATATATGATATCCCAATATGAATCTTCTACGGCTCGATTGACGGCAGAACCCGCCTTGGCTCAATGCCTATACATCATTCTCCGGATATGATTGATGCCCGTTCTCCATCTATTTAGGGTCGTTATGTGGTTTCCCGATCACATCCCAGCCGATTCGGCAAAATGCAAAAGAGCACAAGAGACTTTCGTTGCCGTTCCAAAGCTGTTCTATCCGCTGAATTTGATTATCGAGAGCGTTGCTCTCTTGTGCAAGGAAAAACGGGGAAAAAAATATCAACAAACGAGGATGCAGCCCCTGGGATTCTTTACGGAGAAAACAGAAGTCCGCCCAGGGCGACCACGCGGAATCGTTCTTATTTCCGGGTTTTCGCCAGGCCGGTTTGCCATTCCTGGCCTTTCTTACCCGCATAGAGCATGTAGTAGGTTTGGCCGATCTCGATGACCTGGGCCGTCAGTACGCCATCACAGTCCCATGCATCGCTGTCGGACGACGGTGAGAATACGGGATTGTGGGGATTCGGTTCGAAGGCTCGGAAATCGCGGGTGCGTACGTGCCCGACCCGCCAGATTTTGCCGTCGAAGCCGCCGTAGAGGATATGAAAGTATCGCGGCCCCTTGAATAATTCCGTCTCGCGCACGGCCCGGCGATCCCATGCCCGCCCGCTGCCTTTGAAGACGGGATTGGCCGGATTCTTTGTGACCTTGGCCGGATTGCTCTTTGGCGCGGTCGCATGACACAGGGTCAGTCCATCATGATACGATCGCGTGGCCTTGCCCGTGTAGATAATGTGAATCGTATCGCCCACGACGACGACGGAAGGGTGCGTCGAGCCGTCCCGCTCGTAGTCGTTATCGGCGGCGATCACCGGCGTTGATTGTACGCGCGTCCATCGGCCCATATCCCCGTTGCTGACCAACAGGCCGGTCTGCTCGGGCGTTCCCTTTCCCTTGCCCCGATAGTACATATAGAACTTGTCGTCGGCGGGATTCAGGAAGGGGAAGGGGTACTCGACGGCCTGATCGTCGAAGCCTTTGGCCGAGGGGACGACGATTGGATTACGAGCATTCTGCGTGATATCGGTCAGGTCGCTGACGGGCGCCGTTGCGTGCATCAGCAGCCAGCGTCGGCTTTGCTCGCGCTTACACCAATAGTAGTGAACCGTCTCGCCAACGACGATGGCGTGGGTTGCAGCCGCCCACTCCGGCGGTTCGAGAGCCAGGATCGGATTCACCTTCTCGATCCGCTTGAAACTCGCAAATACCTCGAACGGGATCGCGTCCTTGCCCTCCACCTTATCGCTACGAACCGTTTGCGATTGGCCAACAGCGTGCGTGGTCCAGAAGAGAACAAGCATGAGAAATGAGGTGAGAGGCATTAATCTTTTTAATGTATTCATATCATGTAAATCCCAATGATCTGTCGTTAGAAAATTCAGCTTGTGTAAAAACCAACCCATTCCACGAAATTCCTTAACAAAACCTCTTTATATACGACAAGATAACTCTTTGCAAGCGCCAGTTGATGTCGCCCCTCGACCTTTTCAGACTCTCAGGGCACGATTGCCCCTGAGAATGCTTTCTGTTAGGCCGGCGGTTGGAAATCATTGTATTCTCAGGAGATATATGATATGAAGGGACGATGTTTATGCAGGTGATTTCCTGTGCCGTGTAAAGAGGACGTCCCGCAAGGAAAGGATCGTATGTTCATTGAGACGAAGCTGAAAACCATGTTACATTATCGAAGCATTCTCATTTGCCTCCTGGTGCTGATCGTCTGCTCTACAGGAATCAGCGCTTCCGAATCCTCGAAACTGCCGGACATCTTTCGGCCCGAACAGTTGCTCTGGGAGATCACCCTGGGGCACCATCAGTACACGGTTCCGCAAATCGATCGTGGGTATATCTTTTTGGGGATCAACGACATGTTTCTCGAACATCCTGTCGTGAAAAGGACGGGAGGCGGCATTTTGATGTGTGTGGACCAGGCGACCGGTCGGATGATCTGGCAATTGCCCATTCCGCGTTTTATGGACGGCGTCAAGGCGCCGTACCACTTTAACAAATGGAAATGCGGCGTGTGTTCCCGGCCGGCGATTGAAGGCGACCGACTTTATATTACAGGGCCTCGCGGCGACGTTCTTTGCGTCGATCGTTTTGGCCAGGCCAACGGTAACGACGGTCCGTTTAAGAACGAGATCGAATATATGGGTGTGCCGGAGGATTCGGATTATCAATTGACGGATAGTGATGGGGATATCATCTGGCAATATAATATGCTCACCGAAGTCAAGGTATTCCCTCACGACGTATGCGGTACGTCTCCGTTGTTACTCGGTGATTACCTTTATGTGGCCACGGGAAACGGACAGGACGACCGACATCGATACATTGCTAATCCCCAAGCCCCCAGCCTTATTGTTTTGAACAAGCATACGAGCCAGTTAATCGCAACGGAGGGCCAGCTCTTTGGCGACCGGCTCCTTCACGGCGGCTGGTCGTCGCCCATCGAGGCTTCCGCAGGCGATAAAACCCTGGTTCTTTACGGCGGCGGCGACGGGATCATGTATGCGTTCGAGCCGATCACGCATGCGTCGAAGAATGGAAAGCCTCAGACACTGAAAATCGTGTGGCAAACCGATTGCAATCCTCCGGAATACCGTATGCGGGATGGAAAGCCCGTTCCCTATTCGCGCCATAGCAAAAGGAGCCCCGAAGGCCCAAGCGAGATTATTGCCGACCCGGCCCTTTATAATAACCGCGTTTATGTTACCATCGGCCAGAGCCCGATTCACGGACCGGGGCAGGGGATACTGGTTTGCCTCGATACCGCCACCGGTGAAAAAATATGGGAATCACGCAAGGTGGATCGCAGTCTGGGCACGCCGGCCATTCACGACGGGTTGCTCTATTTACCCGATTATTCGGGCCGTTTGCATTGCTTTGACGCGGATACCGGCCGCCAATACTGGCAATATGATTTAGACGCCCCCATGTGGGAATCCTCCGCCGCGGTGATTGGGGATAAGGTGTATATAAGTACCGAAAAAAAGCATTTGTGGGTCTTCAAGACGGGGCGTGAACCTCAGTTCGTCACTAAATGCCGGCTCGATTCAGTGTCCATCACACCCACATGCCATGACGGCGTCCTCTATCTTCCCACTCAAAGACGGCTTTTTGCCATTAAACTCCGTCCCTAAGATGGACGTTCCGCAGAAAACAAACGGTAGTCAATAACAACTCCGTCAGCGAGAAGTTGAGTTCCCCGGCGTTGTATCCTCGAACCGGGCGGTACCTGAACGAGCACCAATGCCTGATCCGGTGCGAGCGTCAAATGATCGCCGTCCTTTGCGTTGTGGAGAACGAAAACGCCCGTCACCAGATCGTATAAGTCAACAGAGCGAGGAAGATGCAATGTGATGGTTCTGGATGATTGGCAGGGATTGTAGTAGAGATGAGTCGGATAGGCAGGCGGATGAAACCAGTCCGTAGCCAGGCAATCCCATCGCAGGACACCCGGGACATCGGTCAGATCGACGATCCCCCCGAGGAAACCGACGTGATTGCCCATGTACAGTGAAAGATTGTAGGCACTATCACTAAACCACTGCGACCGTTGAGCGAAATAATCTTTCGGATCCACTCGCGAGAGCCCCGGAACCCATCCGAGAAGAACCGGATCGCCGGTTGCGTAAGGGCGTAAGGTTCGATTGGGACTCGGGTCCCAGGATTTCAGACCTTCATAAAAGAGATGGTTGTTCGGATCCCACCGGATCTTCCACTTTGCATGATCCTGATGATTGGCGTCCAGCCCCTCACCCTGGAGCAGTCGTGCCGAGTTGGCGGCGTTCAACGCATAACGGGCAATCGCACGCGCGTAACGCTGATCGTATCGAACGACGGGGATGAGCCAGGCCGGCCCCTGCAATGATCCCATTGTGAACGCGTAGAACCCGTCGTCGCCCCAGCGTGCCCCGTCCAGACCGTCGCAGGTGATATTGCCGAATCGCATCCCCCGAGTGATGCGCCATGTATGACGCTTCGGATCCCCGTCTCCGAACCAGGCGGAAAGAACGCGATCGATATCAATCTCCGGCCCGCCCCGGACGTTCAGGCGGGCGGCTGTAAGCGGGCCCATAGCATGAGTTATTTCATAGCGCCCCGGATGCTTCACATACCAACGCAGTGCGGCCCTCGCACAGACGATCATGTCCTCGTCCCCCGTCAATGCAGCGCCCGCGAGCAACATCCAGGCAACGCTTGGAGCATGACCGAGTCGATTCATCGGCTCATTGCGTCCTCCCGCCTTCTTGTTCTTGAAATCCCATCCGAGCACATCAAAGTTCGGACGCTCGGGGCAGCCTAAGCCGCGAGCGATGGTAAGAAATGCCCTGGAAGCGGTTATGGCTTGATGCTTGAGTTGCGCGTCCTCCGGATATTGCGCTGCGAGCATCGTTCCCAGGATGGCATTCCAGTAGCCGTAAATGCCTGAATGAATGATGGGCGACCGATTCCCAACAGACAGACGGTAGAATCCGTATGTAGGATCGTACCATGCTTTGCAGCGAGAGACATAATCGATGCCGTGGAAGTCCCGTGGATCGTGCCCCGCCAATCTCGCCCCAACCACTGCCGAAAGGCACGTGATCGATTCTCCACTCAGTTTCCAGCCAACGTACGACTTCATGAGAAACGCAGGATTATTTTCCCTGATTTCCACAACAGGAAAACCACCGCCAACAGCCTGAGGATCGAGTAGGCGTTCATAATAGGCTTTGGATATCGCACGCCAGTCCCGCACTGCCAAAGGCTCCGGCACCTGAGGCATCTGTTGCACTGCCGCGATGGTGCTCTGGGCCGATCCTTTCGTTGATGTATAACCGGCCGGTGAGAATGCCCCGACGAATATCCACAGAACGAGAATGATTGTCGTCATTGAGATTTTATACATATTTAACTTTCGTCTATGGGCACCGCTTTTGTTCGAGGAAGGCTTCCAGGATTTCCGCCGCGGCCACGGCGTCCAGGCGTTCTTTCATTTTACCCCTCGTCAGGTTCGCGGGTGCGAGCTTTTCTTCGGCGCCGAAACTGCTCAATCGCTCGTCCTGGAATAATATGGGAATATTGAGGGAAGCCTGTAACGGGGCCGCGAACTTTTTAACGAGTTGGGCTTGAGGGCCTGCGGAGCCGTCCATGTTCAAAGGTAATCCGATGACGACGGCTTCGACGGTCTCATTCTCGACAATCTGAGTGATCTTTTCGAGCAACAAGTCGCGGTTTTGAAGGACCGTCAGCGGCGAAACAATCGTCTCGCCGGGATCGCAAATCGCCAGTCCCGTCCGCCGGGTGCCATAATCTATCGCCAAATAGCGCATGCCTTGAGATTGATTATTGAATATTGTCTATGGACTATTGAAAGGATTGTACGAATCTCCCAAGAGCTTACGTACAAATAGTCCATAGTCATTCGTCAATCATCAATTCCTTTAGTTTTTCTTACAGGTATTTGTCGCCGATGTTACGCTCGATCAGTTCGAGCAACTCCTTGATTTTCGATGTCTGATCGATATGGCATACGAGCGTGGCGTCCGGGCTGTGGGCTACGACCATATTCTCCAGGCCGATGGCGGCGATCAGGTGGCCCTTGTCTTCGGTGACGATGATGCTGTTCGTGCAATCGAGCAGTTCGCTCTGTCCGGCGACAACGACGTTATTGTGCGTGTCGGAACTGATAATGTCCGCCAGGGCGGCAAAGGAGCCCATATCGAGCCAGCGACAATCCAGCTTGATTGCGTGAACGCCCTCGGCCTTTTCCATGACGGCATAGTCGATGCTGATCTTCGGCAGCTTGAGGAACCATTCCAACAAGACTTGTTGCTGATTCGGGCCGTCCCAGCCGGCCTGAATTCTGGCCAGAGGTTCCACGGTCTCGGGCTGATACTTTGCCAGATTCGCCAGGATCGCCCGGGCTTTCCACACGAACATGCCGGAATTCCAGAAGTATTGACCGCTGTCCATGTATTCTTTGGCCGTTGCGGCGTCCGGCTTTTCCTTGAACGCCTCGACGGAGTAAAGCTCGTTTTGGCAATCGGGGGATTCACGGGGATCGATGCATTTGATATACCCCAACGATGTGCTGGCAAACGTTGGCTGGATGCCGAAGGTGATCATCTTCTCCGGGTTGTGATTGACGAAGGTCACCCCGTCCCGGAGTGCCTGTTGAATCACCTCGGCCGGCTTGATGATCTGATCGGCGGTGACCACGGCGATGGTGGCATCGGAATCGTATTTCGACAAGACCGTGGCGGCCAGCCCGATCGCCCCGGCGGTATCGCGCACGGCCGGCTCGGAGATGACATTGTTGGAAGGTAATTCCGCAAGATTCTCCCGGACGACGTCGGCATACCCGGCGTTGGTCAGGACGATGATATTTCTCAGGTCAAAGATGGGCTGCAAACGCTCGAAGCACCGGCGAAGAAGCGTCTGGCCGTCAAGGAGCTTCAAAACCTGTTTCGGGCGTTTTTGCCGGCTCAGCGGCCACAATCGTTTGCCCGTCCCCCCGGCCATAATGACTGCGTAATCCATTTTTGCCTCCAACAATCCCAACGAATATCATAACGAATGTGTCTCACACAAGATAGTTCTTGTTCATTTCGGTTTTCGACCGGATGTCCCGTGCAAAATCATCATATCCCTTCTTGCCCATAAGGGCAAAGGTGGCTTCTTTGCCCAATTCGACCGCAGGCTGGTCATACGGATTGATCCCTAATACGGCCCCGGTTAGGGAAGTGGTGACTTCATAAAGATAAATGAACTGACCCACGGTATAAGCATTCACCCGGTCGAAAAGAACGGTCACATTGGGCCGCTGACTTTCTACAAGGGCATACTCTGTGGCCTTCTTTTCGTCGTTGAGCAGCCTGCTCATTCTCTTGCCCGCTAAAAAAGCAAGCTCCGGCGCACAATCCGGCGCCGGACCGATGACGGGATCCTTGTCGAAGGTGTTGACCTGGAGAAACGTGAACAGCTTATCATTGGGCCCCTCGCGATAGAGCTGCACCTGGCTATGCTGGTCGGTCGCGCCAAGGGCTTTCACCGGCGTCGGCCCCGTCCAAACCTCGCGATCTTCCAAATCCAGTTTCTTGCCGAGACTCTCCGCCCATAATTGCCGATACCAGTCCGCCATATCCTTGAGGGCATAGCTGTAAGGCATCATGACGGAGAGCGGCTTGCCATTCTTATAATAGTGATAGTTGATCGCAGCAATCATCGCGGCAGGGTTTTTTGAGAATCGCGTAGTCTTCACACGATCATCCATATCGCGGGCGCCGGCGAGGAGCCGGTTGATCTTGATGCCGCACATGGCCGCGCTAAACAGGCCCACGGCGCTGAGGACGCTGAATCGGCCGCCGACGCCGTCGGGGACTTCGAGCGTTTGAAGCCCGTCGGTGTCGGCGATGGTGCGCAACGTGCCCGCCTTTGCATCCGTCGTCGCCACCACCTGCTTTTGATAACGTCCCTTGCCGAGCGTGCGAATCAGCATGTCACGGGCGATCATAAACTGCGCCGCGGTTTCGGAGGTTCGACCCGACTTGCTGATGACGTTAAAAACCGTTCGTTTAAGTCTTTTTCGCGTCATGTATTGAAGAAAGGAGCCCAACTGAGCCGGATCGACATTATCAAGGACATACAGGTTCGGTTTCCTGGATCGTTTGTCATCGGGATCCGGCAGATAGGGCCGTAACGCCGTATCCAAAGCAATGTTGCCCAAAGCCGAGCCGCCGATACCCAAGACGACGAGATCGTCGCATTCCTCTCGAAGGATTTTCACAAGGGCATTGACGCGTCTTGAAATGCGTTGATTGTAAGGCAGATCTCTGAACGGCGTCTTTCCGGCTTTCCGTTGTTTGTTGATCTGTGAAATCAACGGCTTCATTTTTTCATCGAGCATTCGGAATTGACTTGGAGAAATTCCATGCCTTCCGCCAATAACATCGGACATGACATTTTTGTAGTCAATCTTAATCTGTGATTTTGCCACTCGTTTGTCCTTTCTCTTTCTTCCATGTCTGCAAGGCAACGATTACTTCTTGCTCTTTTCTATCGCCGCCGGGGCGCCGAAGAATTTTTTCAGACGCTCGGTGTTGAACTTGGGTTGGCGGTCGTAGGTATAAACGCCGTTGACTTCCTGTTCGATGTCGGTCAGTTGTGTATAGCAATACCCGGCGATATTCGGATGATCTGTTAGAATACGCGTAAGCTGGCCGATCAGCGTTTCGACCTGCTCGGAAGTCTTGCCGTACCCCCATTTGTTCCGGCTCGTGC
>Ga0272442_10004083_pt1 | contig 20113 bp, 16 predicted proteins | sample SSMForm2O_FD_200262 | JGI IMG/M metagenome (GOLD analysis project Ga0272442, IMG submission 200262) | Marine sediment archaeal communities from Little Sippewissett salt marsh, Falmouth, MA, United States - SSM-Form-2O | ecosystem: Environmental > Aquatic > Marine > Wetlands > Sediment ... | reverse complement strand
ATTTGTTCTGAAATACTGCGTGTGATTGGATACAAGCGGGTCCCGGCCCCCCCTGCTAAAATAATACCCTTCATAAATCAAATCTTTTTCTGAAAACAAAGGTAATATAATTCAGTATTTTGATTTTAGTATTTCCCTGAATTATTTATACTTCGGAATTTAAGTTCAGAATAAAAACAGATTTATCAATTCCTTACAATTATTTAATTGATTAAAACCTTTGAAATAATGATTAGAAATTATATTTTTGCGCGCTGATAATTATTATAATGTCTAACTTATTAATTTATTTACATTTACATGACTGAAGCTAAAAAAGAAACAAAAGAGCAGGAGGAAGTAAAACAGAATACGGAATCCGCTGCCAAAGAAGAAAAAAAAGCCAAGAGGAAAACAAAAGCAAAAACAGAAGAAAAAAAGGAAGAAACTGCTGAAAAAGCCAAAGAAGAAACTGCAACAGAAAAACCTGTAAAATCGGGGCAACCTACTGAAGTTGCTGAAGAAAAATCCCTGAAGACTTCCCCAAAAACAGGTCAGGCAAAAGAGGGAAAAGCTGAAGAAAAAAAAGATAAAGAACCTGTTTCTGAAGAGAAAACTGAAAAACCTGCCGCTAAAGCAAAAAAAGAACCGAAGGCAAAAAAGCCTGAAAAACCGGAAAAAGAAGAAAAGGAACCTGAAGCTGAAAAAAAGGTTGAAGAAGAAAACAAACCAACCGTTAAGGAAACTGAAAAGCCGGTTGATGAAGTGCCTAAAAAAGGGACGAAAGAAACTGCCGAAGAAGAACCGGGAAAAGAGGACGAAGTTACTGCCAAGGAAGATATCCAAGAAGAAGAAAAAGCTGAAACGAAGGCAGACATTGAAGTAAGCGACGATAAAAAAACAGTTACAGAAGACTCCAAAGAAAAAGCCGGAGCCCCTACGGCAGAAGAAAATAAAGATTTTGACTGGACCAGCCTGGAAGACAACCTCGACGTCTATACATCTAAACAAAGGACAGAACTCGAAAACCTTTATAACGATACCCTTTCAACTGTTCAGGAAAAAGAAGTTATCGACGGGACTGTTATATCGATCAACAAACGCGAAGTGGTTGTCGATATAGGGTACAAATCAGACGGCATTGTCAGCCTGAACGAGTTCCGGTATAACCCTGAATTAAAAGTCGGCGATAAAGTTGAAGTTTACATCGAAAGCCTTGAAGACAAAAAAGGGCAGATGATCCTTTCGCATAAGAAAGCTAGGGCAGTCCGTTCGTGGGACCGTGTTAACGAGGCGCTCGACAACGACGAGATCATCAAAGGGTACATAAAATGCCGTACCAAAGGCGGGATGATCGTCGACGTATTCGGGATAGAAGCCTTCCTGCCCGGGTCGCAGATCGACGTCAAACCTATCCGCGATTACGATGTGTTTGTAGGGAAAACCATGGAATTCAAGGTTGTAAAAATCAACCACGAATACAGGAATGTGGTAGTTTCGCATAAAGCCCTGATCGAAGCTGAGCTCGAACAGCAGAAAAAAGAGATTATTTCGAAACTCGAAAAAGGCCAGGTTCTTGAAGGCACGGTTAAAAATATTACATCGTATGGCGTATTTATCGACCTGGGCGGCGTAGATGGGTTAATCCACATTACCGACCTTTCGTGGGGCAGGATCACACACCCGAATGAAATTGTAGAGCTCGACCAGAAGCTGAATGTGGTTATCCTCGATTTCGATGACGATAAAAAACGGATCGCGCTCGGACTGAAACAACTCACACCTCATCCATGGGATAAACTCGATGAGAACCTCAAGGTTGGCGATTCTGTCAAAGGGAAAGTGGTTGTACTGGCCGATTATGGCGCTTTTGTGGAAATTGCACCCGGCGTCGAAGGATTAATCCACGTCTCTGAAATGTCGTGGAGCCAGCACCTTCGCAGCGCCCAGGACTTCCTCAAGGTTGGCGACGAAGTGGAAGCCAGCATCCTTACCCTCGACCGCGAGGAAAGGAAAATGTCGCTTGGCATGAAGCAACTTAAAGCCGACCCGTGGGAAAACATTGAAGAGAAGTTCAGCCTCGGCACGAAACATTCCGCCACAGTCCGTAATTTTACCAATTTCGGTGTATTTGTCGAAATAGAAGAAGGGGTCGACGGATTAATTCATATTTCAGATTTAAGCTGGACAAAAAAGATAAAACACCCGTCAGAATTTACATCCATAGGCGAATCGATTGAGGTTGTAGTCCTCGATATCGATAAAGACAACAGGCGCCTCAGCCTCGGGCACAAACAACTGGAAGAAAATCCGTGGGATGTTTTCGAAACCATCTTCACAGTCGATTCAATTCACGAGGGGACGATTGTGGAATTAATGGATAAAGGCGCTGTGGTCGCCCTGCCGTACGGGGTTGAAGGTTTTGCAACGCCACGCCACCTGGTCAAGGAAGACGGGAGCAAAGTAAAAGCCGATGAAAAGCTTGATTTTAAAGTGATTGAATTTAACAAATCTGCAAAACGGATTATTGTCTCTCACTCACGTATCTACGAAGACCAGCAAAGGGCAGAAAAAACAGCGAGGAGAAAGGCCCAGGGCAAGGCAACGAAAAAAGCACTTAAAACTACCAGTGAAAATATTGAAAAAACAACCCTTGGCGATATCTCGGAACTGGCTGCGTTAAAATCGCAGATGCTTGCCAACGAGAAGAAAGAAAAAACCGGGAAAAAGGAAGAAATCAAGAAAAACGATAAAAAAGAGGAATAGTCCGCAGGATTTCGTATATTGAATCATGGATTTCGAATCGCATAAAAAAGATAACTACACGCTCGTAAAAGTAAACACCTCGAAGCTGGATTCTTCCAATGCGCCCGGCCTGAAGTCGGAATTGGTCCTGATCAACAGCAAAGGTGCGAATAGTATCGTGCTTGATTTATCTGCCTGTAATTATTGCGATTCATCCGGGTTAAGGGCTGTGCTGGTTGCCAACCGCCTCTGCCAGGATGCAATCGGGACTTTTATACTTTGCGGGCTTCAGCCCGATGTCGAAAACCTGATCCGCATTTCCATGCTCCACACGGTTTTATTAATTACCAAAAATGTGGAAGAAGCAGAGGAATTGCTCAAAAAAAAAGAAGACCTTTAACCTGGTTCAATGTAAGACAGGATGCCATTTGAATTGACCATATTGGGAAGTAGTTCGGCAATCCCTACTTCTGAAAGATATCCAACCGCTCAGGTACTGAATGTGCATGAGCGGTTTTTTTTAATCGACTGCGGGGAAGGTACACAGATTCAGATGAGGCGGATGAAATTCAAACTGGGGCGGGTCAACCGGATATTTATTTCACACCTTCATGGCGACCACTACTTCGGGCTGGTGGGCCTGATTTCCACATTATCGTTGCTGGTGAATAAAAACGATATTCATATTTACGCCCATCCCGAATTGGAATCGCTTATCGGTGGGCAACTCGGGCACATAAAAGGGGGCATGGAATTCAATGTTTATTTTCATCTCCTCGATTTAACTATGCCATCCCCGGTTTTTGAAGATGATAAGGTGAGCGTAATTTCATTTCCGGTAAAACACTCCATACCCACCTGTGGATTCCTTTTCAGGGAAAAGCCCAAACTTCCGAATATAAAAAAACGGATAATTGAAAAATACGGGATACCCATCAGGCAAATCCAGGCAATCAAGGAAGGCGCTGATTTTATAACAAAATCAGGGGAAATTATTCCACACAGCCAACTGACCATTCCTCCAAAGAAGACGAGGTCATACGCATTTTGTACCGACACAGCCTATTACGAGCCAATTATTGAAATAGTAAAAAATACCGATTTACTTTACCACGAATCGACCTACCTGAACGATAAAAAAGAATTTGCCGGGCAAACGCTTCACTCAACGGCTGAGCAAGCTGCCACCATTGCCTTAAAGGCAAATGTAAAGAAACTGGTGATCGGGCATTTTTCAAACCGGTATAAAAAACTGGACGGATTCCTGAAAGAAGCCCGGCAGGTATTTCCGGAAACATACCTTGCCACCGAGGGGGAGAAGTTCAGAATTTTATATTAAGGCTCAGGTTCAAAAAAATTCCTGTTAAAATTAACAAGGTAGAGTTTCTCAATCGGGCGGGTAAAGGCGGTATACATCCACCTTAAATACTCTTTACTGATCATATCTTCGGCCACATAGCCATGGTCGATAAAAACGGATTTCCACTGCCCCCCCTGCGCTTTGTGGCAGGTAACAGCATAGGCGAACTTTACCTGCAAAGCGTTGAAATAGGGATTCTCCCTGATTTTTTCCCAGCGTTTCCTTTTATTTTTAATATCGGTGTAATCTTCTGAAACAGCCTCGAAAAGGCGTTTTGAGTCTTCATTCGAAAATGACGCAGTTTCAATGGCAAGGGTGTCGAGGAATATTTTACAATCGATCTCGACATCGCTGTAGTCGATGAAACGAAGGGCCACATCAGCATACCGGAAGCCGTACAATTCCTCATACCCGTAAATTGTGGCAATTTCAGCAATATCGCCGTTGGCTATAAAATCCATTTCCTCGTTTCCGCCTATCCAGAAATAGTTGTTCTTAACGACCATTAACAGGTCGCCTTTCGATAGTTCATCCTCGCGGAACAAAATCGTGTTCCTTATCCCTTTATTATAAAGGTTGGCCCGTTTGTTTGAACGTGTGATAATGGTAGTCTCGAAGATTCCGTCTTTATTGTAACAATCGGAAATCTTCTCAATAAGGCTTTCGCCTGGTATTCTTTCGATATCGCTGAAGCCTTCGAGCCGAATCCTGAAAAAGCCGTCGACAGGATTTTCATCCTGAATCCTTTGCCGGAGGTTAGTGGCATTAATCAGTATCCCTGATTCCACCGATTGCCTGACCACTTCGGTCAGTTCCGATTCGCTGGCGCCAAATCCGTATTGCTCCAACTGGAAAATTTCAAGCGCAGGGCTTATGTCAAGACCCACAGGTGGCAGTTGGGCCGTATCCCCGACAAGGATCAACCTGCAATTTTCACCTGTATAAACATATTCCACCAGGTCGTCGAGCAACCGGCCCGAGCCGAAAATATTCTGTTCGGCAGGTTGGTTCGAAATCATCGATGCCTCGTCGACAAGGAAAACCGTATTTTTATACAGATTCTTATCAAGCACGAATTTCCCTGTCCCGTCGGCCGAAGATTTCTGGCGGTATATTTTTTTATGGATAGTGTAGGCAGCATGGCCTGTATAATTTGATAACACCTTGGCTGCCCTCCCTGTCGGGGCGAGCAAAACACTCCTAATCTTAAACTTTCGTAAAGCTCTAACCAGCGAGGCGACCATGGTTGTTTTCCCCGTCCCGGCGTAGCCTTTAATTATAAAAATTTCATCCTGTTCCGGAGATGTAATAAACCCCGCAAGTTTCGCCGTTAATGCGGCCTGCCCGTTGGTCGGAGGAAAACCAATCGAGTCCCTAATTACCAACTGAATGTGATTTTTAATCATACCGGCTAAATTAACATTAGTTAAAGGAATGTAATTTATTTTTTTTCTTAAATTTGCATGCTAACGAAATAAACTTATTAAATAAAATACAATGAGAACAGTACTTCAGATAATCCTTTTTGCCGTTGCAGTCGTGCTTGCTTACTTTGTCTACAAGAGCATCCAGGATCCTCTTGATTTTGAAAAAGCAAAAAATGAGAGATACGATGCAGTCGTTCAAAAACTGAAAGATATCCGTAAAGCACAGGTTGCCTACAAAGATGTTTATGGCAGGTATACAGGCAGTTGGGACACATTGATCAATTTTGTAAAATTAGATTCAGTTAAAAATGTGTATAGTGTTGGGATGTTGACTGACAGTATGTTAGCAGAAGGTATTGATACCGAAAAAAAAGCACTCAGGTTAGGATTAATAATAAGGGACACTATCAGGGAAAGCGTACTGACCTCCATTTTCACGCCCGATTACCTGATTGACGATTTACAATATATCCCAAACATTGATGAAAAAATTGAATTCCACCTGGGAGCAACTATCTTTACAACAGGCTCTGGGATTAAAGTACCCATTTTCGAAGCAAAAGCCCATAATAACAATATTCTGATGGGGCTCGACAGGCAACTGGTTATCAACCTGAACGACGAAAGGCGTATCCAGGGTAAATACCCAGGGCTCAGGGTTGGTTCACTGGTTGAAGCAAACAATAATGCCGGAAACTGGGAATAAAACAAATGCATGAGTTAGATTGCACTGACGAAACGTTTGACCTTAATTTTACAAGCGAATATAAGTTATCCATCCAGTTAGGCCTGGATGGATTTTCTTTTTGTGTTATCGACAACATCAGGAAAAAATACCTCGTCCTTAAGCATTTCCCTTTTTCGTTGAGCAACGACGAATTCCTTTTCAGGAAAATAAAAGAAATTATGGATGATGAGGAAATATTAAACCGCCTGTATAAAAACACCATTATAAGCTTTGTAAGCCGTAAATTTACAGCGGTGCCTTCAGGGTTAAAAGCTGATATAAACGACATTTACAACCTGAATTTCCCACCTGCCCCCGACGAAATTACCGGCTCGTTTAATACAAGTTCGTTTAATGCAAAAATTATTTATGCCAGCCCCCGGAAGCTATGCGAATTCTTAACAACTCGTTTTGAGAATCCGGTTTTTATCCACCAGGTAAAGCCTCTTATAAAACTTGCTTCGAAAAATTCTGAAAAGGGCCAGGTTTCTGCCCTCATTTCGGTAACAAAATCTTTCTATATTTTAATAGTATCCCAAGGTGATAAACTCATTTTTCTGAATTCTTTCCGGTACTCCAATAACATGGATTTTATCTATTACCTTTTGAATGCAACCGGTTCATTGGAAATCAATCCGGATGATATGCGGATAAAGCTGGTGGGTGAAATCCGGGAAGACTCACACCTGGTTGAATTTATAAAGGAACGTTTTGGCAAAGTTGAATTCGGGAAGCTGGCAAAAGGGTATCAATACAGTTATACTTTCGCAAAATTCCCGGCACATATGTTTGTCAGCGTTATAAATCCTTAAGGGTGAGAATCGTAGGCGGAATATACAGGGGCAGGGTTTTTCATCCGGGAAAGAACTTCAAAGCCAGGCCAACCACCGACCTGGCGAAAGAAAGCCTGTTCAACATCCTTGCCAACAGGTACAATTTTAACGAACTTGAAGTCCTCGACCTTTTTTCAGGCACGGGCAGTATCAGCTATGAGTTTGCAAGCCGGGGATGCGGAAAAGTTACACTTGTAGAATCGGATTATATCCATATAAAATTCATCAAAGAAACAATCGGCCGGCTGCAAACAAGTAGTATTTTACCAATCAGAAGCGATGTGTTTACTTTCCTGAAAAAAAACAGGATACAATACAGCCTAATCTTTGCCGACCCCCCATTCGACCTGCCCGATATAAAAAGTATCCCCGGATTAATTTTCGATTCCCATTCATTAAAACCAGATGGAGTTTTAATTATCGAACATTCGAAAAATATTTCGTTTCATGGGCATCCCTGTTTTTACGAGCTTAGAAAATATGGCAGTGTCAGCTTCAGCTTTTTTCAGGAAGAATAATTAATGGCATTCCGCCCATATTCTAAAATTAATCTAACTCCCTATTTCACAGGCTCTCGGAACATTTGTCAACAATAAAAGTATAAGTAATTCCTGTTAACAATGTATTTATTTCGATTAACCATATCTGAAATTACATTTTTTTTTGTAACTTTTTCGTGAAAAATAATTCAGAATTTTGTTGCAAACCAGGCTTAATAAATCAAAAAATTTCCGATTATGAAAAAATATTTACTTTTTCTCACTGTTACAGCCATCGCTGTAAACACATTGGCCCAAAATAAACTATACGGCTATCTTTCCGAGTTGAAAACACAAAATGAAAATTTGTCTGAGGCTGTAAACAATCTGCCCGGGAAGGCTATCGAGTTAAATAAAATTATACTGGAGTTGCCCGGTTATTTGAAAATGACCCCATTTGGCCTGAAAAATGCGCTGATCGAAAAACAAAAGTTAGACAGTACGCATACCAAAGGATATAAAACCGAAACTGAATCGTGGGAATTAAGTGGAATCGACCGGTTCACTTACGATGCGGCGGGAAATAATACTTTATATATTACGCTTGATTATGATGTAGACTTGCAGAAAATGGAATATAGCGACCGGGCGGAACTTGAATACAACAGTTCAGGAATGATTACCGTCGAAACCGATTATTCATGGTCAGGCAGTGAATGGGTTGGCAGCTTCAGGAGCGAATATACCTATTATCAGGATTTCCAGATCGAATCCATAATTCGATGGCAAATGAATACGACATCAGGCGAATGGGAACCATACAATAAAACAATATATTCCTACGGCCAGCAAAACATCCTGATGTATATATCATATAACTGGGACCAGGCAACCAGCGACTGGGTGCCGGCTATGAAAGTGGAATTTACGTATGAAGATGGCAACAACACACTTTCTGTAATATCGAATTATGATGACGCTACGCAAGACTGGGTCGATTACTGGAAGACTGAGTACTTTTATGATTCCAATGACCTGTTGACCGGCGACATCGGTTATATGTGGATGGAGCCATTGAGTTTGTGGATGGAATCCAATAAAGCCGATTACACCTACGACAACAACGGCAATAATATTGAAGCACTATATTCAAACTGGGACTATCTGACTTCAGGATGGAAAGAAAACGGGAAAGATGTGATGACCTACAACAGCAATAACCAGTTATTAATCCGCAGTGAATTCAGGATTAATGTACTAACAAGCCAGTGGGAGGAACATGAACGCGAAGAGAACCAGTACGATTCGCATGGCAACCTGGTTTTAAAAGTATATCTAAACGACAATGGTACCGGGATTTTGGTTAATGAATCGAAAAGAGAATATACTTACAATACTTCCTACACCTATGATGACCTCATTCTCCCCAGTATTGTCGGTAGTTATGGATTAGGCTTCATGTTTAATAACATGCTGACGGAAAGCAAAGAGTATTACGGCGATAACGACCAGTGGATACCTTCGGAATGGTTTATCCTGTATTATTCAACGGCAAATATTTCAGGAACTTCCATACAAAAAGAAGCGACTGTGAGTATTATGCCGAATCCAGCTTCCGATTACTTAATAATTGATATAGGAGAAGAGGCTGCATGTACTGCCATGCTGTACAACCTGGTGGGTCAGCTTGTAAACGAATGCCAGTTCACAGGGACTACTGAATTACCGGTCAACCACCTGAATGATGGTATTTATTTTATAAAACTGAAATTCAACGGCAAATCCGATTACACGAAAAAAATAATCGTGAAGTAAAAATGCCGGTGGTTCAGTTTTGAGGAATCCCTTTCAGGTAAGCGAGCCTGAAATCAAATTATTCTTACCGGATAATGAGTTTTTCAGTTTCAGTTTTTCCATTACATATTGCATGGATAAAATATGTGCCGCTGGAAAGATTACCGGTTTGAAATCTAAAAATATGTTGCCCTCCGGATAATTCACTGCTGAACAGGCTTTTAATACTGTTTCCGGAAATATCGCACAGGCCAACCTCAACTTCCTGTGTTTTTTCAATATTTAACTGGCATGAAAAATAATCATTTGCCGGGTTTGGAAACACCGATAAAACATATTGATTAATTTTTATTTCTTCAGAAGATGTAGAAAGGTCGACATACTGGCATTGTTTTACTTTAATGCCATAATCAGAAATTGCTGTGAAACAAACATCATATCTTCCTAAGTTTGGAAATGTGTGACTTGCATTAACATCAGTACTTGAGTGGCCATCTCCAAATTCCCATAAAACATCTGTAAAATCGAAAGCGGAGGTTTCGCGGCAACTGATACTGTTGCCGTTTTTCTGAATTTTTAATACCGGCTTTGAAATTAGCCCGTCATTTATCATTTCGGTTTTTAAAGGGATGTAATCAACCGGGCCTGTAACCAGGTCGCCAAAACCATCGGGATTATCGGAATAGTGTTTCGGCCCTTCTGAAGATCCCCAGTAATTAATTTTTGCATATACAGCTTCAGGGTTCATCGGATCTACCTTAAGGCCAAAACCATCAGCGTATTCAGGTTTGTTTAACATGAAATCGTTATGATGAATCTTTGGGCTGCCTGAAAATCCTACGCTAATTCCATAGTTATTATTACTAATGGTCGAATAACCAATCTCAGGGTTGGCTCCGTCAATCTGCATGGCATACGAGCCAGTTTCCGAAATCACGCAATTATTAAACAGGACATTGCTGTTCGATATTTGAATCCCCGGCTCCCATTGCCCGGCATACTTAATTATAACATTCTCCAAACGGCTTGAATCGTTGATCCCGTTAAATTCCATATACCCCCATACACCTGGTTCGAGGTTTGAATCGGTACTTTCCCCATTGGAATCACCTCCCACCGAATCGTCGTAAATTGAAGTGAAAAAAATCGGATTTTCCTTACTGCCGATTGCCCAAAGCGAACCTTCGAAATACATATTTGTATTTTCCGGTATTTTTACGATTGTGCCTTCAGGCAAGGTTAACGAAGCCCCTTCAATAATTTTTATTGAACTGAAAACTAAAGGAATATCAGGTTGGGTCTTAAAATAATTATCGCCGGAAAAAGTTCCAAATACTGTACAAACATTTGCCTCGTATGTTGTTGACGAACGTGTCAGATTATTACCTTCAAGAATTATTTTTACCGAGTCACCTGAACCTGCATTTACCAGTAAATAATCAACCTCAAAATCATTATCTTTTAAAATCAACTCTTTGGGATTCCCCTGATAATTTGTGCTTGTAAGAAAACGAATACCATTCCCGGTTTTAAAAGAAGAGTTGTACACACGCAGGGAATAATCGGTTGCACCAATCGCAGCACTGTTTGACTCAGCAAACCTGCAACTCCAGATTGTATCAATTTCCGACCTGACATCGAGCATGGGATTTCCCCAGTATCCTCCGTATAAAAACCTGCATGACCGGAGAAATGCCGAAGCGGAATCTGCGATGACGATGCTGGTCCAGTCACCGGGAGCTGGTGCATCTGCATCCCCGTTATCATTTGAATCCCCGCCATTCTGATCATCTTTATACGATGTAAAAACAATCGGATCAAGGACATCAAATGGTGGTGGATTGCCATCAGCATCCAGATGGCCATTTATCCAGAATCGGTTCCCCCAGCTGAAAAACTTTACAACAACTCCGGGTTCAATTGTCAAGGTAACGCCTTCGGCAACCTGCCTGTCATCGCCATATAAAATATATGGGCTATTCGCTTTGGTCCAGGTTGTATTTTCGGTGATATCACTCATAATTCTGGTTTGTGCAGATAATGTAAGGGCGGTAAAGAGTAATGCACAGGTAAGTAAAGGCAATATTCGTCTGTTCATAGCAGATTTCCCGTTTTTTGTTTGAATAAATAAAAATCTTAAAAAATTAATTAAGGCCCAAATTACACAAAATGTTTCAAACAAAAATTAAAACAAGTCATGATGGTATTCCTGTCCTACAATTATTTAACAGTTAGCTAAAAAGAATCCTATAGTTTTTTAAAGATAGAAATCTCAGATTGACTTTATACTTCCTATTTATTAAATTCTGAAATTACTAATTTTGCCTCCCGTTTGTATTAACTTTCGCACAGGGTAATTTTTTGATCCGGGAAATGCGAACGTAGCATCGGCAACCTGTTATCAGGATAAATATATAAAATGAGGAAAAATACACAGAGGAACAAACAGGCAGGACTGATCAGGGCGGTCAGAAAGGTACACAGGACTACTGCAATTTTACTGTTTGCATTTTTTATAATTGTTTCCGTAACAGGGCTCCTGCTGGGCTGGAAAAAAAACAGCAACGGCACGATACTCCCAAGAACGCAAACGGGGACATCAACCGATTTAAAAGACTGGCTGCCACTTGACAGCCTGCATAAAAATGCCTGCCTGTTTTTACGCGATTCTGTGTCGAAAAACCTTTCGACTGAAGTCGACCGGATAGATATACGAAAAGATAAGGGAATCGTCAAGTTCACATTTAAAGGGCATTATTATGGCGTACAGGTTGACGGCGCTACCGGGAAACTTCTTCAGGTAAAAAAAAGAAATTCCGACCTGATTGAAAACATCCACGACGGTTCGGCGCTCGACCGTTTCTTCGGCACATCGGGCGAACCGATAAAACTAATTTACATAACGATAATGGGAACCTCGCTGTTGATTTTTGCCGTCACCGGATTCTGGCTTTGGTATGGGCCAAAGAGAATGAGGAAAAGAAAATGATTCGGATGAACCGGTTTTCACTTCTTTAAAAATTCCCCGGATAACTGGTTTTACATTATAAATCAAACTTATCGATCAGATATATCAGCGAAGCGATGGCAGCGCTTCCCATCTGTAGCTCGCGGATGTTGACCTGCCCGAAGGTATCGTTGGGCGAATGGTGGTAGTCGAAATAACGTTGCTTATCGGGGATAAAAGAGCAAAGCGGTGTGCCTGAATTCCCGAGAGGGCCGATATCGGCTCCGCTGCCGCCTTTTGTAAATTCATGGATCCCGTATGGTTCGAAATACGTTTTCAGGGCCAGTATTTTTCCCAGCCTGCTTTCGGGTGCTGAAATCCCGAAACCCCTGGGCTGCAAACCGCCCCGGTCGGATTCCAGGGCAAAATAGTGTTTCTCATTTTTTATTTCTGCCTGCCGGGCATACTCCTTCCCGCCTCGTTGCGCGATTTCCTCATCCATAAACATCACCGCGCGGATGGTCCGTTTGGGTTTTATCTCTATTTCTTTAAACAGCCTCAGTACTTCGATTGCCTGGACGCAACCGGCGCCATCGTCATGTGCGCCCTCGCTGTTGTCCCATGCATCCAAATGACCTCCAACCGTAATAATTTCTTCCGGGAATTCACTTCCTTTTATTTCGCCGATCACGTTGAAGGAAGTCACATCGGGGTAGGTTTTACAGGTTGTGCGGAAATAAAAATTCAGTTCCGGATCCTGCTTCAGCCACGTACTAAGAAGTTCGGCGCCATTGGTGCTGACAGCCACAGCCGGAATTTTAGGGATACTATCATCGTAACGCATCACGCCGGTATGTGGGTGGTCGTCAAGCGCAGTTGTCAGCGAACGGACAACCACGCCCGTTGCACCAAATTTTGAAGCTTTTACAGCCCCCTGGGTCCGCTGGTTGGCGGCGGCGCCGTAAGCTGAAAAAGTATTAATCAACGCCGGGTCCATAGGGCGGTTGTAAAAAACGATTTTGCCTCTTATGTTTTCTTCGCCTAACGTAGCTAATTCTTCAAAGTTGTGTACCTCAATTACTTTTGCACTTAATCCTGCTTTACCCGTACCTACCGACATTCCCAGAGCCGTAACCGGCACCACTTTCTCCCCTAATCTATTTGAAATTACCACTGCTTCTTCATCTTCGCCTCTGTCCCACCTCGGCACCTTAACCGGCTGGAGGAAAACCGAATCCAACTCCATCCGGCTCATCACCTGATATGTAAATTCAACCGCAGCAGCAGCTTCAGGCGTGCCGGCAATACGCCCTTTGGTGTTTTTACATAAATACCTCAGGTTTTCGTACGCGGTGGGATCAGTCAAAGCTTCATTGAAGATTTCCTGAATAATTTCGTTCTCAGTATTTTGTGCCGTTACATTAAAAAACAGCATTACCAGTAAAAGTCCGGAAAGTAATCTCATTGTGTATTTCAAAAAAAATTATGGCATTAAATTAAAACATTCTTTAAAAACAATTGGTATTTTTATTCAGAAGCAGGAAAAGAGGCAATAAAAATTGAAAGCCTGCTTCAAAAGTGATCGTATATTTCAAGGTAAACTATTTAATTATGAAACGAATCCTGATACTTTTTGCCCACCCTGCGTTCCACAAATCGAGGATAAATAAAAAACTGGTTGAAGCCATCCCGGGGATGGAGGGTGTAACTTTCCATAATTTGTATGAACATTACCCCGATTTTTTTATTGATGTAAAAAAAGAGCAGGACCTGCTTGAAAAGCACGACATCCTGATTTGGCACCACCCGTTTTACTGGTACAGTTGCCCTGCATTGCTCAAAGAGTGGATCGACCTGGTGCTGGAACACAATTATGCCTACGGGCAAAAAGGAAGGGCGCTCGAGGGGAAAAAAGCCATTTCGGTGATATCGACCGGCGGGCGTAAAGAGGTATATTCTGAAAAGGGGGCAAACCATTATACGATGAACCAGTTCCTGGCGCCGTTTCATCAGACTGCTACGCTTTGCCGGATGGAATACCTGCCCCCGTATGTAATTCATGGCTCACATAAAATTATGCCGGATGAAATTGACCGTTACGCCGAAAAATACAAAAAACTACTGGCGGGATTAAGGGATGAAACACTGAAACTGAAAGAGGCACAAGCCAACGATTATGCAAACGATTTAATTAACTGATTATGTACGGACAGGAATTTTTCTTCGATGCTTTGATTTATCTGATTGCTGCGGTAGTCACAGTCCCGCTATCCAAAAAACTGGGGTTTGGCTCAGTGCTCGGATACCTGCTGGCAGGTGTGTTAATCGGCCCTTTCATTTTAAACCTAGTAGGCCCTGAAAGTACCACAGTCATGCACTTTGCCGAATTCGGCGTGGTCTTGATGCTTTTCCTGATCGGACTGGAACTGGAGCCTTCGAAGCTCTGGAAACTGAGGCATTCGATATTCGGGCTGGGGGCCATGCAGGTACTTTTTACTACCATTGCGATTGCGGCAGTAGCCCTTTTGTTAAAGTTCCGGTTTAACATCGCCATAGCTTTCGGGCTGATCCTTTCCCTCTCATCCACGGCTATTGTGTTACAGACCCTGGCCGAAAAAGGCCTTTTAAAAAGCAGAGCCGGGCAATCAGCCTTTTCGGTGCTTTTGTTTCAGGATATCTCAGTTATCCCCTTCCTGGCTGTAATCCCGCTCCTGGCGTCGTTAAACCCGGGAGATTTTTCCATGCCTGCAGTTGAAAGCCACGGTACAACTTCGGCAGTAAGCAGTATGCCTGCCTGGTTGCAGATCATTTTAATTGTAGGGGTGATCGCCGTGATAATTATCGGAGGCAGGTTTATTGCGCGCCATATTTTCCGGTTTATTGCTGAAACCGGTTTACGTGAAGTGTTTACCGCCACTTCGCTTTTGCTGGTCATCGCCATAGCCCTGGCCATGGAAAAAGTAGGGCTTTCGCCTGCCCTCGGGACTTTCGTGGCAGGGGTGGTTTTAGCCGACAGTGAATACCGGCATGAACTGGAAATTACCATCGAACCGTTTAAGGGGCTGTTGCTCGGGCTGTTTTTTATTTCCGTAGGCGCCAGCATCAATTTTCAAATCCTTTTTGCCGACCCGGTGAAAGTAATTGGCTTTGTATTGCTCCTGATTACTTTAAAATTAATGGTCCTTTACCCCCTTGGCAAATTTTTCAGGCTTGGCAAGGGGCAGGGGCTGCTGTTTGCCTTTTCGCTTGCCCAGGCCAGTGAATTCGGGTTTGTGCTGATTTCATTTTCCAGCCAGAATAACCTTTTCAGCCCCGAAACCACCGGGCTGCTTTTAATAATAGTTACCCTTTCGATGGTTGTCTCCCCGTTGCTGCTTATTTTCCACGACCGCCTTGTTAAGCCGTTTGTAGACAAACGTGAAAACAAAGCCGGGTTCGACCAGTTGGAAGATACGGGCAACGATATCATTGTGGCCGGATTCGGGCGGTTTGGATTAACTATCGGAAGAATTTTGTTAGCCAACAATTTTAACGTTACCCTTATCGACAGCAATCCTGCTAACATCGAACTGCTCCGGAAGTACGGGTTTAAACTTTATTATGGCGATATTACACGCCCGCAAATCCTCGAATCGGCAGGGATTGAAAATGCCAAAGTCCTAATATTAAGTATGGCAGAATACGACCAGGCTGTTAAAGTTGCGGAGTATGTCAGGAAAAACTATCCTAATATCCAGATTTTAGCCCGTGCCAAAGATATTTTCCATGCTTTCGAATTTTTAAAGCTGGATGTAAAAGCCATCCAGCAGGAAACGTTTAACTCGGCTGTGGAGTTGGGGGCTCAGGCTCTTGTTGCACTGGGTTTTACAAAATACCAGGCATACAGGGCTGCCCGGACATTTAAACACCACGAAGAAGAAGTCATCAATGAGCTATTCAAACACTGGCGTAAGGATGAAAACCGTTTTATCCGCGAAACAAGACGGCTTTCCGAAGAAATTAAGGAAACCCTTGACGCCGAAAAAAACTATTCTATTCACGATTCCGACTGCGCCTGGGATGTGGATTCAATAAGGGAGGAAGCCAATAAAAATAAATCGTAACGTTGTGAAGGAGCCTTCATCAAAATTAGACTTTTTCTAAATTAACGAATCTGATGTAAAAATGAGTTTTCGCAAGGAATAGTATGTGTAAATACATAATTTTGCATGTTTAAAATCCAGGGAAATTACAGCAAATGAGTGAGGTGATTCGGCACAAAGCTTATGTAAAACAGGTTTATCCTGATTCTATGATTGTTACAATTGTCAACCATTCAGCCTGTGCGTCCTGCCATGCAAAAGGAATGTGTAATATGACCGGTTCGCAGGAAAAAGATATAAAAATTACCAACTGCCCTGACAGTTATTCCCCGGGAGATGAAGTCACCATCCTTTTTAAAGAAGCCTCCGCATTAAAAGCACTTATGTTCGGTTATATCATCCCGTTTATTCTATTGCTTCTTACACTTATTGTTTCATTCAGTATCACAGAAAATGAGGGGCTTAGCGGATTGCTGGCGCTAACTGTCCTGATTCCATACTATATAACATTATATTTTTTTCGTGACTATTTAAAAAAATTGTTCAAATTCGAAATCGAAGAAACTACCTGATCTATGAGTATTACCGTTATATATACCATCATCACCCTAAGTTTAATCGGTACTCTGGCCGCTGTCATCCTGTTTTTAGTTGCCCGGAAGTTTAAAGTGTACGAGGATCCCCGCATCGATAAGGTGGAACAGGCATTGCCCGGGGCAAACTGCGGGGGGTGTGGCTATGCCGGGTGCAGGGCGTTTGCTGAAGCCTGTGTCAGACAAAACGACCTGAGTGATTTAAACTGCCCGGTGGGTGGGGCTGAAACCATGAATAATGTGGCTGAAATACTTGGCCTGGAAGCTGTAAAAGTGGAGCCCAGGGTTGCCTACATACGATGCAACGGCACATGCGACAACAGGCCTAAAACAAACAGTTACGACGGGACTCAGACCTGCGCCATTGCAGCTTTGATATACAGCGGCGAAACCGGTTGCCAGTATGGCTGCCTTGGCTATGGCGATTGTTACGATGCCTGTGATTTTGATGCCATTGACCTGCGCCCCGGCCTCGGTGTCCCCGAAATTATCGATGATAGTTGTGTGGCTTGTGGCGCCTGTGTGGATGCCTGCCCCAAAAACCTGATCGAACTAAGGAAGAAATTCCCGAGAAACAGGAAAATTGTTGTTTCATGCCGGAATGAAGATAAAGGAGGCATCGCCAGGAAAGCCTGTTCAGTGGCGTGTATTGGTTGCGGGAAGTGTGAAAAAGAATGTAAGTTCGATGCTATCACAATCGAGAACAATCTGGCATTTATCGATTCCGACAAGTGTAAACTTTGCCGGAAATGTGTGTCGGTATGCCCGACCGGCGCTATTGTGGAACTGAATTTCCCGCCACGGAGAATCAATAAGGAAGAAACAGAAGAATGTAAAACCGAAAATCAGTAAAGAAGGTACATCGTGTTAAGAACGTTTAAATCCGGTGGAGTACATCCACCAGAAAATAAAATCCCGGCAGGCGAGGCAATTACAACCCTCGAAATACCAGCCACTGTTTTTATTCCTGTGGTGCAGCACATCGGTGTCCCGGCGGTGCCGGTGGTTAACCGCGGCGATTCTGTAAAAACAGGGCAGTTAATTGCCAAAAGCGGCGGGTTTGTCTCAGCCAATATTCATTCATCCGTATCCGGAAAAGTAAAAAAAATTGACACCATTCCGGATATTTCGGGCTACCCGAAACAAGGCATTATTATCGATGTGGAAGGCGATGAATGGGAAGAATCGATCGACAGGTCGGAAGAACTGGCAAAAGAGGTTGACCTTTCATCCAAAGAAATTGTCGATAAAATTTTGGAAGCCGGGATTGTCGGCCTTGGAGGTGCTACATTCCCGACCCATGTAAAACTGGTCCCCCCGAAGGGGATGAAGGCTGAAATCCTCATCATCAACGGCGTTGAATGCGAACCGTACCTTATCTCCGACCATCAGCTTATGCTGGAAAAAGCCGATGAAATTATCGTAGGCACGAGGCTGCTGATGAAGGCAATGGGTGTCGAAAAGGCTTATATCGGGATCGAAAACAATAAACCTGACGCGATAAAACTTCTAAACGCTAAAGTCAAAGAATACCCGCAAATTGAGGTTGTGCCCCTGAAAGTCAAATATCCTCAGGGTGGCGAAAAACAGCTAATCAAGGCCATAACCGGGCGCGAAGTCCCGTCAGGGGGATTGCCGGTCGCGATAGGGACTGTTGTGAGCAATGTCGGGACGGCATTTGCTGTGTACGAGGCTGTGCAGAAAAACAAGCCGCTCTTCGAACGTGTTGTCACCATCACAGGCAAATCGGTTGAAAAACCTGCCAATTTTAGGGTCAGGATCGGGACGCCGGTTTCCGCACTTATTGCAGCAGCAGGCGGGCTACCTGATGATACAGGAAAAATAATCAGCGGCGGCCCTATGATGGGCAAAGCCTTCAGCAAAACAGACGTGACGGTAACCAAAGGCACTTCAGGAATCCTCCTGATGAAAGAAGAAGAATCGAAACGTAAAAAAACCATAACCTGCATCCGTTGTTCCCGGTGTGTTTCGGTTTGCCCGATGGGCCTGGAGCCTTACCTTTTGATGACTTCCTCAGAAAAACAACTCTGGGAAATGGCGGAGAACAGAAAAGTAATGGATTGTATCGAATGTGGGTCGTGCAGTTACACCTGCCCGTCGAACCGGCCATTGCTCGACTACATAAGGCTGGGAAAGGCTAAAGTGGGGCAAATAATACGTGTACGAAAAAATTAATTTTGAATTGTAAATTTTAAATTCTGAATTAAAAGAAAAGTTATTGATGAAGAAAGATAATGTCATACAGCAAAAAAGTTATGATTTTGCTTTATCCATTATCGAACTATATAAAAAATTAATAATTGAAAAGGAGTACATAATTTCAAAACAGCTATTAAAAAGCGGGACCAGTATCGGGGCAAATATTGAAGAGGCATCGGCTGCTCAATCGAAAAAGGATTTTATCAGCAAAATGTCGATTGCATCAAAAGAAGCAAGAGAAACCAAATATTGGTTAAAACTTTTAAACGAAAGCCAGTTGGTAAAAATTAATTTAACTGATTACTTAACCAAAATTGATGAGATAATTAGTATCCTGACCTCAATTATAAAGACATTGCAAGAAAAACAATAATTTAAAATTCAAAATTAAGAATTTAAAATTTTAAACGATAATGAGCAAAATATTAACCGTTTCACCATCACCACATATTCACTCCGATGATTCGGTGCAGAAAATCATGTACAGGGTTATCATTGCCTTGCTGCCTGCGCTGGTCTGGTCGGTTGTCGTTTTCGGGATGGATGCGATACGTATAACCCTGATAGCCGTTGCCGCATGTGTGGCTTTCGAATACCTGATTCAGAAATTTATGATGAAAGTTGAACCTTCGGTAACTGATGGTTCGGCGATTATTACCGGTATTCTTCTGGCATTTAACGTACCTGCCAGCCTGCCATGGTGGATTATCCTTATCGGGGCGCTCGTAGCCATTGGAATCGGGAAGCTTTCGTTTGGAGGTCTGGGGAATAACATCTTCAATCCTGCTTTGGTCGGAAGGGTTTTCCTGTTGATTTCATTCCCCGTACAAATGACCTCGTGGCCGGTTAACAGCCGAAGCGGGATCGATGCGGTTACATCGGCAACACCGCTTGGCTTACTGAAAGAAAGCATTAAAAACGGGCAAC
>Ga0272442_10004081_pt1 | contig 20116 bp, 15 predicted proteins | sample SSMForm2O_FD_200262 | JGI IMG/M metagenome (GOLD analysis project Ga0272442, IMG submission 200262) | Marine sediment archaeal communities from Little Sippewissett salt marsh, Falmouth, MA, United States - SSM-Form-2O | ecosystem: Environmental > Aquatic > Marine > Wetlands > Sediment ... | reverse complement strand
ATTCGTCACTGTCGGCCCTGATTTCATCTCCGCCAACACTCCCGTAGGCTGGGAAGTGCTCCGCCCCACAGCGCGAATCGGCTACCTGTCCGATATAGCCCTGGAGGGCTATCCGGCAGGGGCGTTCGAGCTTTTCTGGCCCTGGGTAATAATGTGGGGTTTTCAGGCGCTGCTCTCCTTTTTCAGCGGCCCCGGCATGGGTCCCGGAACGCAGTTCATGCTCTCCACAAAAAGCGCGCGCGACACATGCAAGCAGGGCGCCGGCTACGAACTGCTCACCTTTCCGAAATGGACCCTGGTGGTCGGCCTGGCTCTTCTCGCCCTGGCCACCCCGCAGATCGACATCACGGACACCGACACGGTCCTGCCCCAGATGATCAACACCATGCTGCCCCTGGGCCTTAAAGGGTTCGTGCTGGTGGGCTTCCTCGCCGCTTTCATGTCCACCTTCTCAATCAGTATCAACAACGGGACCTCCTACGTGATCAGGGATATTTACATCCGCCATCTGAGACCCCGGGCCAGCAGGAAAGAGTTTCTGGCCGTGACCTATTCCAGCGCCCTGGTTTTCGTTGTCCTGGGCATACTGATCGGCATGTCGATGCACAGTCTGTTCGAGCTGGGAATCTGGGTTTTCGGAATCCTGGGCGGTAGCATGCTCCTGCCTCTGATACTCAGGTGGTACTGGTGGCGGTTCAACGGCTGGGGCTTCGCTTTCGGGATGATCGCCGCGTTTCTGGTAGCCGTGGCTCAGAAAGTGATTCAGACCAATTTCGGCTACGTGATGCCGGACTACTTTTTCTATTTTCTGATGATTGCAGTCTCGCTGATTGTCTCGGTTGCCGTGGCCCTGATCACCCCAGCCACAAACCGGGAGTGTCTGCTGGAATTCTACCGGAAAACCCAGCCCTGGGGTTTCTGGAAACCGGTGCACGAGGCAGTTTGCCGAAGCCGGCCTGATTTCAGCAAAGAGAAGATGTTCAAGCTGGACATGTTCAACTGCGCAGTGGGCGCTGTCTGCCTCTTCTCGCTGAACATGATGCCTGTCTTTTTCATGCTCCATGACTGGGCGATGTTCGTCCGCCTGTTACTGGTCTTCCTGGTCTCCGGGGCAACGATGTATCGCACCTGGTATAAGAATCTGCCACTTGATTGAGTTCGCCCGGGTAAAATGATCACAAAACCGTTTCTTGTTATCCAGCATGTGGAAAGCGAGGATCCGGGCGTATTTTCCTTCTGCCTGGAGCGGCGCGAAGCAAAAGTCCGCACTGTGCGTACCTATCGCGGCGAGAGCGTGCCTGCCGAGCCCCGCGGCTTCAGCGGCGTGCTGATTATGGGCGGGCCGATGAACGTGGAGGAAACAGGCCGCCACAGTTTTCTGATCAACGAGATGCAACTTATCCGCAACTGCCGCGAGAGGGCTGTCCCGGTGCTGGGGATCTGCCTCGGGGCACAGCTTGTTGCGGCAAGTTTCGGGGCCCCTGTCTATTCCGGTAATGTTAAAGAGATCGGCTGGTACGGGGTGACGCTCACCGGGCAGGGCAGGAAAGACGTTCTTTTTGAAGGGTTCCCGGAAACATTCACTGTTTTCCAGTGGCACGGCCAGACTTTCGACCTCCCCCGGGGTGCACTGCGGCTGGCAGGCTCGGCCGGCTATCCAAATCAGGCGTTCCGCATCGGCGAAAACCTCTGGGGCCTGCAGTTTCATCTCGAAACAACTGCCGGGCATGTCCGCCGCTGGCTGAAAGAAAACGCCTCAGAGCTCGAAAGCCTGCCGTATATCGACCCCAAAGCGGTGCTCGACGGTATCGGGAGATACGAAAATCAATGCGAAATTCTGGCCCGGCTGCTATTCGATCGTTTTTTCACGCTAACCCTGGGCGCCCAAGACTGAACATCGGACCGACATTATTACAACTTTCTGCTGGAGGATTATCATGGCAGCTCTGAACGGAAAAGTAGCGATAGTCACAGGCGGCGGAACGGGAATCGGCAGGGCTATTGCCGCTTTGTTTCTGAAAGAGGGAGCAAAGGTTGTGGTCTGCGGCAGAAGGCTTGAAAAGCTCCGGGAAACAGCCGCCTCCACCGGAGCCTCTGAGGAGGAAATCCTGCCGTTGCCCTGCGATGTCACCAACCCTTCCCAGATCCAGGAGCTGGTTAAAACCGCCCTGCACCGGTTCGGCGGTATCGATGTGCTGGTGAACAACGCCGGGGTGATGCGTTTCGACAGCCTGGCCCAGGCCGATGATGATACCTATGAGCTGCTGATGCGCACGAATGTTTGGGCACCCTGGCGTTTCAGTGTGGCGGTGATCCCCCACATGAAACAGCGCGGCGGGGGATCGATTATCACGATCAGCTCGATAGCGGGCCTGAGATCGATGTCCGGGGCCGGACTTTATTGCACCAGCAAGGCCGCAGTGCAGATGATCAGCCAGACCCTGGCCCTGGAACACGCCCCCGACCAGATCCGCGTAAACGTGATCTGCCCGGCAGCAGTGGAAGACACCGAGCTGTCAGAGCCGATATTCGGCAAGGAGGGTGTGAAAGAATTCTTGAGCAAACTCAGGGCCTGCCACCCGCTGGGCCGCAACGGCAAGCCTGAGGATGTTGCCGGCGCCGCGCTCTATCTGGCCAGCGATTCCAGCCGCTGGGTGACAGGGGCTGTCCTGCCTGTGGACGGCGGAAGAATGCTCACCTCGAACCGGCCCAAAATATGATCACTCCAGGGGCTCGTATTTGGCACAGTGATGGATTTTTACTGCCAGGGGCTGCTTGCAGCTTTTGAAGCATTTGCGGCACATGGCGTTCCACGAAGCAGCGTCGCCGGCCAGGGACGGCTTCTCGGCCGGCGGCTTAAGCACATCCCGGATATAGTCCTTTCTAAGAGACGAGCCGAGCGTTTCAAGTTCCTCCCGAACCTGTTCAAGCTCGCGCTTGTTCTGTTCTATCCGCTTTTTAATCTCGAGATATTCCGCCGGTAAATCCGACATTCTCACCACCCGTTCACAAATGGCGGCTGCAGGATTTGTCCGATACTGAAAAATATCCTTCCCTGGGCTGGAAGTCTCCTATCTCATTATATATATTATAGTTTTACCATGCAAATGATTAGACGGCTGTCAAGCAGGTTTTCGGGGAAAAGTGCCCTTGACAGCCGATTTGAGCTTTGATTATATCCGGATATAGCTCCGGCAAGCCTGAGCCGGCGTACGGACATATACAGCCTGGCTCAGCCCTGGAGGTTATTACATGAACCTGTAAAGGAGAGTGCCGATGATTTTCGAACAGGTGCGCACCGGCGGAGACCGGAATTTCGGCTATTTTCTGGCTGACAGCAGCCGGGGGTTCTCCGCGGTGGTAGACCCCTCGGGCCGCCCGGACCTTTTCCTGGAACTCAATGATCGCCATAACTGCCAGATGAAATACGTTATCTGTACCCACGACCACTTCGATCACACCGGTGGAGCCCGTGAGCTGACCGGACAGAGTTCGGCTCTGATCGTGCTGCACAAAACCGCCGGTGACCGGGCTGACCTGCCGGTGGAAGACGGCGAGGAGCTGGCGCTTGGTGCATTGACCTTGAAAATCATCCACACGCCGGGGCATACGTGGGATTCCATCTGCGTGCTTTGTGATGATATCCTGCTGACCGGCGATACGCTTTTCGTGGGCAAGGTAGGAGGCACGGACCTGGGCACGAGCGCCAGGGCCGAGTACGACAGCTTGCACGATAAGCTGATGAAACTGCCGGATGAGACTAAAGTTTATCCTGGACATGACTACGGGGTGGCGCCCAGCTCGACTATCGGCCGGGAAAAGCAAACCAACCCTTTTATTATCCGCGGGAATTTCGAGGAGTTTGTCGATCTGAAGGCCAACTGGGCGGAATACAAAAGAAAGCACGGGATAGCTTGAAAACACCGGCCGGGCGGGAGTGTTGTCCCGGATCCAGCCCTGTGATTCAAAAAGATTTGCCGAAAAAATCGATAGTCTTTTTCAGGCCTTCATTCAGTGAAACCACGGGCTCCCAGCCGAGAAGCTTTCTTGCCCTGGTAATATCCGGGCGCCTGACTTTCGGATCATCCACCGGCAGCTCATTATGAACGATTTCACTGGCGCTGCCTGTAGCCTCGATAATCTTCCGGGCGAACTCCAGGACCGAGTATTCTGTCGGGTTCCCGAGATTGACCGGAGTATCGATATCGGACTCCAGCAGCCTGTGGATACCCTCTACCATGTCCGTGTAGTAGCAGAAAGACCGGGTCTGGGAACCGTCGCCGTAAACTGTCAGGGGCTTGCCGGTAAGGGCCTGGCTGATAAAATTCGGCACGACCCGGCCGTCGTTCAGGCGCATCCGGGGACCGTATGTATTGAATATCCGCACGATCCGGGTTTCGATCCCGTGGTAACGGTTGTAGGCCATTGTTATTGCCTCGGCAAACCTCTTGGCCTCGTCATAGACCCCCCGCGGGCCGATCGGGTTTACATTGCCCCAGTAGTCCTCCGGCTGCGGATGCACAAGCGGGTCGCCGTAAACCTCGCTGGTTGAAGCAAGCAGGAATTTTGCCCCCTTCTCGCGGGCCAGGCCCAGCGCCTTGTGCGTACCTAGGCCGCCTACCTTGAGAGTCTGGATCGGGTATTCGAGATAGTCCACCGGCGAGGCGGGAGAAGCGAAATGAAGGATAGCGTCCAGTTGGCCGGGGATAAAAATGTACTCGGTGACATCGTGCTTGATAAAATGAAACTTCTCGTTGCCGCTGAGATGCCCTATATTACCTATGCTGCCGGTAATCAGGCTGTCGATGCAGATAACATCGTGGCCTTTTTCGATAAGATAATCGCAGAGGTGGGATCCGAGAAACCCCGCCCCTCCGGTAACCAGAACACGCATCATGTACCTCTTGCTGCTTAAGTTTTTATTGCGTAACTGTTGAAATCATCATAAAACTCTTTGATCATGCAAACTCAATCAAACCACCGAATCCACTTCGTTCTGATCAGCCTGGTGCTGGCAAGCGGCCTCGCCGTCGTGCTGGGCGATCAACTGAATTCCGAGCTCTCTTACCGGATATCGATCTTCTCCCGAACGATTTTCTGGATTTCGGCAGTCGCCTACTTCTCCTATCGCATATACTGCCGGGTCAGCCGGAAAAAGTGACCGGCCCAAGCCACTCCTGCCGACAGTAACTCCGGAGCAGCTTCCGCTGCCCAATAATATAACATATCCGGTAAACGTTAAATATCTTTTTATATCGCCTGCCGCCTGTTCTGTTTTAACGCCTCCTGTTCACCGCCGGCTGCGCCCGGAGCCGGCAAACAGTTTCGACAGATCGTCGGGAGTTTCCGCTTTCCTCCCGTCTGACACAGCCTCTGCCTGTCTCTGTTAATGATTTCTTTATTTTGCTTTATTAGTATAAAATATTTACTTCCCGCAGTTTTTTATTATATATATAGATTGCACCCGAATTTGGTCTTTACCCGTTTCTCCCTGCCTTTAATTATTTTACTGAAGGTGCGATAAAGTGGCTGAAGAATGGAGACAGATAAAAGTATCTCTGAAAGAAGATGATCTCGAGGCTTATATCAGCGTACCATTTGTGGGCAAAGAGGGTGGTCTGAAAACAGTTCTGACTGTTAATGACGCCCGTAACGCTCTCAAAGCCAAAGGGATAACCTATGGTGTTCTGGAAAGCGAGCTGGAGCGTATTTTCCGTGAATCTCTTTTCGACGAGGAGGTCCTTGTTGCCACTGGTAAGCCCCCGAAACACGGGGAAAACGCCAGAATCGAATACTACTTTGAAACTGAGCAGGAATTTCAAGCTGAAGAAGACGAGAACGGCCGCATCGATTACCATGAAGTCTCCGTGCTTGTCAATATAAATAAAAGTGACAAGCTCTGCCGCAGGATTCCTCCCACTGTCGGGCAGGCGGGAAGATCGGTGACGGACAAGGAAATTCCGCCGAAAGAGGGAAGAGACCTGGTCCTTCCTCAAGGCCCGAACACGGAAACCTCTCCGAATGATCCCGAGCTGCTAATTGCCTCCGTAGACGGCTGTGTTTCACTTAACTCTTCCAAGCTTGTTGAAGTAAAGCCCAAACTTGAAATCAAGGGCGATGTGGATTACTCGACCGGCAATATCAAATTTGTCGGCTCGCTGGTGATCGCCGGGGATGTCAAGACTGATTTCAAGGTCATTGTTACCGGAGATCTCGAAGTCGGAGGCGTTGTCGAGGACGCGTCGATTGAAGTAGGCGGTAACGCACTGATCAAGAAAGGGTTTATCGGCCACGGACAGGGCCTGATCAAAACCGGCGGGGACCTGACTGTTAAATTCGCCCAGAACCAGAATATCGTTTGCGGCGGAAACTTCACCGTCGGCGGCGAATTGATGCACTGTAACACGAAAGTGGCCGGCAATTTCGACGCCAGCGGCCGCAAAGGCTCTGTTATCGGTGGAGACCTTCAGGTAGCGGGGTCTGTCAATGCGTATCAGATCGGCAGTGTCAGCTATACTCAGACCCTGGTGACCGCGGGTTGTAACTTCAAGCTCCTGGAACTCAAAGAGGAAATCAATCAGGAGTTGAAAAAAATCCAGGATAACCAGGAAAAAGTCAAAATGGCCCTCGAGAAACTCTCACGCCTCAAGATCAAGCTCAAAGGCGAGCTGCCCCCGGAGCAGGAAAGTCTCTATGAGCGGCTGCAGAATACGATCTCGCACTACCCGCAATACAAGGCCGAGCTCGAAACTGAGCTTCGGGGGATAGATAAAGGGATTGCCGGGCACAAAAATGTCTCTGTCAATGTCGGCAGCGTCCTTTATCCCGGTGTGAAAATAACCATTGGAAAATTTACCCGCGTTTTCAAAGAAAAAATCCTTCGCTCTACTCTGCGTGAGGTAAAAGGAGAAATCGTATCGATAACCTGATACCTCTCTTTAAATTTATGTTTGAACTTTGGTAAATTTGTTTTTAATTTCCCTTATTAGAGTTATTAGAGAACCTGCTGGCTGGTATCTGTATATTTTCTTTTAACGATATCAACCATAACCTTCAACAGCAATAGCCGGTTCGCCTTTTTACCATGCCCCTTGAAATTGCAAAAATCGTTGACGAGAAAGAGCTCGACGGCGAGGAGCTGCTCGAAAACCTGATCGAGCGCACCAAAAAGTACGAGATCAAGGCGATTCAGGATAAACGCCTGGTTTTTACCCGGGTGCGTACCTACCTCGAGAAGATTTTCGGTAGTTTTTACACCACCGAGAAGAATGAGCCGATGGTACTGATCGCCCAGGCCCTGGTCCGTCTGCGCCAGAACCCCAACCTTAGAGGGCGGGACGACAAAATCAGCCAGATGCGCAGGCTGTTCGACAACCTCAATGAAAACGGCCTGCTGAAACTCCGCTCCGGACAGAGCGAGGAACTCGATTATACGGTTATCAGCCAGAGGCTTACGGTAAATATCAACGGCGAGGATGAAAAAAGTTACGAAATACTGCGCAAAATACCGAGTGCGCACAAATCCGCTGAGGAGGAGAAACAGCGCCTGATCGTCTACCGCGAGGAATTGAAGCTCATCGACCAGGCGCGGCTCACCTGTAAACAGATAGACGGCCTGATCAGCCAGCCTATGGAAGACGATATCAAACAGCAAGCTGCTCAAACAGCGAGTAGCTATTTCCAGGACATCGATCAAAAACTTTATAACGCCCACTGTATTCTTACTGGTAACGGGTACATAAAGGACGACTTCATCGCCGCGCTCAAGCTCGAGTCCCTGGACCTGGCCGTGGAGATGAAAGACAAAACCATGATTGAGAAGATGATCTTTCTCGTCAGCCTCAACTGGTACCGGCACCAGTGGGCGAGCAAAAGCTTCAACGAGCCGGACAACCTGGTCTACTTCCTGATCGGCCGGATGATTTTCCGCCACGCCCCCTGGAATCCCAAAGGCAAACCGGAGCACCGCGAGTCTTTGGAAAATATCGGCGTTCCCTGCGCCGACCTCGAGCGCACTTTCATCCAGCAGGCCTCCGGGCAGAAAGATGATGGCAGCGACGTCTCGATCAAAGTCGAACGCAAAAAAGAAAAAATTGTCCAACTGATCAAGCAGCTCACGGCCCTGAGCAACTCTCTGGGCAGCCGTAAATCAGTGGTTAGCGGCAATACCCTGCTCAAGAAATTTCTCCGCCCGGGTATCCGTACACCGGTGAGCATGCGCAACATGGAAATCATCGCCGAGGAAATCCAATCCCAGGTTAAGATTGACTGCCTGGGAAAGATCATGCGCGAGCTTTCCTATGACGAAAATCTGAAGAAAATCGTCGGCGTCCTTCGCCAGGCGCTGGGCGAAGCGAACATGGAGCTGTTCCAGCAGCTTCAGGCTTTCCGCGTGGCTCACGGTCTCAGCAACCTCGTGGACAACAAGGAAAGAGAGCGCATCGCAGCCTTTATCAGTCCGATGGATGTGGTCCAGTTCCTTACCGTGCTGTCCAACGGCAACCTGACAATCACCGAGGCTACTCAGAACAAGGTCACATTTGTCGCCCGGGGGACCTCCGGCGAAACACTTGATACCAGCAAGCGCACCCTGACCAGCAAAGGCATAACCTATAATGATGCCGTAAGCTTTATCAATAAGGAGTTCGAAAACCTCCTGCTGAATTACGACAAGCCCGAGTTTGAATCCCGCTGTGCCGACTGTAACCCGGCCTATACGCGCGAAGAGGACGAGAATATCAAGATTAAAAATTTCGCCTGGGCCTGCCAGCGCTTTCCATTCCTGAAAATGTATTTCGGCGCCGCAACACTGCTGGTCAGCCCGATCATGTACAATATCATGGAGGGTGAGCGCGAAAAAGAGGAAAAGACGATCCATAAAAGCACGGTCGCTTTTATGGAAAAGGTCTTCGAGCTCGAACACTACCTCATCGAGAACATCGAGGGCTCGACCAACAAGCTTCAGGTCAGTGTTCTGGACAAGAACAGGGTCGATTCCCAGATGATCACAGACGGCTCCAGGCCGATGGAAGCGGCCATGGCCGGGGGCGGGGACTCCAACTACTCCATCCTTCTCGAAGAAGGCGTGCGGGAGGTTTTCCCCAAGCTCAATTTCGAACTTCAGGTGCTTTCCGGCGGAATAAGCGATGAACTGGCTGCGGGAAACAATGCTCAAGGCGAGGACGGCAGGACACTCACTGAAGAGGAGCGGGCGTTCGATGATAAATACAGCCACCTGCTGATGGATTCTCAAGCACAGCCGGGCGCCGAGGAGGAGACCCCGAAAAATGTCAGCAGGCTGAGCCCCCGCAGCATACTGCGCCTTTCCGAGGCCCTGGAAAACCTGTCGATCTTCTTTGAGGGCCTTAAAGCCGAGGGCTACGAAAAGAGAATCCCGGTGATGCGCCGCGACCAGATAGTGACCAATACCCGGGACGCCTGCTATTATATCAAGGATATCATCAAAAACCTCGATCCCGACTCAAAAGATGCCGCCGCACTGCTGCGCAAAACCGATGAGCTTCTGAAAAAAACCAGGGAATCGATCCAGCGCACTGAGATTATCGAGGAGCAAGTCAATGTGGAGGAGGAAAACGCCGAAGTTCCCATTTACGAAATCCATTCGATCCTGGTCACTATAAACTCCAGCTACATGGTTACCCTGAAAGGGCTGATCGATCTGATCGCCCAAAAACAAAAGACCTCACGCGGGGGGCTGGTCAAGGTAGACCAGATCGATTCGAGCAAGAAAATCTTGGACCATATCGAGTCTGCATTCAATTGCCTGATCCGTAACTCCAGAGAGATCAAGCTCGAAAGCCCCAAGATTCCGATGGGCCTGCGGGACGTGATGTCGCTTAACGTAACCTCCACCATCGGGGAAATTAACCGGCTGAAGCGCAGCCAGCTTATTATCCAGAGCTGCCAGCACCCCAATGACCTGCGAATATATCTCAACGTTATCGCTCGCCAGGTGCTGGAAAGCAAGCTTGTGGTTCCCCTGCAGAACGTCCAGATCTCTCTGAAAAAATGCCCGACATTCATGGATGACAAGCAATACCCGATCTGGCGGCCTGAGGGGGAAGAGAAAATGTCTTCCTCCATCTTCGGCCATATGAACATTCCGCAGATCTCAATCAACGACGTGCCCAGGGTTCTTCGCTCGGTCATCTCTATCAGCGACCAGCTCGCCGACCATTTGATCGCCCGGGGGCATGAGTTCCGCCAGAAAATGGCCTCCCAGAGGCAGGCACCTCCCGAACGGTCCGATTTCGAAATCTTCGCCGACCGCATGACCAAAAACGTATCCGGCATCCTGGGCCAGCTTCACGCCTTCTTTGCCCCGGACAAGAACAACAATATAACTTTCGACCCGGAAAACCTTGAAAACATCCTGCGCGTAATCGGTACCTGCGTGGGTGAACTGATCGCTCTGTTCAAGGATTTCAGCAAGAACAAAGCCGCTTTTTCAGCGGAGATAGACGCAATCCGCAAAATAGTTCCAGTACTCGAAGGGCTGCGCAACTGTGTGAACGATTACAATGCGAACTACCTCAAACAGAAAAAAACCGCAGACCTGGCGCGCAGCCAGACCAACTGCGACAAGACCCTCATCGGTTACTGCCAGGAGCTTACCAAGTATGACGATCCAACCTCCCAGGAATACAAACTCCTGATCATCCGCGGCCGGGTCTATATCATGCTGGAAAACGTGGTGCAGCGGATACTCGGGCAGATGAAAAGCGAATTCAACGCTGACCGGAAAAAACAATTCCAGATTCTGGTCAATGAAATCTTCTACATGATGAGTCATGTGAAAATCGAGACAAGAGACCTGCCCCTGTTCAAAAAGTTTCGCCAGAGCGCTCTCCGCGCGGCAGCACAATGCGCGAACGAACAGCTTAAAGGCGAGATCACCAACCTTTTTGAAAAAGGAGAGGAGATCACGGACTGGATCAGGGTCGCAGACAGCGGCTTCGACGATAAGGCTGTCAATGAGGTCTACACCCCGGGAGTTGCCCTGGAGAGGCTGCGCAAGCTCGGTGAGGGTATATAACCGGCGCAGCCGCCTGGAAATGAAAAAGCCAGAAGAATACTCTTATTGTTACCCTCTGAAGAAAAAGGCCGGCTAAATGATAGCCGGCCTTTTTCTTGTCTTTCCTGGTGTTGGACCTAAATCCAGCCCTTCTCGCGGTAGAACACTTTCATGTCCTCCAGGGTCTGGGGCTTGAACTGGCCGGCGCTTCCGGCTGTGCCCAGGTCACGCATTTTCTGGGCAACCAGCTCCGCCAGAGCCTCACGCGCAGGTTTCAGGTAATCGCGCGGGTCGAACTTCTCCGGCGTCTCGACAAAAACCTTCCGGATGGCCCCTGTTATTGCGATCCTGCCGTCCGAGTCGATATTGACCTTGCGCACACCGTAAGGGATCGCGCTCTGGATTTCAGACATCGGCACACCCTTGGCGTTGGGCATGTTCCCACCGTACTTATTCACGATCGCCACCAGCTCCTCGGGCACGCTGGAGCTTCCATGCATCACCATGTGAAGCTCAGGCAACCTTTCGTGGATTTCCTCGACAATATTCAGCGCCAGCTTCGGCTCCGCCTTGAACTTGTAAGCTCCGTGGCTGGTACCGATCGCCACGGCGAGAGCATCCACCCGTGTCTTCTCCACGAACTCAATTGCCTGGTCAGGATCGGTGAGCTGCACCATGCCGCTTCCCACTCCGTCCTCGATACCGCCGAGAGTTCCGAGCTCGCCCTCCACGGTGATTCCCAGCGGGTGGGCAAAATCTGTCACTGAGCGGGTTACCGCCACGTTCTCCTCGAACGTCGTGGGGGTCTTGCTGTCCTCCTTGAGCGAACCGTCGATCATCACGCTGGTGAAACCGAGCGCTATCGCCTGCTTCGCCGTCTCCAGGCTGTTGCCGTGATCAAGGTGCAGGGCGGTCGGGATATCCGGGTTCTCTTCAACAGCCGCTTCCATCAGCTTCTTGAGATAGGTGAAATTACTGTACTTCAGCGCACCCCGGCTCGCCTGCACGATTACCGTGGACCGGGTCTCCTGGGCCGCCTGCATTATCGCCTGTATCTGCTCCATATTGTTCACGTTGTAGGCCCCGACAGCGTAATTTCCCCTGGCCGCTTCGGTTAGTAACTGTCTCATTGGTACTAATGGCATTTTAATCTCCTTAAATTAATCAAAAAGGTTTCTGATTTTGTTGTTTGAATATCGCTGACCCACTGCGGGTCTCTGATAAAGCAAGATTTATATATATTAATAAAATAACCTGAAAAATCAATATTTGCCTGTCTAGCCGCCCGCCGCTCTCTCATCCCGCTTCAACTATTCCTGCGCCATGTTCCCAAGCTGAAAAACCGTTTCCGGCAATCAACAGGTTTACAAATTTATCCATGCCTGTTAAGTTAAAACCCCGGGTATTTCTTTCAGCAGTTTACCGCTTTTAATGGTGGCTTGCCATGCTCTCAGTTCTGGTAATCGAGGACAACCGCACGATGCGTGAGGGCCTGGAGATCTCGCTGAAGCAGATGGGTCTCGAGGTCTGTTGTTTCGACAACGGCGCCGCCGCCCTGGACCAGCTCGGCAAAAGAAGCTACGATCTGCTCGTTACGGACTATAAGCTTCCCGGAATGGACGGCCTGGAGGTTTTAAAACGCGCGCGTACGCTCTGTCCGGGTGTCGACATGATCCTGATCACGGCCTACGGCTCTGTGGACCTTGCCGTGTCTGCGATGAAACAGGGTGCCTGCGACTTCCTCACCAAGCCGTTCGACTCCGATGTGCTGAAAGTCAGGGTGGAAAAGGCCCTCGCCGCACGGGAGGCGCGCTCAGAAAATATCAGGCTGGCCGAGGAAAACGAGTTTCTGCGCAGCGAGGTCGCCGAGGCCGGCGGTTTCGGCGTGCTTGTAGGCAAATCAGAGGCAATGCTCGATGTTTTCGACACAATCGACCGGGTGGCGCCAACCGACTCTTCAGTTCTGATTACGGGAGAGAGCGGCACAGGCAAGGAGCTCGTGGCCCGCGCGATCCACGATAAAAGCCGCCGAAAAGCCAAGCCTTTTGTCAAGGTCTCCTGCGCCGCCCTCTCGGAAAGCTTGCTGGAGAGCGAGCTTTTCGGCCACGAAAAAGGCGCCTTTACAGGCTCTGTCAAGTCGAGAAAGGGCCGTTTCGAGTTGGCCGACGGGGGCACGCTGTTCCTGGACGAGATTGGAGATATTTCACCGGCCGTGCAGATAAAGCTTCTGAGAGTCCTTCAGGAGCAGCAGTTCGAGCGCGTGGGCGGGGAGAAAACCCTCTCTGTGGATGTGCGCCTGATCTCGGCCACCAACAAAGGCCTGAAACAGGAAGTCGAAAAGGGAAATTTCCGCGAGGACCTTTTCTACCGCCTCCATGTCCTGCCGATAGAGCTGCCGCCACTGCGCTCGCGCGGCAAGGATATCCAGCTGCTTGCCCGGCACATGGAAAAGAAAATCTGCCGCAGGATGAACCGTCCGCCCTGCCCTCTCGACCCGGATGCACTCGAGCTTCTTGAATCATACGGCTGGCCGGGTAATGTGCGCGAGCTTGAAAACGTCATCGAACGCGCCCTGGTCCTCGGACTCGGCAAGAGTATCACCCGCTCGGAAATACTCCCGCTGATAGGCGGCCAGGCCCAGGCAGGACCTTTGCCCTCTTTCGAGTTGCCCGACTCCGGCCGTCTCGATCTGACAGAGACCCTGGAAACCATGGAGCGCCGGATTATCGAACAGACCCTCGAGCGCGCCCGGGGCAACAAAAGCAAGGCGGCCCGCATGCTCGGCCTGAAAGTCAGTGCGCTGCACTATAAACTGGACAAGTACGGGCTGGTGTGATCCGCCCTTTTTCGATCAAAAGTAAATACAACTTGATCTCTTTAACTGTGAGGATTTATTTTTTTCTCAAAAGCTTTTCATTTCTCTTTCTTCTGATATGCACTACTGACGCAAGTCTCGTTGTTAATACACTAAATATTGTGGAGTAAAAAAAGTTCGATCTATATATGGAATTCCCTGTAACCACTTGTTATTTTACAAGATGCGCTGTTTTGTCTCTAGTTCTTTCCTCTTGACAAGCCCGAAACAGCGGCCTTAATTTGTTAAGGCCATCATGGGTGCGGCGGGAATTTGCTCCACACCTGGAATCTCCGCATATTTATGCGATAATCTTGTCAGATCCGCTTTATTAATATTTCTGCAGAGAATTTTCCCCGTCATGGCGAGGGGGTTTGCCCCCTTCCCTATGTAATGCACGACTATGCTATTGGCCGGGAATATTTGCCTTTATTGGCGTTCAAAACTTGTTTTTGGATATCTGCTGATAGTTCTTATATCCTTGCACATTTTAACAGAAACCTGTCTGCTTTCATTCCTGACAGTTTTAATAACTGTGGAAAGGAACCGCAATGGCTCGCGAATTTGTTTTTTTCAGCGGCGATTACGACATATCCGATCCCTATCTCAATCTGGAGCGCGGCACACTGCCGGCCTCTTTTCTGCTGGACAGCAACGCGCTCTACGGCGACGGTATCTTTGAGGGGATCAGGATATACAACGGCAGGATATTCAAGCTCAAAGAGCACCTTGGCCGCCTCTGGAACTCCGCTGCCTCTATTGAAATCGAGGTGCCCTATACCAGAGAGGGCCTGACCGATATACTGAAAGCCCTGGGGCGCAAAAACGATATTCGGGGAACCGGTTATATCCGGCTCGTGGTGACCCGCGGGCACAGGCTCGATCTCGGGATCAACACGCGAAAAGTGGGCCGGCCCACTGTCTTTATTATCGCCCGTACTCTTCAGCTATATCCCGAGGAGTTCTATGAAAAGGGCCTGAATGTGATAACGGCGAAAACGCGAAGAACCCCGGCATCGTGTGTGAGCCCCAATATCAAGACATGCAATTATATCAACAATATCCTGGCTGTAATCGAGGGTAATGCCGCCGAGGTCCCGGAAGTAATAATGCTCACGACAGAGGGACAGGTCAGCGAGTGCAGCGCGGATAATATTTTTATTGTCAAAGACGGCAGTGTGCTCACCCCGCCCAAAGACAACATCCTTGTCGGTGTGACCAGGAACACGATCCTCGATCTCTGCCGGCGGCTCGGAATACAGGCCGTAGAGGCTGATTTCGGCCCCGCCGAGGTGTATGCGGCCGATGAAGTCTTTCTCACCGGCTCAGGCGCCGAGGTCGCACCGATAGTCAAAGTTGACAGCCGCGTAATCGCCGACGGCAGACCCGGCGAGATCACCAATCGCCTTTTGGCCGCTTTCCGTGAAGAGGTCGATAAGCCCGAAAACAGCTTACCGATTTTCGATTGAGGAGAATAAGTTTTGGTTGAGGAGTTCACCGCCCAGGAAATCTGGTCAAGAATACGCAAGCAGTGCGAAAAAAGGCTAAGCCAGCAGACAATTTCCACCTGGCTCTCTCAGAGCCGGGCGGTCTCTGTCCTGGACGATTCACTTACCGTAGAGCTCGGAAACAAGTTTACCGCATACTATGTCGAGCAGAACTACCAGAAAACCCTCGACAATGTGGCCAGCGAGATGCTCGACCGGCCTTTCAAAGTGAATTTCATCTACCGGGAAAGCGTGGAGCAGATGGAGCTCTGGAGCTTTGGCGGCGGCCAGGACGAACTGGCCGCTGTGGCGTCCGGCCCCGGCGAGGCTGAACCCGGGACCCCGGCCGTGCACACGGGTAGAAAGACCTCTCCGGCCAAAGCTATAAATCCGAAAGGCCCTCTGAACTCCCGCTATACATTCGATTCTTTCGTTGTCGGCAGAAACAACCAACTGGCCCACGCCGCGGCGAAAAGCGTTGCCGAGTCGCCTGCCAAAAGCTATAACCCTCTTTTCATTTTCGGCGGCGTGGGGCTCGGCAAAACGCACCTGATGCAGGCCATCGGACACGAGCTGCTGAGAAACGGCAAGGTTAAACAACTGAAAATCTGCTATATCTCCGCCGAGGAGTTCCTCAACGAGCTGATCAATGCTATCACCTCCTCAAGCACGGTCTCTTTCCGCAACCGGTACCGACGGATGGACGCCCTGCTGATCGACGATGTCGAGTTCCTGGCCAAAAAGGAGGGAACCCAGGAGGAGTTCTTCCATACATTCAACCGGCTCTACGAAAACCAGAAACAGATCGTTCTCACCTCCGACCGCCCGCCGCGGGAAATCCACCACCTCGAGGAACGGCTTAGAAGCCGCTTTCAATGGGGACTTGTGGCGGATATACAACCCCCGGAACTGGAAACCAGAATTGCAATTCTGAAAAAAAAGAGCGCCATTGAAAAAATACTCATCCCGAAAAAAGTCCTCGAATTCATCGCCGAAAGTATCACCGGCAATGTCCGGCTGCTCGAAGGGTCCCTTCACTACCTCAAGCACTATTCTGTTACGCAGAAGGCCGATATCAACATGGAGCTGGCCGAGGTCGTGCTGAAAAACCTGTTCGACAGCCAGGCCAGCCATATCAGCGCTGACGATATACTCAAACTTGTCTCCGATGACTTTGGTACTCCCGTTAAGGCGATCCTCTCGCTGAAAAGGAAAAAGAGCTTCGTTGAGCCGCGACAGGCGGCGATGTATCTCTGCCACAAGCTGACCAAGCTTTCACTGCCCGAAATTGCAGAATTTTTCAAGCGGAAAGATCATACTACTGTCATGCATGCATGCCGGAAAATTGCTAAGATCTGCGAAGATGACGTGGATTTCAAGATGAAAGTAGACGGCATGATTGACCGGCTGAAGAATCAGAATCTCGCTCTTTAAAAATACTGTGGAATTGCGGTGTATATCCTGAGTATATCCTGTGAATATCGAGGCGTTTTAAACAAAACATATACACAGGTAAAAATTTTACCGGTGGATAATCGCCCTGCCGGAAAATTATTGTCCACATCTTCTTATTTGTTTTCCCTTTTCTAACCTTTTTATTATATTATTGTTATAAAGTTATCCACATATCCACAGAGCCTGTTACTAATAGTGTTTTTTAATATACTGAATACTCTTATCAGAATAGTAAAGCACTGAAACATCGTTCTCTGGGAGGAAATAGCTATGAAAATCAGCGTGGTAAAAGAGAACCTGCTCCACGCGGTAAACGCGATAAGTCCGATAGTGCCCACAAAAAGCCCAATGCCGGTGCTGTATAATATTCTTCTGGAGACTGAAGAGGGTGAAAAAGGCGGGCTCAAAATGGTGGCCACGGACCTCGATATCTCCTTGAGCTACAGTATAAAAGCAGACGTGAAAAAAAGTGGTGCCATTACCATACCGGCCCGGAAACTGGGAGAAATCGTTCGAGAGCTTCCGAATGCGCCTGTGACCATAGAAAAAAAAGATGAAAAGGTTAAAATAGTCTGCGGTAACAGTAGCTTTATCCTGCCGAGCATTCCCAAGTCAGATTTTCCCGCTTTCCCTGACAAATCTTTCGATGGCGCTTTCACTGTTTCAAATGCCGTGATGCGCAAACTGGTCAGTTCCACAAGCTATGCGGCGGGAAAGGACGATGACAGGCCGATCCTCAAAGGTATCCTCTGGGAAATTAAAGAAGACGAATCTTCAATGGTCTGCACCAACGGCCACCGCTTGGCCAAGATAGTCTACAAGGATAATATGAAAGTCTCCGAGCCGCTGAACGTGGTCGTACCCCCGAAGGCGCTAGAGCTGGTTGAAAAATTATGTAGCGAGGACGGATCCGTAGAGATAGTGGTCGACGGAAGCCACCTGGGAATCCGTGAAGGAGACACGGTCATTTTCAGCCGCCTGATCGAAGGAACTTACCCGAACTACGAGCAGGTGATCCCTTTCTACAACAACAAGATCGCAGTAATCGATACGGAAAAATTCAACGAGGCCCTGAGACGGATGCTGATTCTGGCAAATACGGTGACTCACAGGGTCAGAATCTATCTGAAAGATAACAAGCTGAATGTTTCGGTTAAAACAGAGGATCTCGGTGAGGGTGAAGAGACGGTTGATGTGGAATACAAGGATGAGCCGCTGGAAATATTTTTCAACGGCAGCTACTTGCTGGATGTCTTTAAGTACATAGAAAACGAACAAGTGAAATTATGCATGCAGACCAGTGAAGCGGGCATCCTTATCGTGCCGGCTTCAGAGAGCGAGAACCAAAGGTATCTGAACGTTATCATGCCCCTTAAAGTGACTGAATAACAGGGGCGGAAACTCGGATTCAACAATAACAATCAGGGGCAAATACGGGCACCTTGTATATTTAATTATATTGCATTATAAAATCTTTAACAACCTTGACCAAAAACTAAATGAGAGTTATTTTTAATTAGGCCTAGTTTCCTTTTTTACAATAAAATACACTTGATTATCAGAGAACTTAAATTAGATCATTTCCGCAATCTGGCAGATACGTCCCTCGAATTTCCGGAAAAGGGACAGTTGATAATCGGGGACAACGGTCAAGGCAAGACCAATCTTCTCGAGGCGATTTACTACCTGACCCTGTTGAAATCTTTCCGTATCCGCAACGATACTGAATGTATCCGTTTCGGGGAAAGCCATTTCTTGGTGCAGGGATGCTGGACCGATGATCACGGGCAAAGGGAAAGGGTTTCTGTCGGCTATGACAGCCGGCGCAAAAAAGTTGCTCTTTCCGGAATCGAGAAAAAGAAAGTCAGCGAGGCGTTCGGAATCTTTAAAAGCGTAATTTTCACTCCGGACGATATCCTGATCATACAGGGAGGGCCCGCACTAAGGCGCAGGTATCTGGATATAGTTCTTTCGATCGGCTCTCCGCTTTACCTCGAACGGTTGAAAAGGTACAAGAGGGCTCTCTGTTCGAGGAACATGCTGCTCAGGAAAAATTCAGTGCCTGCTGCAATGATAACGCCTTGGGAAGAAGAAATGGCCGTATCCGGCGCCTTCGTTGCATGCAGAAGGTTTTCTCACGTTCGCCAGATAGCGCCGATTTATGAAAAGCTTTTTTTGGGTCTGAGCTCCGGTGAGAAGGCTTCCATGGCCTACCGTAGCGACCTTTTGAACGTAAGCGCCGTCTCACCGGAAGACTTGGATGAAACCCGTGTAGGGGCGGCTTTTGCTAACAGACTTGAAAAAAACAGGCGGCTTGATCAGCAGCGCGGAACGACTTTAAGCGGCCCCCAGACAGATGATATTTTGTTCGCCGTCGAGGGAAGGCCTCTCAGAAACTACGGTTCTCAGGGGCAGAAACGCACCGCGGTTATCTGTCTGAAAATGGCCGAGGCTGAGCAGATCAGGCTCTCGAACGGCGTTCAGCCGGTTCTTCTGCTGGATGATATATTCAGTGAGCTGGACCGGAGGCGTTCCGAAAATCTTCTGCAAGAGCTGGTGGAGCGGCACCAGAGCTTTATAACCGCACCGCGGAAAGAGGTGATTTTCGATCGCCTCGGGCACCTTCCGATCAGGAAGATCGAAAGGGGTGTAATCAGCGACGGATGACCAACCGGATGAAAAGCGGTCCGGTCCGGATCGGTGAGTTGATCGGCGCGATCCTCGAGAAAGCCGACAAGGACAAGCACCGGCCGGAATCGATTGAGGCGGTCGCCTCCTGGCAACAGATTGCGGGCCCCCGGCTGGCCAGATTCAGCCGGGCGGTCAGCCTTCGGGACGGGAAGCTGTTTGTCGAAGTACGGTCTCCGGCCTGGAAACAAGAGCTACTTCTGCAAAAAAGAAAGATCGTTAAAAAAATCAATAGCAGTTTTGGAAAAAACATCGTGTCAGATATGGTTATTAATGTGAGGGATTTTATATATGTCGACGGAAAATGATTTAAACGGCAAGTATGAAGCTAGCAATATCCAGGTGCTGAAAGGCCTGGATGCGGTGCGCAAGAGGCCCGGGATGTATATCGGATCGACCGGACAGCGCGGCCTGCACCATCTGGTTTACGAGGTGGTTGATAACTCGATAGATGAAGCCCTGGCCGGTTTCTGCAGGAAAATAAAGGTGGAGCTCCTGGAAGGGGACATGGTGCGGGTAGCAGATGACGGCAGAGGAATCCCGGTCGATATCCACCCCATCGAAAAGAAACCGGGAGTGGAAGTCGCCATGACAATG
>Ga0272442_10004080_pt1 | contig 20118 bp, 25 predicted proteins | sample SSMForm2O_FD_200262 | JGI IMG/M metagenome (GOLD analysis project Ga0272442, IMG submission 200262) | Marine sediment archaeal communities from Little Sippewissett salt marsh, Falmouth, MA, United States - SSM-Form-2O | ecosystem: Environmental > Aquatic > Marine > Wetlands > Sediment ... | reverse complement strand
TACAACGTCTTCGTATTCTGGCGCGCTTTCCGCGATGAGGACGGAGGCACCAAGGAGGGAGTTGCTCTGATGGAGCGGACCAAGATCTATCCGCTCAGCCAAAAGGACAACCCACCGGAAATGGTGTTCCCGAACGGCACCGGCAGGGCGGCGAACATGCTCTACCCTCAGGACTACAGCTATTTCGAGGGCCTCGCTGATTTCGTGAACAACGAGTACGTCGGCCCGGAGGATTGGTCGATGCGCGGAATGATGGCTTCTCTCGGAATCATCAAGGGCCGGCCATTCGCCCCCGACGAGCGCATGAAATCAATCCTCGCCGCCGGAGCCGATGTTGGGATGAAGATGGCTCAGGCTATGCGTCACGGCGACAAACTACCGAATACTCTCTACTATGAAGACCGCCAGTGGCACAACGTTCTCAATGTCCTGGATGTCGAGTTCAAACAGGACACCTACATCGACATTGATGCTCGTATGGGGATGTTCAAAATAGGCTATTCTATTAGCCCTGCGATGGTAATGAATATGGTTGGCGCGGGATCCAAGTACCCGTTCGCCTATCGTGATTCCGATGGTAACCACCTCTCCGGCGGCTCTTCCTACAAACTCCACCTTCCTCCCAACGTCCCCGCCGCGAACTTCTGGTCAATCACCCTTTACGACGGGTATAACGCTTCGGGCCTGAAGAACGGCCAACCGTTTCCGTCCATTGGATCCCTCGATGACTTGAACGAGAACGCAGACGGCTCCATCGATCTGTACTTCGGTCCCGAGCTGCCGGATGGGGCTCCGGATTCGAACTATCTGCGGACCGTTCCTGGCAAGGGCTGGTTCACATTGCTGCGCCTCTACAGCCCGACCGAGGCGTTCTTCGATCAGACCTGGAGACCCGACGACTTCAAGAAGCTCGATTAGAGAGCGTCGCCAGCTAACAAGCGGTTGCAGCGGGCGGTCCGCTGCGCGGCCCGCCGCTGAACCGCGATTGCGTTAGGAAGATGTTGAGGCTTCGCCTCTAGAGTCACAGCAGAGTCAGCTGTGGTTCTTCAGAGGCGGGGTTCTCACTTGAAAGTGCGGGACGTAATCAAGCTCCTTGAGCGAGACGGGTGGTACCTTGTCCGGACCCGAGGAAGCCACCGCCAGTATAAGCACCCGATGAAGCGAGGACTGGTTACGGTGGCCGGGAAACGGGGCCATGGTCTCGCGGCCGGTACCCTCGACAGCGTTCTCAAGCAGGCAGGACTCAAGTGACGAAACGCTACCTGATCGTGATGGAGGCAACGAGCACCGGCTATTCGGCCTACTCTCCAGACCTCCCAGGGTGCATTGCGACTGGATCGACGGAGTCGGAGGTCGAGAACAAGATGCGCGAGGCGATCGAACTCCACGTTGCCGGCCTCCGCGAACAGGGCGAGCCCGTTCCAGAACCACAGAGCTCATCCTCATACGTCGAGGTCTCTGCCTGATCCCAAGCACACGCATTTCCTAACACGCGCCGGGAGCAGACGCGGCGAGCATGAAGGGCAAACGAACCTGGTTAGCGCGCAGCTCAGGCGCCGACCGTTAGAACGACCTGTTTATGTCTATCTTGACATAATGTCTAATCTGACATATATTCCCTCATGAGCGACACGGACAAACCACTCGTCTGGTTGCGTGGGGAAGTAGCTACGCCTCCCTTTTCACTCGAGGCCCGGAGGGAGGCAGGTTTCCTACTCCGTATGCTGCAACAGGGCGAGAAGCTCAGCATGTCACAATCGCGTCCGATGCCGTCCATTGGACGCCGTTGTCACGAGCTTAGGGTCCGTGACGAGGACAAGACGTGGAGAATCGTATATCGACTGGATGACGATGCCGTCCTGATCCTTCACGTGTTCAGCAAGAAGACGCACTGCACGCCCCAATCAGTTGTCGACACGTGCAAAGCGCTGCTGTCGCGCTGCGACGCTCTGTGATGATCAGGAGGAATACGCCGTGAAAGAGGGCAAGAGAAAGAAGCTGGAGCGCACCGGCTGGGTCGTGAGCGGGACGCAGGAGTTCCTGGATCTCAGCGATGCGGAGATGGCGCTCATCGATGTTCGCGTATCCCTGGCGAAGGCACTCCGGCGTCGTAGGCAGAGGCTGAAGATCTCACAGGCGGCCTTCGCCAAGCGCGTAGGCTCAAGCCAATCCCGTGTGGCAAAGATGGAGGCGGGCGACCCCTCGGTGAGTATCGACCTTCTGATCCGCTCCCTGATCACGTCTGGATCCAGCGCCGAGGAGATCGGAAAGGTGATCGCCACGGCCGGCCTCGATCCGGCCACCGTCTGAGGTGCAGCTCCACTCGCGAAGCAGCAAGGCGGTCTAACACGCGCCTGGAGCTGCCGCGGTGAGGGTGAGGGACAAACTTGGTTAGCGCGCAGCTCAGGCGCCGAACGGTGTTCTCCGATGAGCGGGCGCTCCTCTTGGACGATCCCGACCACTCCGAGGAAGAGGAGCGCTTCGTGCTTCTGGGGTTGAGCGCGAACCTCCGCACCCTGGTTGTTTGTCATTGCTACAGGGAAGCGGAGAGCGTCATCCGGCTGATCTCGGCCCGAAAAGCGACCCGGAAGGAGCGAAGCGAGTACTCACGAAGGTGGCGGCCGGCGCTTCCTAACACGCGTCTGGAGCTGCTGCGGTGAGGACAACAGGCAATCAAGCAGAATCGGCGCGCAGCTCAGGCGCCGACCGTTAGCGACACGGAACACCGACTGCCGGTCCGTCCCGACACGGGCCGTGATCCCACCAGTGACAACGTACCTTCAGGCGACGGTAGTATGCCTAATCATCTGTCGGCGTGGACAGGTACGCCGAAACCACCAAGTGTACGGAGCCGGAATGAACCGCACGATCCTGGCACTGACTATGGCCGTCGGCGTGGGCGCATGCGCCGACGGAACTGGTCGCGTGGAATACGAGCCGGTCCCGCGATCGATCCAGACCCCGGACCGGGTAGAGACGCGATTGGGGACGCTTGAGTTCTTCGACGGCTATCCCGATCCCAGTACGGTCGCGGCGGTGTACGACAACCTGGATTTCCAGCGCGGGGTGCGTGCCTTCCTCGACGCGCTTCCCATCGCCTCTCTACACGCCATGCGTGAGGGCCTGTTCGCTGTCGGGGCCGTCAACGGCACGGTCGGCATCTTCGAGAACCTCATGAACTCCCGCACGCTGTTCCTGACGGCAAACACCGAGAGCTCCGACCCCGTTTGGATTCCCTATCCCTTGCTCAGGTTGCGCGGTTCTTTCATGGCTCAAGATCCCGGGTTGTACCAGATGGGCGACGTGTAGGCGCGCTCCTGGTGGGTCGGCTCAACGAAGTCGGGGAGGTCGGTGCCGAAGAAGACCGCGTCGTAGGTGGTCCAGCGCGGTGTCGGGATCTCGAGCACTCTGACGTAGTAGAAGGCACGCAGAGCCGGGTCGAAGTCCGGATCCTCCCAGTAGGTTTCCAGGAACGGCGAGCCGATGGCGTTCGTGTAGGTCGCCGTGGCCACGTCCACGGTGTTGCCGACATCGCCATCGCAGGCGCCATCGTCGATCGCGCGCCCGCCCGAGCAGGCCACGTCATAGACCCGCTCCTGTGTCTCGCCTGCGGCATTCACCCAGCCTTTGACGACCTGCACCCGGTCGATATTGGCCCCATCGGGATCGCGCAGCGCGCGGATCAGCAGGCCCGGCGCGTCGCCCTGGTCGAGCCCCGTCAGGTCGCCGCCCATTGGTACCCCGGTCTCGTAGCCGTAGGCCGCAAAATCCGAACGCTTGAGATCGTCCGCGCCAAACTCCGTGCCCGCAAAGACCCGAACACGCAGGCGCGTTCCGGTCGTGGCGTAGACCTCCTTGCGGTTCAGTGCGTCCCAGATCGCCTCGCGGGTGTTCTCGCGCGCCCATACGGCGGCGAGACCGGAGGCGAGAGCGATGCCGTGCAGCTGATCGTCTTTGGGATCGTCGGGCGTCGCGCGCCCGGTGATCTGCTCCTCCCAACGCACCGGGTCTGCGGTGGGTTCCACCATGGGCGCCTTGCCGAAGAAATTGTCTTCCTGCGCGGTCGATAGCCCGGTATGCGAATCCGTCGATCCGACCACGCCGAACTTGAAGGGGTTGGCGCCAAGCTCCGCCTCGTAGGCCATGCCCCGCTTCCAGGCCTCGCGCGCATACTCCCGTGGCAGCATGTCGGGCGTCTTCAACTCCGCCCCGAAGCTGCCGACATCCCACGTGCCGTAATCGGCAAAAGCGTCATCGGGCGACAGCATCGGGTGTGCCTCGCCATCGCCCTTGATCTGCGTGATCTCGTAGATTGGCTCCCACCGCATCCGGCGTTCGGCATACCCGGCGTCGAGCGCGCGCCTGTCCGTCAGCGTCACGTCGTCGAACATCAAGCCATTCGACAGATTGCCATTGTGGGGAATGGCGAGCACCTGCCCACCGGTCTCTACCTCGTACTGTTCCATCCAGTCCCACAGGTCTTCGGGATCGTCGCTGTCATAGGCGCTGAAGGGATCGAACTGATCAGCTTCCGGCTTGCCATCCCGGAAGATGACGTTGCGGTGCAGGTTGTTTCCGTTCGGTCCGGACGTCCATTCATAGCCGATCAGCGCGGTGAACGCGCCGGGCTCGTTGTGCTGTTCGGCGGCTTCGGTCATGCGTTCCCACATGGTTCTGGCGAGCGCGCTTCCGGCCAGTGGATCACCGCCATCCGGATCGAGCGCAAAAGCGCTGGCCCAATAAATATAGGCTTCATCCATGGCTGCTTTGCTGCGGGGCGCAAAGATGTCACGCAACCCGGCGGCCCAGTCGTTGCTTTCGAGGATCGAGCTACCCTCGTCAAGCGCGATGTAGAGGCCGAGGTTTTCGGCATGGTCGGCAACGACGAGAAAATCGAGGGGCCGTTGCAGACGCGCCTCTATGCCATTCGAAGAGGTGACCGTCTCCCCCTTGGCAAAGCGATAGGCATCGTCGGGCGTGGTCGTTGCGCCGATCAGGCCGGCGTCGGCCGAATAGGCGGTATGCAGATGCGTGTCGCCGAAAAGAACCTGGTCGGGGTAGTCGTGCTGCAAGTAGGGCGAGTAGTTCGTGCTGGGATCCGGCGATCTCGCCCCGACGTCCTGCCCCATCGCCCCCTTGGCGGCCAGAGTCGCGGTTACCGCAAGAACGGCCGCTTTGAAAATCCAAGATGCCATCTTCTTTTCCTCCCTGTGTTCCTTCTTCCGGGAAACCGACGCTGACGGGTGAGCATGTGACCGAGCACAAGACGACGATGCGGACGATGAAGCACCAACACAAGAATCAGCGTCGGTCACAGCTGATCGATGTGCCAGAGAATCGACTCTGCTGGATGGTGCGTGGTGGTTCTACGGTATGTTTCTCTTCCTGGCCTATTTCCTCGGTTCGGGGTAGACATGCAAGTGTCAGGCTGCTGCTGCACGAATCGGCCTTTGCTACCCAGGCTTACCTCATGAGGGCGACATGATCAGAGCAATGTGTATGGCGGCAGCGCTGGCGCTGGCCGCCTGCGCCACGACAGAAGCACCGCCTACGGCAGCCGGGCATCAGCCGGGGGAGGAGGCGGCCATTCTCGCCGTGATGGACGCCTACATGCACGAGATCTCAGCCAATGATCTCGCGGCTATGGATGCGCGCCAGACGGCTGAAGGCATGACCTATCGCATCCGCGCTCGCGAGGACGGCGGCTGGGATGTCGTGGCCCGCCCCAATTCCTATTGGGTCGCGCCTGAGCGGGCGGATGACAGCACGTACCGCGAGCGCTATTGGTCGCCGACCGTCATGATCCGCGGCGGCATGGCGCTGGTCTGGGCACCGTACGAATTCCAGATCGACGGCCAGACGACTCATTGCGGCGTTGACGTGTTCTCGTTTGCCCAGATTGACAGCGTCTGGAAAGTGTCGAACTCGATGTGGACGGTCGAACCGAACGCGTGCGCCGAACTTCGGCCGCTGGATCCAACTATGATCCGGCCGCGCGACTAGCGCTTGAGCGCTGCGGCGAGATCGGCCCAGACGCGCCTGGAGCTTACGCGGTGAAATGATGGAGAAACGAAACTGGCCAGCGCGCAGCTCAGGCGCCGCCCGTTAACCGGCAGTGCAGATCCTCGATTGTTGCAGATTGAAGATGGGGACTTCCTTATGAAGATCGCTCCATACTTGATCCTGTCATTCCTGATGGTTCTCTTCGGCTATCTCGTCTTCCGAGTTGCAGTCCGAAGGGAATATGAAAGGAGAGGCAGGCTCTCTGCATTCTCTACAACACTCGAGTGTCTTGTCTTCGCTCTTCATGCGAATCTCTCCTATACCTTCCTTCCCGCAAGCTGGCCAACTCTTCCCACTCTTCCGGACAACGAGTTCCAAAGTGCAGTTGGATTCGGCACAATTGCCATTGGCGCAGTGGTCACGCTCTGGTCAATGATCGGTCTGGGATTACGTACGGCCTTGGGCCAGGAGACTGGAAGGCTGGATCGTTCGGGCTTCTATCGATACACCAGGAATCCTCAGATTGTCGCTTACAGCGTGGTGGTGATCGGATCTGCGCTGTTGTGGCCATCTATCTACAGCCTGGGGTGGGTTGTGATATACGGCGCAATGGCGCACATGATGGTACAGACAGAGGAAGAACACCTGGAACGGGTATTCGGGTCAGAATACGAGCATTATCGTGAGGAAGTGCCACGGTATCTTCTGGTATAGGGGTGCGCCTGTATCTGCAGGTCCTGGTCATCATCGACGTGGGCTCACGCATCAGCGACTCTCCTGATGTGTCGTCCGTCCGGATGCGGCCTGGTTCACTTGCTCTCGGTGTTTTCGGGAGTCAACACGGAGATCGACATGACGAACGATCGCGCTCGAGCAGCCGGTTTTGTAGGTCGCTTTCTCGGCAGCTGGAGGTTGGCCCTCGGCGAGCTCGTGATCGTCTCCCTCGGCGTCCTGATCGCTCTGTGGGCGGACCAGGCGATGCAGACTCGGCAGGAAACCTCCAGGGCGGTGGGCTACCTCGAGCGCCTGCAAACGGATGTTCGCGCGGACATCAGGGCCCTGCAATTCAGTAGCAGCCAGGCGCGGAACCGGCTTGCGATCACCAGACAGGTCGATGCCTGGCTTCACGACCAGGATGCTACCCCGGATCCCGACTCGCTGGTCATGAAGGTACACTTCGCCGGCGTCCTCTTCCCACCCACGATCTCGAAGTTCACGATCGACGAACTGAAGTCTACAGGGGACCTCCGCCTCTTGAAGAACCAGGCGCTCAAGCGGCAGATCGCCGACTACTACAATCAAATCGGGCTGCAGATCGACACCTGGGGTGCCTGGGGTGACGAGGGGATCACAGAGACGTATTTCCGGGAAGTGGCGTTCGTCGTGGACCCCGAGCTCAGGCTGCGGGCGGGCACATTCGACCCTGCGCTGATGCGGCGGTTCCTGAGCGCTTTCGGAGAGGACGCGCCCTCCAGTTACACCGAGACTCTGCGAGCCGCACCGGAGATCGGAGCCACGCGCGTCGATGCGGATCGGATACTCGGTCGGATGCGGACGCGTCCGAACTTCGGAGGATATCTCCGCGACAGCATGTATTGGGCTCAGCTGTCAGCCCTGCTGTTGGACGGTGTGATCCTCTCCGCCGAAGAGCTGGAGGCGACGATCGCGAAGGAACTCGAAGCTCTGAGCCGATAGCAGCCGCCGAAAGGGGGCTGATTACTTCGCCAGCCTTGGTTTGGAGTATCCGATTGCCCAGGGGCTCATCATCGCCAGATGCGAAGGTCGGAGATGCTCGCTTCAAGAAAGCTCGGCGATGGTGTTTCAGCACGTCTTCGCGTGAACGGATGAAGGCGCGCCTGAACCGGAGCCTTGTGTGGCTCCTCGTCGTCGGGTGCACCGGCGCTCCTCCCTCTCCAGATCAGTCTCCACGGGTCCGACACATCCTGGAGGATGATCGCTACGAATGGGTCGCGCTTGAAACCGAAGACGTTCGGGTCTACTACCCGGTGGGCAGCTATGCGGAGACCCAACGGAACGTGCTCCTGGAGCGTGCGGAAGAGGCCAGGGCTACTGTATTGGAGCGGCTCTCTGGAACGGAGTACCAGAGTCTTCTGCACCTTTTCTACGTGGACAGTCGAGAGGACATGGCGAACCTGACCGGCAACCCGGTCACAGGGTATTCCTATTTCAGGGACCACGCTGTCGTGATTGTCTTCAACGAGAGCTGGAGGGCCTTCGAGCGCCACGAATTGGCACACGCAATCACGCTGGGAACCTGGGAAACCCCGGCCGGGCCGGCAGTTGTCGAGGGCCTGGCAACCTATGCGGATGGGGAGTGCGGCGGGTACGAAAACGGCAGGATCGTGCGAACGATCCTCGACGGGGGGGCACTGATCTCTCTGCAATCCCTGACCGAGGACTTCAGGGGGCAGGACGACCTGATCGCCTATCTTCAGGCCGCGAGTATCATAGAGTTCATGGTGCATCGAATGGGCCCCGACAGCCTGTCCCACCTGTGGGATCAGGGGCTCCAGGCTTCCCCGGCACTGCTGGGGACGTCTGCCCTGTCTTTCCGGGCAGAATTCGAGGATTGGCTGGCTGCGGCGTACAATCCGGTGCCGGCCACTGCCTGGGAGGCGATCCGGAGCGATGGCTGCGGCATTGACGCCCGTCGAGGGAACCAATGAGAGAACCGGATCAGCCGACCGAGCCGGGCGTGCCGCCCATGAGGTCACAGGACTACTCCGAAGTCGAGGATTGGCCGGGATACTTCGCGTCCGTCCTGGGAAAGGGCGCGCGAGAGACGCTTCTCGCGGCCCTCGATTCGTTCAGCCGGGAAGGGGCTGGCGAAGGGCTCGGGGTAGACATTGCTGCAGGCGAAGGGCGCGACACGCTGGAGTTGCTGAGGCAAGGCTGGCGGGTGGTGGCTACGGACAATCACCCGGACGCATTCCCGCTCTTGTGGTCTCGCGTGCCGGATGCGTCGAGGTCGCGGCTGACCACGGTAGAGGTAGACTTCGCGGAGATGCAGGTACCCGAGTGCGACCTGGTGAACGCGAGCTTCGCGTTGCCGTTCTGCAAACCGGAGCACTTCCCGGGGCTCTGGAGCCGGATCGTTGCGGCGATTCGCCCGGGTGGTCGGTTCGCCGGTCAGTTCTTCGGGGATCGCGACACCTGGGCGTCGCTCCCGGGCCGGACGCACCACAGCCGGGACGAGGTGCTGAAGCTGCTGGAGGGCTTCGACATCGAAATGATGAACGAAGAAGAAAGAGACGACCCACCGGAGGTCCGGAATCCGAAGCAGTGGCATATGTTTCATGTGGTGGCGAAGAAGCGGTGACTGCGGTGAGAATAGTGAAGCGAATGACGACGTGGCTGCTTCTCCCCAAAAGCGGTGATTCTCGAATCCACAGACATGGAAGTCTGGTCATCGGCAGCAGACGGCCGGGCAGATGACCCTCATTGCATGGGGTTGGGACGCTCAATGGGCTGAGCGAGCGGCACAGGAAGGAATCGACTCTTCATCGGTTGCCCGGATAGTGGGCCAGGACCGGGCAAGCTGGTCCGTTCAGACAGATTCGGGTCCAGAACAAGCGCGCATTCCGTCAAAGCCTGGTACCGGCCCGTCTCCCGTGGTTGGGGATTGGGTCACTGTCGAGCCAGGCCCGATGCCAAGCGATCCCTGGTCTATCCTGGCCGTCTTTCCGAGGCGAACGATGATTTCGCGTGGCGCCGCGGGGACCGGAGGAGGGGAGCAGGTCCTGGCCACGAACGTGGACAAGGTCTGGATCGTGCACGGGCTGGACATGCCTCTCAACTCGAGGCGCCTGGAGCGTTATCTCGCTGTGGTGTGGGACAGCGGGGCCACTCCCGAGATTGTACTCACGAAAGGAGATATGGCGGAGGACCTGGACGCCGCGGTCGGCCAGGCTCAACTGGCCGCCATGGGCGCACCGGTTCGATGCGTGAGTTCAATGGACCCCGGGAGCGTTCAGGATCTTCGAGACTCTCTTGCTCCCGGCTGCACGGTTGCCCTCCTCGGGCCTTCCGGGGTCGGCAAGTCGACACTGGTCAATCTCCTCGCCGGCAACACCATCGCTGTGACCGGTGAAGTGCGTTCGAGCGACCGGAAGGGACGCCACACGACGGTCCGACGAGAGCTCTTCCGGATTCCAGGTGGGGCGCTCCTCCTGGATACGCCGGGTATGCGGGAACTGCGAGTCGGACTGTTGGATGAGGGCCTTAGCCAGGCATTCGCGGATGTTGAGGCTGTTGCCGAGGGTTGTCGATTCCGCGACTGCCGACACCAGGGAGAACCCGGCTGCGCGGTCCTCGAAGCGGTAGCTCAAGGTGACCTGGATTCAGGTCGATTGGCGAGCTTTCACAAGCTCCAGGCCGAAGCGGCGCACGAGACGCGAAAGACCGACCCCCGGGCTCGCGCGGCGGCTGTATCCGAGTGGAAGACGGCGATGAAGACGCTGAAACAGCATCCGAAGTACAAGAACCGATAGTCAGCGCCTGCAGCCTCCGCGACTCCTGGCCCGTGCAAAAGAGAGGGTCCCCGGAGGAAGGTTGTTTCAAGTGCGCTGTTGGGCGGGACAGTTACTTTTCCCGCTGGCAACCACGCGTTTCGGAGGCAGGCAGCCACGTGTCCTTTCAAGATCTCGGCAGCATCGGCGAGTTGATCGCCGCGATCGCCACGGTGGCGACGCTCGTCTATCTGACCATTCAAGTCCGACACAACTCTCTTGCGTTGGACAGATCGAACGAGTTCGCCCAGGCCAGCTCTATTCACAACATCACCATCCTGTTCAATGAGCTGAACTGGCGTCTGGCAAACGATGGTGAGCTCGCTGACATCTACACCCGCGCGCTGGCAGGCCAAGACCTGTCCGACACGGAAGCGACCCGGTTTGTAGCCTTCGTCAACACCTACGTAGCAACGATCGAGAATCTCGTCGGTCAGCAGAGCCTCGCGCTCGGCTACTCGGAGCTCGACTCTGCGTCTGCGCTCGACCTCTTCGGCCCGATCGTCAGCCAGCTCCTGGGAACTAAGGACGGGGCGAAGTGGTGGAGCGAAGTGGCACCCCATCTCTACGTCGAGGATTTCCGGCGGCAGGTCGACGCGGTAGTCGGAAGTGTCCGGGCGCTGGACAGCGCGGGCTGCGACTCTCCTGCGGCAACAGACTGACTCCAAGAGAGGAAACTCAATGGCGATCAAGCGCATCTGGCACGGCTGGACGACTCCTGAGAACGCCGACGTCTACTGGACCGTACTGAGCGAGACGGTCGTACCGGGCATCGAGGCGAAGTCGATCGAGGGGTATCGCGGAATCCAGATCCTCCGCCGCGACCATGAGTCCGAAGTGGAGTTCGTGACGATCATGACATTCGACTCCATTCAGAGTGTCATCAATTTTCAGGGCGAAGACTACGCGCGTTGCTACGTGCCGGACGTGGCCCAGGCTGTTCTCGATCGCTGGGACCTGATTGCTGCGCACTACGAAGTCCTGGACGAGAGGGCCAACCCGAACCTCGCGGACCTATGACGAGGGTAGCGACGGCAGCCGCAATCGGGGTCCTGTTCGCCGCGTCCCCCCTGTGGTCTCAGGCAACGCTGGAAGACGAAGTTCTCGCTCGAGCAGCTGCCGAAGCCCTGGAGCCGGGAGTTCGCGCCGCACTGAGAGATGGTCAGCCCGTCTCGTTCGAGTATCGGTCGACGTGGGGGGAAACGGTCAAGAGCCGGCTCGAGGAATCGCTCGGATTGGAGCTGACCCCCGAGCATCGGAAGGGTGCCAGCAGGATCCTGTTGGGGGATCCATTGTTCGACTCGGACACTGCGCTCGTAGAGGTCTGGTTCGGAAGATGCGAGGCGGCTGACGACGCGGAGATCCTCAAGATCCGCATCTACTCCTTCACCTTCGAACGCGACGGTCAGGAGTGGGGCCTTCTACGCGCAGCTCGCCTGGGGACCAGCGAAGGCCGCTGCGGCGGAGCCTTGAACGAGCCGCAACCCGTGCAGGCATGAACGAGCGCAGGAGCTGAGTGCGAGCCACCGTTCGACCATCCAGACATTGACTGGCCGCAACCAATTTGGTGAAGATCGGTCCGGATACAACGTGAATCGGGTCGTTGAGGTGACCGTCAGACCAGCGGCCCGTTGATCTTCGAGATCGTCGCATACTCAAGAGAGAGGGACCATGAGCAAGGGATTACCGCTGGCTGCTGTGCTGCTTTTCGTAGCTGTCATGTCCGGCTGCGCGGGACCCGAGTCCGGGCAGGCAATGGTGCAGGAGGCAGACGTGCAGGCCGTCCAGGAGGCGCCGGAGTATTTCCTTCTGCGACCGGAAGTCGAGAAAGCCTACGGATACACTCACGCCATCAAGATCGGTAACGACATCAAGATCTCGGGCGCCGTGAGCATGGATGAGCAGGGCAACCCGACGGCCGTGGGCGATCTTGAGCAGCAGATGAAGAACGCGTACTCCGATCTGGGGAAAGTCCTCGAGCACTTCGGATACACCTTCGACGACGTGATCGTCGAGAACATCTTCACGACCGACATGGCGGGATTCCTCGAGGTCGCCGCGTATCGCGGATCCATCTACACAGAGCGGTTTCCAACGGGATCCTGGCTTGAGGTCAAGGGACTGGCCCTGCCCGAGTTCCTGATCGAGATCGAGCTGGAGGCGCACAGGTCCGAGTAAGCTCGGCTTCTTCGAATGAGGGACGCACGATCAGCTCCCCCGTGCGCGGGCAGCGTGTGTCCCGCGCAGGCGGTCGGTACCTACCCCGCAAGACAAGGAGAACCCATGAGCAGTGTCCGGCCCACCATCATGCTCATTGTTCGGGGCCTGAAGTCTGACCTGCCGTACGAAGAGCTGGAGCGGCGCTACAAAGAGCGCATGCCCCAGTTCCGGGAGGTTCCGGGCCTCGTCCAGAAATACTACTCGGTTGACGAATCCACCGGGGAGTGGGCGGGCATCTATCTATGGGATTCCGAGGAGTCGCTGGCGGCCTATCTCGAATCGGATCTGCGTAAGACCATTCCTTCCGCATACGAGCTCACCGAACCGCCTCGAGTAGAACGGTTTCCGATCGTCGACGTGCTTCGAACTTGATGGATACGTCTCGAGACCTCCGGACCGCCCGAAGGATCGCTGGGTGAGCGCCGAACTGGTGGTACTGGGCGACTCGCTCGTGCGGCACGTGATCGAGGGCGAGCAGGTCATGGAATACGCCCTTCTGGCAGAATCAGGTCAGACCTGACCGCCGTGGGGTCCGGAATTCGTGTCCCGGTTCGCGCTCTCTCGGCCATCCCAACACCAAAGGAGTAAGCCATGTCCACCGTCGTATCCTGGAATCTGCAACTGGCCATCCGCGACGGCCGACTCGACGATTTCCGGTCGTTGATGAACGAAATGGTCGAGTCCACACGGGCCGAAGCCGGGGCCCTGGCATACGAGTGGTTCATCACAGAGGACGGCACCGTATGTCATCTCTATGAGCGGTATGCGGATTCAGCGGCCACGATGATTCATCTTGGCGCGTTCGGGTCGAAGTTCGCTGAACGGTTTCTCTCCTGTGTCGAGCCCACCGGCTTCAGCGTGTACGGAGATCCGAGCGACGACGTGCGCGGGGTGCTCGATGGCTTCGGCGCAGTCTATCTCGGGCCCTTCGGGGGCTTCGCCCGCTAGAGTGTGCTCTTCGTGCGGCTCGCAGGGTCTGCTGGAGGAACATGATGCACGTCAATCTTATGTGGCTTCTCTCGGCCAGTCTGCTCCTGAGCGCCGGTCCGGTACTGGCCCAGGCCGGGACCGAAGCGCCGGGGCGCACGTCCCAGGCTACCGGCGTGCCGGCGTTCCCCGAGGATGGCGGGCCACGGAACTGGGAAGTAACGGGTGTGACCCCGTCCTTGAATCTCAGGGAAGAACCCTCCACCGAGGCGAGGGTCATCGCCGGGTACGCGCCTGGCACGATTCTCGACAATCTCGGCTGTAAGAACGTCGAGGACCGAACGTGGTGCGATGTCCAGGAGCTGGGTGGAGGACCTCGCGGGTACGTCTCGGCAGAGTTTCTCGAGCCTGCCAGATCGCCCGACGGTAGTGTCGCGACGGGCCCCGACGATTCGGCGCTGCGCGCTGGCCAGGGCGATTTCGATGCTAGCGGGTCGATTCCCTGCGCCCAGTCCACGGGACAACCCATGGGTTCATGCAGCTTCGGTGTCGCCCGTGCCGGAGGCGGCTATGCCACGGTCGTAATCGACAGGCCTGACGGGCGTACCCGTGCGATCTTTTTCCGTATGGGACTTCCGATCGGTGCGGATACCAGCGAGGCGGATTGGGGTGAGTTCAGTGCGACACGCGAGGGTGATCTGAACCTCGTTCGGGTCGGCGGGGAACGCTACGAGATCCCGGACGTCGTGGTCCTGGGTGGCTGACGAATTCGGGTTGTTCTGCCGGGCAGGGGCACCTGGACGGGTCCCGGTAGAGCTGCGCTCGGCAGCAAACCAGCGGGCTTCTCATTGCGCGATATCGTAGTTACGCTGCCTGTGTGCAGACGTGTCATCGGGCGCCGCGCAGGACGCACCCGGACCGTCAGGATGTTCCGATCAACCTGGAGGAATCATGCCGAGAGTGATCTTTATGCACGCGGTCAGTGATCGCGATCTGTGGGCGAGCAAACACTCCGACAGAGTCGCCGCCTTCGCGTCGTGGGGCTCGAACGTGGTCGACTACCTCGACAGTGAAGGAGGCAATCAGGTCTGCGTGTCCGTCGAGGTGCATGACATGGAGGGAATGAAGACAACCATGGCCTCGCCCGAGATCGAGGCGGCGAAGAAGGCTCACGGAGTCCTGGAACCCATCGTCATGTTTGTGGAGAACCGGTGAGCCCTATCGGCGGCAGCATGTCGAATCTCGGAACCTTTGACCTCGATGGCCAGGTCGCCGTCGTCACTGGCGGCAACGGTGGCATCGGCCGAGGCATCGCGCTCGGATTGGCGGGCGCCGGGGCAAAGGTCGCCATCTGGGGCCGAAACGAAGAGAAGAACGCGGACGCCCTCGCGGCCCTCCAAGCCGTAGCCCCGCAGGCCATGGCCCGGCAGGTAGACTTGGCTGACAGGAGCCAGCTGCAACCAGCGCTGGCCGCTGTGGAAGATGAGCTGGGGCCGGTGTCGATCCTGGTCAACAATGCGGCGATCGGCGTTTTCGGCGGAGTTCTGGACCTCTCTGCCGAGGACTGGGATCGCGTCATCGAGATCGACCTCACGGCGTGCTTCCTCCTGGCCAAGTACGCCGCGCAGGCGATGACGGAGCGGCAGGCAGGCAAGATCATTAACCTCGCGAGCACCTACTCGCTGTCCGGTTCCGCATTCGCGCCGTCGTACAGCGCGGCCAAGGGGGGCATCATGCAGCTGACCAAATCCCTCGCAATCGAGCTCGCACCGCACAACATTCAGGTGAACGCCATTCTTCCCGGCTGGATCGATACCGACCTCACGGAGCCGATCAAGGCGATGCCGCTGTACGAGGAGATCCTGACCCGAACGCCGGCCGGTCGCTTTGGAACGCCCGACGAATGCGCCGGAGCCGCGGTGTTTCTCGCGTCAGACGCGGCACGCTTCGTCACGGGGACGGCGCTCGTCGTTGACGGAGGATACGCCATTCGGTGAGCGGACCGGGATCCGTTGCTGGCGCAGAGCTCACCACATTCAAGTGCGATGCCACATAGAGGGAAGTTGTCATGAACTCAGATAGATGTTCCCAGGTCGCTGCGACCTTGGCGCTGTGCGTCACGTGTATACTCCTCACCGCCGCCTGTGCGGATCGTACGAGCGATCGAGACCCGGACGCCGCTGCCGCCCTGCCGCAGTGGACATTCGACTCGACCATGGTCTTCCCGGGCGACGGTTCGCTGATGCACGCCGAGGATGGCATCGCGCTTTCGGATGGCCGCCTGATCGTAGGCGACGAGGTCCACGGGCTGCGTCTGATCGAACTCGACGGCAGCAGTGCCCCGTTCGGCGACATGGCAGCGGCCGGATACGTCCACAACCCTCCGGCCCAGAGTGGCGGTCCCAACGGAATCTCCCTCGAACCTGACGGCACCCACCTGCTGGTGGCGGACATCTTCCAGGGCAGGATCTACCGGGTGGAATTGGCGACGGGCGCAGCGGACCTGGTCTATCAGCACCGCTACGGGGTCAACACGGCCGTGCGCGATTCGAGGGGAGCGATCTGGTTCACCCAGAGCGCGCACAACACTCCGGCGGAGGGCGAGGCGCGCATGTGGGCGACCGTGGACATCCCCGCTCCTGAAGGCGCGCTGCTCCGGCTGGGATGGGAGGACGGTGAGTTCGCCTCGGAGGCCGAGGTCATGGTGGACTCGCTCTACTTCGCCAATGGCGCGGTCATCGATGAGCCGAGCGGCCACCTCTACGTGGCCGAGACGATGGGCCGCCGCGTACTGCGCTATCGGGTGGACCTGCACACCGGGACACTGAGCGAGCGAACGGTATTCGTGGACGGCGTGGAGCCGGACAACCTCGAGCTGGACGGTGAGGGACATCTGTGGGTGGCCCTACCGCTTTTGAACGGGCTGCTTGTTGTCGACACGGAGACCGGCGAGCGCCACATGGCCTTTCGCTCTCAAACACCCGCTCAACAGGAATCGGCCGAAGAATTCGCCCGCCGCGGCGAGTCCGGGGTGCCCCGCATGGATCTCTTCACGCCGGCTTCCTGGGCTCCTCTGCCGGGTCCTGTTACCGGGGTGATTCTCAGCCCGGACGGGGGTCCGGTGTACCTCACGAACCTGGGGAACGCCCTGGTGCGGCTGCCCCGGTGACTGCGGCTTCAGTGCACGTAGCTGCCGGCGTTCACGTCGAACGTACCACCGGTGGCGTGGTCGGCCAGGCCGCTGGCTAGCAGAACGACCAGCGGAGTCAGGTCAGCAGGCTCCGTAAGACGGTCCAGGGCCAGGTCGCCGGTCACGCGTTCTTCACCGTGTTCGTCGATGACCTCCTGCGCCATCTCCGTGCGGACGAAACCGGGTGCCACGACGAAGGCACAAATGCCGTCTTTGCCAAACCCTCGCGCTATGCTCCGCGTGAGGGCCACGACGCCCCCTTTCGAAGCGGCGTAGGTCATGTAATCGGGCGTATCGCCCCGGAATGCTGCCCGCGAGGCGATGTTGATGATCCGCCCGCCGTCATGTTGCTGAAAGTGATCGATGGCCAGGCGGCTCAACAACTCGACCGCACGCAGATTGACGGCCATCGTCCGGCCCCAGTCGTCGCACCATTCATCCGTGGACATTCCAGCAGGCATCTTGAGCGCGATGCCAGCGTTATTGACCAGCACATCGAGTCGCCCATACGTGTCGACGACCTCATTGAACAGCCGTTCACAGGATGCCGGATCGGCAAGGTCAGCCTGGAAGGCGCCGGCCTCGTGTCCGAGCTTCTCGACCAGGGCTTCGGTCGAAGCGCGATTGTGGTTGAAGTGTGCGGCGACGGTAGCCCCGGCTCCGGCGAGGCCCTCAGCCAGCGACCGTCCGATACCCCGGCTCGCTCCAGTTACGAGGACCGTTCTTCCTGTTAGATCGATGTGCATGGACGACCCGACCCTCCGTCGAGATCAGTTCAGTTCAGGCCGAGCGGAGACCGAACGCACCAATTCCGCCACGAGCGGCAGCACGGCCATGTGCTTTCCGTTATAATCGTTCCCGCCGGTCGTAACCACCACCAGGTCCAGAGCAGGTACCACGAAGATGAACTGGCTGCCCCACCCGTTGGCCACGGTTGCTTCCAGGCGCTCGCCCCCGGCTCCCGTCGCCAGCGTCTTCCACCACAGGTAGGCGTAGCCTTCAAATCGTTCGTGGGGGTCCACCGACCATGCCGTGGAGGGCGGAGCCAGGACGGGGAGACACCTGTATACTCACAGCGGAGCACACCCCGTTCTGGAGGCTGAAGTCTCACACCGCGGAGGTTGCCACCATGGAAATTGCAGCGTTGCTAGCCATACTCATTGTGTTGCTGGGCATTCTCACGGCCCTGAAGAAAGGCTTCAATGAGGTAATCAAGGCACTGGAAACGGTCGACAGACGTTTGAGTGAGTCCAGGCATGCCTGAAGTGGGGACGAGGCACGAGGAGACCGACCATTCGCAAGGACCCAGAACGATGATGCTCGAGAGACTCCGAAGATCCACCGCGCTCGGCCTGCCGGTGGCCGTGTTGTGTCTTCTACCTGTCGGCGCATGCAATTCAGGAGAAACAGGGTTGGACGCCGAGGCAATGACGGAGTTCGGCGCCGGCTACACCGCCGCGTGGTCGAGCCACGACCCGGTCAGCGTCGCGTCCTTCTATGGCGCGAACGGATCGTTGACGGTCAACGACGGCGACCCCGCGGTGGGCCGCGAGGCCATCGCTGCAGTGGCACAGAGATTCATGACCGCTTTCCCCGATCTAGTGCTCGAGATGGACTCCGTGCGCATCGAGAAGGGCTCCGTGCAGTATCACTGGACCTTCGCCGGGACGAACACGGGGCCAGGCGGAACCGGCAATGCCGTCCGGTTCAGCGGCTACGAGGAATGGACGATGGGCCCCGATGGCCTGGTCGCGGAGTCGCAGGGTCATTTCGACGAAGCCGAGTACACTCGCCAGCTCGAAGTCGGATTCGGCGTCATGGACGGCGAAGCGCTTTCTGCCGATGGAGTGCCGATTCGGTACGAGGTGCATGGCACCGGTGATCCGGCCCTGGTGCTCGTGCACGGCTGGACGAACAGCCGCGCGATCTGGGGCGTGCACCCCCGGACCCTCGCGAACACCCACCGCGTAGTGGCGCTCGACCTGGCGGGGCACGGCGTGTCCGGCGCGGATCGAGTCGACTGGACCGTGGAAGCGTTCGGGGAAGACATCGCGGCGGTCGTCGAGCAGTTGGAGCTGGAGAGTATCGTCCTGGTCGGATTCTCGATGGGAGCCGGCGTGGTTCTCGAGGCGGCTGACCAACTGGGCGACCGCGTTCTGGGGGTGGTGTTCGTCGACGAACTCAAGGACCCGGAGTCTGCGCCGAATCCCGGCGAGATCGAGCAGATGATTCCCGCTTTGCGGCAGCTCTGGGGCAACCCGGCCGGGGTTCGCGCGTTCGGATTCACGCCGGAAGCACCTGACTCGCTGATCGACTACGTCGTCGAGATGATGGGTGATCAGCCGCGAGAGCACTGGTTCGACGTACTTCGGGCGTACGATGCCTGGATGGCGACCGATCTCAAGCCAACGCTGGAGCGCATCGAGGTTCCGCTCGCGGCCATCAACACTGCGATGCCACCGACCAACGTCGAGGCCTGGCGTCGGTACGATCCTTCGTTCGTGGTCGACACCATGGCTGGCGTGGGCCACGCGGGGATCCTCCTCCGGCGAGTGGAGGATTTCGACGCCCGGTTGCTGGCGATCGTCGAGAGATTCGCTTCCAGTCGAGTAGACAGGTGATCGATGCCTGAGTCGCCAATCGACGAGAGGAGATTCACAGACCAGGAGGTAGGCGAGATTCTGAAGCGAGCCGCCCGGCATGCTTCATCCGGGTCCCTGGTGAAGACTGAGGGAATCTCTCTCGCAGAACTCAAGGCAATCGGCAACGAAGTGGGGATCGATCCGGATCGCCTGGCGGACGCCGCCCGGGCCGTAGTCCTTGAGAGCGGCAACCGTCCGAACCGCATTCTCGGCGGCCCCACTATCCTGAACTTCGAACGAAGGGTCCAGGGTGAGATCGACCCGGCGGACACTCCGGAGATCCTCTCGATCATCCGCCGAAACATGGGCCAGCAAGGCGAAGCGTCCGAGATTCACGGGTCGCTCGAATGGAGTGCAGACGGTGAGTCCGGCAGCCGTTACGTGACGCTCTCGTCGAGAGATGGGGCCACCACCATCACTAGCTCGGCCAACCTGACGAATCTGGCCACCCTCACGTACCTCCCGGCGGGCGCCCTTGGGATCATCGTCTCCGGGGCCGGATTGGCGGGCTTCATAAACGACGGAAATCCGGTCGGTCTGATCTTATTCTTCGTCGTTCTTCCCGTACTGTATATGATTCTCAGGACCATCGTGAGTCGCTTCACGG
>Ga0272442_10004077_pt1 | contig 20124 bp, 15 predicted proteins | sample SSMForm2O_FD_200262 | JGI IMG/M metagenome (GOLD analysis project Ga0272442, IMG submission 200262) | Marine sediment archaeal communities from Little Sippewissett salt marsh, Falmouth, MA, United States - SSM-Form-2O | ecosystem: Environmental > Aquatic > Marine > Wetlands > Sediment ... | reverse complement strand
GTGCACTATTCCATAATATGCGCCCTCCAAACGATTGACTCCGTGCCACACCTGCGCTACTGTGTCTAATGACCTGGGCGGAGGATAGAGCAACGCGGAGACGCGACTCGAGCGCCGTCCTAGGGGCCAACACCGGAGAGGGGGCGGCTTAACCGTCGTCCCTTTTCCTTTCCCCAAACTCTCCGGGATTGGCATAAAGCGATAAATCTCGGGGGGTGCAGGGGGGCAGAGCCCCACTGCCTCCTCTCCTTCATCGAAAAGCCCTTTTACGAAGGAATATGATGTCCGATACGATGTCCTGCGACCGGTCGAGAGGGCCTGAACTGAACTAAAGGTTCCGGTAGTGCTCATATCAGGACACGTTGGCCTGCTGGAGGAGCGTCGCTTCCGCGAACTCGGCGCCGCCAGTGTTGTGAAGAAGCCCTTCGGACTCGACGAGTTGACCCAGATAGTTCTCGCTGTGGTCGAAGACGGTGATCCCCAGCCGCAAGTGCCGCGGGAAACGCTAGCGTGACTGCTGATTCCGCTCAAGTTGGGGCGCAACGCCTTTCGCGGGCCCAATTCGCGAGGCGCACAAGTGCGTTGCTCAACTCTCGTTCACGATTGTACTTCCAGGCGCATTTGCCGTGGATTTCGAACCGTTTTTCCCTGCCGCTAATGCGTCCAAACGTGTAGAATCTTGGGTGAAGTACTCCTGAAGGCAATGCGCACCGGGAAGTCGGGGGAGGCGCCGGTGGTATCGGGACTGCGCTTTTCATTAATAATAGGCTCGCTGCTGCTCGCATGCTCCGCAACGGCGGGAGAGCCGGCCAAGCGCGAGACGCCGCTTGAGAAGGCGAAGCGGCTTGTCTTCTCGAAAGACGTTAAGAAACGCGTCATCGCCCTGGAGTCTCTCAGGGGCTTGAAGGGCACGGGCCACATTGAGAAGGAGAAGGCACTGCGCCTTTATGGCATCGTTGCGCTCTCCCTGAGGAAGCACTGGCGAAGCGGGACTGCTGAGGCCAAGAAGGCCTCGGAGGAGTTGGCTTCCAGGGCGCGTTTCAGGTTCATGCGCTGGCGTGGTGAGATCGGCAGGTGGGAAGTCCGATTGGCGCAGGCCGTCGACAGGCTCACTGGAGGGGCGCGAGAACGGAAGAATGCCAGGGTAGACTTGGAGAAGCTGGACGCTGAAGTCAGCGATGTTCTCGCCAAGCAGAACGACCGGGAATACGGCATCGACATCGCGTTTCTGCTCGGTCGCATTCGCGAGGCAGCGGGCAAGCTGCCGGAAGCCCTGAAAGCCTACAGGCATTCGCTCGCGCTCTACGCGAACCACAGGAGGCGCCGGAAGCACTACTCAGCCAAGGTCGAGGACTATTGGGGATTGCTCGACGAGGGCAAGATCAAGGCAGAGGTCAATCGCCTCGTCAGGGCGCTCAGCGCCAAGAGGGAGCCGCAGCTCAGCTTCGAGAAGGCCCGCAGGCTGCAGGCTTCGAAGAAATACAAACTGGCCCAAACACTTTTCGACAAGGTGGCGAAGGAGTACACCGAGCACCTCCTCGGTTCGGCCTCCAACTACTACGGGGCAGAGTGTAGCTACGCGCTCAAGCAGTACGTGGATTGTCGCCAGCGTCTGCAGTCTTTCATTACGTCCTCACCTCACGGCAGCTATCGCGGCCATGCTCATCTGCTGCTTGGGGACATTCTCACGCTTCTGGCCTTTGACCTTGACCGAGGGGCCAAGGAGTATGCAGCGGCAATTGACCCCAAGGGATGGAAACAGTGGTGGCCTGCAACCATCCGGGCAGAGGCAAAGTCGGTGAAACTCGATGGCACCTGGAAGTCGGTACGGCACCGGGCGCATGACCGGCTCGGGGTCATCGCGTACTTCGATCGCAAGTATCCAGAGGCAGAGAAGCACTTCAGGGAAAGCGCCCGGCTCAGACCTCCGAGGGAGCGCTATCCCGGCGGAGTGCCAGTGGGCATGGAGTTGGTCGGCGAAAAGGTGCGCAAGAGGAAGTTGCCGTATCGCGTGACTCAAGATGTCCTCAGGGGCGACAGGCGTGTGGGTTTCGCGCTCTTCTGGGCTGCCGTGCTGGCCGAGGGGTGGCGGTACGGGGAGGCCATGGCGGTGTGCGACAGGCTCCGAGTGCACCTTGCGAGGGCCATTACGCAGGACCAGATGGCTTACCTCTGCGTGCGAAGGGGAGAGCTCTTCTGTCTCTTGAAGAAGCCCGCCGACGGTGAGAAGTGCTTTCGCCAGTTTGCGGACCCGAAGGGCAAGTATGTTCAGAGTCGCTGGGGGGCTGAGGCTTGTCTGCTGTACTCCTCCATGCTATATGCCCGCGGCAAGAACAAGACAGGCGAGAAGTACTTGGTCATGGCTTACAGCAGGTATCCTCACTGCAAATGGGCTGATTGGGCCATGTACCAGTGGGCTCTAATGAAGGCGCGAGACCCAAAGGTGCCGAAGAAGAAGGCGCTTGGCTACGTGGAGTCAGCTCTGAGCAAGTATCCCGAGTCAGAGTTCGCGAACGTTGCAAGGCTGGTCATGAAGGACCTCAAGGGCGAGATTCGCAAGAAATGGGAAGGGCCACAGAAATGAGACCGCAGAGCAGACTGCTGTCCGCATTGCTACCTGTCTTCGTCGTGGCTGCTGCTCATGCCGGCGAGCAGCCGCACGGCAGAATCACACACGTGGTGGGGCCAGGCAACCGCCCAGGTTGGGGCTCGGTGCAGGAGGTCAAGCCGGACTGGCGATATGTGGAAGCACGCACGGAGTCCAGCAACCCAAGTCGTGTCACCTTCGGAGACAAGGAAGGGGACAGCTGGATGGTTGAGAAGATGCTCCACTTTGTCTGGACCAATGTGGAGCACACTAAGGTGCTGAACCGATGGCAGTCAGCTAGACCTACGGGTTGGAGGGTGTACGCCAAGATCCGCGGCAAGGTGTTCATCAAGAGGCCTTCGGGCGGGCCGGGCAAGCCGACGCAGCCCGGACCGCCGCCCAGACCGCCGGTGTGGGAGACAAACTCCATAGATATTGACTTGGATGCGGATAGCGACGGGTCCGGAGATGTCAATCCAGGTCTTCGCCACGGCGGCGACCCAGAAGAGGACAAGATTGAGGAGGCCAATCCGGCGCCAGTGACATTCTTCGGCGACAAGCCGCATCGGGTGGTTCTGCTGCGCCAGCTCTTGCCCAGGCTCCCGGCGTCCTTCACTGACAACGTGGTTACCCTAAGGCGGGGCAATGATCTGATTGACCTGCGCGTTGGCACACCGGCACCAACAGAAGAAGAAGACAAGAAGAAGAGTGTATTCCTGCAGGCGGATGGCAGTACCGGCCTTGAGTCTCGGAATCTCTATGCCGAAATCAAGGACGGGGAACTTCGGCTGCGCTCCGTCGCCCGGGATGTGGCGCTCTGCGCGGTCGAGGCGGAATTCTCGAATGAATCCCACGAGCTGCTTTTCGTCGATAGAGTGATGCTCTCATCTGAACGCATTCAGCTTGGCGCAACGCAAGGCGTGTGGGCTGGGTCACTCCACGCAGGGGTGATGGTAGACCTCTTTCCGAAGCTCGCCAATGGGGCCAGGTGGTTCCGCTACTTCCCTCATAGCTGCCAAGTCAATGACAGCCATCCCAACGTGCTGGTTCTTCACGTGAAACCGGTGCGCTGTAATGTCGCGCGCATGTACAGGGACATCAAGAACGGCACGGTCCAGGTCTTCGAGACAGGCAAGGCTGGCGCGATGCTATCGGCCGACCCCTCAGACAACACTTTGCCGGTATGGCAGAAGAAGACCTGGACTTCCTTCGTGAAGAAGACTAACAGATGGCTGACCGCCCTCAAGTTGCCTGAGGTCACCGAAGAGAAGGTGATCTCATCGCTCAAGTCATACGTAGGCACTCTTGACAAGAAGTATGCGTACGTCGTGACCTTGCCGAGCAGGCCCTATGTGAAGGCAGAGCGCTTGCCTTTCGAGGTGAGGCTGAGGGGGCGGGTTGCGGGAAGGTCCGTTGTCGATGTCGTGACTCCCATCACGCTCACACCTGAATCAGGTAGACCAAGGTGTGACCAGTATAAGAAGTTCGAAATCACGATGTACATGGACCCAAGGTACTTCCGGTTTCCCGGCCCTGGCCTTGAGGTCGATGAGGAAGATTCCTTCGACGCCTACGATGCCGATGAGGATGGCGTGATGGCCATTGCCGATGCTGTGTTCCGGCAGCGGATAAGAGGCAACGGCAAGTTCGACGACGATAGAGTTGTTCCGGGTAGTGAGGTCAGGGTCCCGGCGTACTTGTTCAGGCCCGGACTGAAGGCCGACGGAAAGACGCCCCGTCCATTTGAATGGCGCATCAGATTCTCCCCCCCGAAGACAACCGGCAAGAATCAGTACTGGGAATGCCGGGTCGAGGCCATGACCCGCCACCAGTACAAGATCGATGCAACGAAGGTAGGTAGCGACAAGAGATTCGTTCCGCTATTCGACAGGCAGCACTATGATGAGATTGAGCAGCACGCCATCCAGATTCACGGCAAAGTGAATACAAGAACATGGCAGCACCGCTACGGTTTCGCAGACAACCAGCACAAACAGAAGCCGTACAAAAACCTGAAACTGCCTCCACCGGTTCTGCGATTCGTCTCAACCGCAGAGGCAAGTTGGGGGCCACTGCGCACGGCCAAGGGTCGAGAGAACACCCGCTACTTCTACGATCAGAAAACCAACAAGGCTGTCTTCCTCTATCCCGCTGGCAGGCCATGGAATGATGTCTATGCGGATGTAGCCGGGGTCTGGGGTCCGCACATGGCAATTGACTGGTCCACGTACTGCAGCACTGTTGCACGGGCCGGTGCGAACTACAACTACATATGGTTTGCCCCATGGGAGACCAGCATTCTGCACGTGAACTCAGAGCCCGGCGGAGGAGAGCGCAGTTACCGAGAGATATGGTACAAGAATGATGGCGCAGGGAACGACCTAGAGGGCGATCAGCCCAAGATTTCAGACAAGACCATCTTAGTCAAAGGCAAGTTCAACTCGTGGAGCTTCTTTGACCAAGGCCGAGCTCGCAGAATGGACCGGATACTTGAGTTCCACGAGCAGAACGGAATATACGCCAGTCTTAACGTGTGGCCGCACCAAGCTCTCAACCATGGCACAGATGCCGGCGGCCATCCCTGGGGAGGCGAGCATGGCTGGGCAGGCCTGAGACCAGCCTATCGCAACAACGGCCTGAGCGAGTTGGTGCCGGGGAAAGAGCCAATTGAGTTCTTCAAAGCTCGGGGGGATTCGAATGTCGCGATCGAGAGGAAGATGTGGTTCTACCAGCAGAACTACTACCGCTACTTGGTTGCCCGGTACGGGTATTCTCGTTCGGTGGCGAAGTGGATTTTCATCGACGAGTTGGAAGGTGTCCTTACTTCTGATAAGGGGTGGTGGTTGAGCAAGAAGTTTACCGATGGCTGGCATGAGGCTGCGGCGAAGTTCTTCAAGTCGCTGGACTACAGAGAGCGACCACTGACTTCTTCGACGACGTACTTCTTCCCAGGCAGGGTAGACAATGTCCTAGTCGGCAAGCGTCGTGAGAAATGGTGGAAGACGCTCTACGACGACGACGAGTACTGGTACACATATGATGGCGCCGGTGGAAGCCACCCCAGGTTCCGCACCTTGATAGTGAACGCGGGCAAGACGCCTCTGGACTTCGTTGCGTCTCACCCCTACCTCTATATACGCCGCCTCGCACCGGATGCTCCACAATGGGGATACGTGAAGCTCAACTTCCGCTTCCCTGAGTTCATGGCCGAGAAGGGCATGCAGGGCTTCTCCAATCGAGTGTGGAGACTCGCGTCAGCACGCATGGTCAACTGGAGCTGGAATCTTGAACACCCCAAGGTCCCAGGCGAAGCTCGGTCAAGAACCATGCCTCGCCATGTAACCGAGATTGCCGCGTGGGAGCGCAATGCGCCTGGAGACCCGGTTTCGCTGGGCACACCGAACACCTTTCATTTCTCCGCCTGGGGTGCACTGCTAAGTGGACATGCGGGGGTCCCGGTTGAGTGGAACGATGGTAAGGAATTCGGAGAGATGTTCCCGCGTGGTTCAGGCGTGTTCTCCAAGGCGAGCAAGTACCCTGACAGTCTGGCGGTCATCAAGGCTCTCAAGGGGTTCCTGGGCAAGGCGGACCTTGCGGCCTACCGGACGTGGAATCTTCAGCCCGTTCACCAGGGCTTCGACTTCTCCAAGAACCTGCTCAGCCCGACCAGTTCGACTTTCCCTGAGCACCAGAAGAACAATGCTCGGCGCCTGAAAGAGCAGGAGTACCTGTGTCTTCTGATGGAGGCGAAGGGGAAGCTGGCTCTCGGTTGGGTTCACAAGACCAGCTTCTCCGCAAAGATGCCCAAGAAGTACGACGCCGAGTTTGCCAAGAACCGCGGAATTACGATAGTCGTGCCAGCTGGCTACCGCAAGGTTGAGTGGTATGACTCATGGACCGGCAAGCCCGTGAAGACCATGGATGTGAAGAAGGCGGGAGCCAAGTTCTTCATTGAGTTGGTGGACTTCCCTGAAACGAAGGACCCTAACGGCCAACTTGTAGACGGGCTGGATGTCGCCTTCAAACTGGTGAGGTAGATACTGATGAAACTCATGCTCGTGACGATACTGGCGCTCCCTGCCTTCGGTTGGGGCGGGGATGCATTTGCCGGCAGCAATCAGACCAAGCGCTTGTCAGAACTTCTCAAGTCGGAAAAACAGATGCGAGGAGTTCTTGAAGGTTCAAGCGGCTGGCGATTGGAGGAGGTCGTGGCCTTCTGCCGTACAGCCCTGTTCAAGAAGCAGCGCATTGGCTCCGGTCAGCCGGGAACGCACTACGTGCGCGTGTTTCCGCAGAGCAGCACGCTGGTATTGGCGGCAATCCGGCGCTTGCGCCGAGAAGAAGGAAAACCGGACTGTGATTTGCTCGCGGAGTACGTGGCCATGGCTGCCACGGGCCATAACGGTAACCAGAAGCTCGTGTCGGCAGTCAGCAATGCGCGTTCCACCAAGCACTCATCGCGCACGGACTTCGCTCTCAGCTTGGCGGTGCTGCACTTGTCCGAGAGTTCTTCCGAGGCATGGGTGAAGAGCTGGGTCCGCGTTATGACACGGCCTCTCCCCGTTGGCACGAACTTGACGGACTCAAGTCTGTATGAGCGATTGAGCGTACACGATGGGAAGACAGTCGAGAAGATATGGAAGATCTTGACCGACAGGTGGAAGAAGGCAGGCGCGAAGGGCAAGGATGCACGCAAGGGTTTCGCGTGGCGGGTCCATATGGTGTCAGCACAGTACCCGAAGGCACGCATCCTTGATGCCTTCGTCCGCAAGTCGCCTGAGCTGCTGAAGCTCTGCATGGAATCCTATTCACACTCAACCAGCCGCGAGTTCCGCCACACCGTGCTCAACGCCATTACGGACTCAATGTCGACGTTCAATGCTCTCCTTGATGCAAAGGAGCGGGAGGCTTTCGTGCGGAAGGTTGCCGACGAGGAGGACGATCCCAGGCTCAGGCAAGACTGGCAACGGATGCTAGAGAAGATTGAGCGTCTCAAGAAGGAAGAGAAGGCCGGCAAGAAGAAGCGCTCGAAGTAGAGACGCCCAGACGGCTGGTCCTTGAGACGCGACGGCAAGTCGTGTAGATAGTTTCGGCGATCCATCGCCTTGAGACGCCCTCTGGCGCGCCCTCCTGCCACCGGCTTCCATGCAACCGGCCCTTGGGAAACCGGTTGCGCCGTCCGGGCGGCGGTTATGTAAACCGAAGGTTCCCGGTTCGATCCCGGGGGGTGGCTGTCCCGCCCGCAGGGCGGGACAGAGCAGGCGATATCTGAACAGGTGAGCAGGAGATGCCAAGGCCGGTTGAATCAACATAGTGGGAGTACGGGACCGGTTCAGATCGAGCCTGCGGTCACCTGTTCAACTGCTCACCTGCTCAAGAGGTGTCCCGGGATCCGGTTCAAGTCCCGTAGGATGATCTGGTGCCCATACCAGCCTTTCCCTGAGTTCTCAGTGTCGCCGGGTTTGTAGCGGGGCCCGAGACGGCTCTCAGAAACACCTGCCTCACTCGCCTACAGAGTCACTTCCCGACGATTCCTCGCGGTCACGCCCTGCCCGAGAATCTTCACGCTGCCGCCGCGCATGGTGCGGGCGACCTTGACGAGCCCCGTCCCCTCCAAAGCCTCAAGATGGCGTTTGAGTTCCGCCAGCTCAGTCTCGCCATCTGTCAACTCAACTGCCTCCCCCAACTCCTCGTAGTCCAGGAACCGCGCAGGATCAAGAGCATCGAGAATCCTGAGAGCCCAGAGCCTGTCCGCGAGTTTCCACCCCGAACCAGTCAGCTTGTAGCTCCGGCCATCGAAGCGCATGATGCCCAGTTGCTGGAATTCCTCCAGTGCCTCCTGATACTGCGCCGCTTCCCTGCCTTCGCGATCGTCAATGTGGCCACCTATCGAGCCCTTGTTGCGGGGCCTGCCTATCGTCATCAGGTACTCAACCTGGAAATCAGTCAGCTCAGGTGATTCAGATGTTCCATGGTCAAGCGCCGACAGGCCAGAGATGCTGCCAGTTGGCAGGAAGGCAGCGACCTCAGGATGGAGGGGCATCTCATCGTCCTTGATCTCGAAATCTCCTGTCTTGAGCCAGTCGTTGCCAAGCGTCTCGACACTACAGCCTGCGGTCTGTAACTTGCTGGCCAGTTCGTTGCGGCTTTCCGGGGTGTTGTTCAGCCTGACAACATGCCTGCCGAATACATCGCTGAAGGGCCGGAGCTCACCCACCTGTACGAGCACGGTGCTTCTCTCCTGCTTGCCGAACGCCAAGCCGGCCTCGAAGAGAACATTCGGGCGCGCTTGGCCGGTCAGCTCCTTCTCGTATGTCTTCTCGTTCTCTTCCCAGAAGTTCTTGCGGAGACAGGCAAGATCGTCCGGCGTCATCATGACGACAACAGCCGCAGCCTTGCCCAGAGCTGCGTTCAATGCCCCTCCAATGTACGGGGACGCAGCCCCGGTGGCATCGAGCGCTTCCGACCATTCGATCGGCTTCAAGTTCAGGGCGCGCAGGAAGGCAAACATGTCGTCCCGAAGGCGCGTGTTGCGCCCGTGCACGACGAAAACGCTGCGTGGGTCCTTCTGCCCTGCGGCCATCGCTGTCTCCTCCATGCTGTCCGGGAGCTCAGCCACCTCCGGCCTGACCGCCACAATCGAGAAATCTGTGCCGCCTGACGAGAGCCCCTCAGCCTCTGCGATCTTCACAGCACCTCGCTTCTGCATCCAGGAAAGCACATAGTCCATTTCCGTTCTGTGCCTTCCGATCTCCGGCGGAAGCGCGCCGTTCATAGAAAGCGTCGTGCCGGCTGCACCGCGGAACATCTGCACCAAGTGCTCGTACACCAGCTCGCGCAGGTGTCCTGCGAGAACCTCGCGGCCCTTTCCAGCCAGACGCACAAACCATGCCCCAGGGTTGGAGCTGTTGCCTTGGTCAATCACCAATTGTCCAACGTCCAGCAACTGAGTCACGCGGTGCACTGCCTGTTGTGCCGTGAGCCCGACATGCTCGGCAATATCACGGACCGCTATGGCTGGAGCAGCAGTCCATCCAATCTCGCCGCCACCGTGGCGATAGTCCAGGTGGTTGAGAATCAGCAGGTCCAGATAGTTCGGCATTTGGGACGGCCCTCCTGCGTCGGATTATCTGCTTTCAGGGACCATCGGCAAGTTCCGCCTATCGCACTCTCAGGGGATGGGGTGGTCGGGCTATTCGCACTCACGCCAAGAAACGAGGCCGCCCAGACATCCCGGACGGCCCCATCTCCTTGGGAGGCTGTTGCTGGTCGCTTCAGCCTGCCGCTGCCTCCCCAGCCTTCAGTAGGGCTTGTTCTGCTGCGAAACGGCCCTTCCGAACCCGCGACTGACCTTTGACAGCAACCAGAGAAGAGCTACGGCCAAGTAGGGGATGCTCCATCCCAGTAGGTTGTCAGCACGAGCGGGATGAAGTGAACAGCCGCCGCCTCCGCCGCTACCGCCTCCGCCCCCTCCGCCGTCGTCATCGTCGTCGTCGTCATCGTCGTCGTCGTCATCGTCATCCGCATTCAGCGTGCCGTCTCCATTGAGAGGAAGAAGCAAGCCAAGCCAACTGCTGCCATTGTATGTGTCTCCCGTCCCATCCAGCTTGGCATCGGCACTGAACGCCCTGCCGCCCACCCATATCACGCCGTCTGAAACGACGATGCCGAATCCACCGTCGTCACCGGTGCCGCCGAAGACGACGATGCCGTCAGAGCCGAAGCCGGTCTCGGCGCTTCCGTCGGATGAGTCCAAAGCCAGGACGAAACAGTCAAAGCCGCCTGCTGAGGCAACCGAGCCTGCCCCGTCGATTCCAGCGTTGCTGCTTGTGAAGTAGCCGGTCACGTAGACCACGCCGCCAGAGACAGCGACAGACTCTGCTTCCTCCTCCATGCTCCCACCGAACGTGACCACTCCGTCACCGCCGAAGCTGGTCTTTGCTGCTCCTGAAAGGGCGTCCAGCGCCAGCACGAAGCAGTCCTCATCGCCGACAACAGACACCGTCCCGGTTCCCCCGATGCCCGCATCGGAACTGGCAAAGCCTCCGGCAACATACAGGACGCCGCCTGACCATGCTATTCCGGCGTCACCCAGGTCATCACCTGTGCCGCCGAAGGTCTGGACGCCGTCGCCGCTGAAAGGAGTGAATGCGCTGCCGTCCGCCGTGGAGAGGGCAAGGACGAAGATGTCGTACCCTCCGGCCGTCGCAATGCTCCCTGTTGAGCCGACTCCCGCGTCGCTGCTTGAGAACTTGCCCACGACATAGATCTTGTTGCCGGCCGCAACGAGGCCCTCGCCCATCTCATCGTCGCTCCCGCCGAACACCTGGATTCCGTCACCGCTGAAGGATGTCCTGGCAGCCCCTGTTGCCGCGTCCAGAGCCAGCACAAAGCAGTCGGCATCTCCAAGGCTGGAGAGCCCGCCCGCGCCGCCTATGCCTGCGTTCGGGCTGCGGAACTCTCCGGTAACGTAAACAACGCCCCCAGACACAGTGATACCTTCAGCATCTTCGCGCTGGCTACCGCCAAACACCTGGACGCCGTCTCCGCTGAAAGCGGTCTTGGCTGCGCCTGTGGCCGCATCCAGAGCCAGTACGAAGCAGTCCTCATTTCCAATGGTTCCTATGGCGCCGGCGCCTCCGACGCCTGCATCAGGGCTGCTGAACTCTCCGGCAACATAGACAACGCCTCCGGATACGGCAACGCCGCATGCCGTCTCGTCTCCGCTGCCTCCGAAAGTCTGGGTCCAGCCGTAGCTGCCGTCTGCGTTGAAGCGGGTCACGAACGCATCCCAGCCGCCTGCGCTGGACTTCGTGTCAGCTCCCGAAGTCGGGTTGAAGTCTACACCCGAGCCCGAGAACTGGCCGACGATGTACCGGTTGCCGCCGGTGTCCGTAGCGATGGCGTATCCCCTGCCCCGAACTATGGGCGGGTAGTCGGCGGTTTCCGCTGCTGCAGGCAGGGAAGAGCGAACAGGCTCCAGCAGCCACGACGCCGTGGACTGCCCGCCTCCGCTTCTCACCGTGAGGGTGACCCTGTGCGGCGCAGCACAGGTTGCGCCGACAGTGTAGTCCATGACAGCCGCTTGAGATGGTGCGGCCTCACCGTCCACAGCCCACTCGTAGCCCATCTCGGCTCCGTCGGGGTCCCAGCAATCGGCGCAGAAGTGCACCTGGCTGTCGGCGCCCACGACGCGCTCTGAGTCAGGGCTCCGGGAGGAAATCAACGGAGGGTTCTGGCCGCTTGACGTTACTGGAAATGGCTTTACCGCAACGCGCCCAGTGCCTGCAATTCCTGGCACGCGCGTCCGGGTCCTCCAACTTGGCGCCGGGCATTCTGCCGATGGCCAGGATGCTGACCCTCCTACGAATCCATGCCCTGAACGAAGTTCTCCCGGGCCACAGTGCCCCTCCTGCAGACAGTCGACGGCAACTCGCCCTTCAGGGACGTTACCCGCCTCGCCGGTGTCGGCAGTCCCGGTTCTGCTCGCGCCCGCAGGGGAGCAAGCTCCCCCCTCGTCCGGCCTGAGAAACCGATTGAATGCTGCAAACCAGAATCCTGAAGCGAAGAGCAGCACCATCAACGTGGCCGCGGCAAGAACGCGCTTGTCAGTGCGTTTCTCTCTCACTTGCTCGTCCTCCTTGGTAAGTGTTTTCGGCAAATAGAGCGTGCGAAGATTCGTTGATTCTTGGCTGCGCCTCCTTCCGTACTCGTGCATCTGCCTCCAGCCATGTTTGCCGCTCGCACGGCCACTAGGATGTCTCCTTCGTGGAGCGATAGGCGTCGCTCAGTTGCTCCAGGGACTCGGTCCTCCTTCGGCTTGTGACGTGCGCATATACTTCGGTGGTGCTCACTCGTGAGTGGCCGAGCTGTTCCTGCACCAGCCGGATGTCGCCTCCTGAAACCTCGTACAGGGAGGTGCCATAGGTATGCCTGAGGGAGTGAATGGAGTAGTAGCCCGGCAGGCCCGCATCCTGCGCTGCGCGCTTGAAGGCCCTCTGGAGCGCGCGAACAGAAATCGGCTTCCCGGGAGTCTTGCCGCAGAAGACGAACGCTTCAGGCGCAACACCCTGGCCGTGGCGCTGCTTCCATCGCAGGAAGGCGCGGCATTCCTCAGCGAAGGTCTCCGATATCTCGACCACGCGCGGCTTGCCGCCTTTGCCCCTTCTCACCCTGACAGCCGGCCTGCTCTCAGACAGGAGAAAGTCGCTGCAGCGAAGGGAAGCCATCTCGCTGACCCTCAGCCCGGACTCAAGCCCGAGTTCGACAAGGAACCAGTCCCTGAACTTCACCTTGTCCTGATGGCGGCCGGACAAAGCTGACGGCCTGGAGGCTGCTTTCCTCAAGAGCTGCGCCTCCGCAATCGAGAGGTACTTGGTCCGGTCGAGAGTCCATTTGAGTGCCATGTCAGTCTTGGTGTCGAATCAGGTGGTGTCGTGTTTCTAGGGGAATACGAACCCGCCCCGTCGGGGATGACAAGAGGCAAGCCCAAGGCGGAGCGGAGATTACGGCGAGTAGGCGGGAGAGGTTCTTAAAGCTTGCGGCTCAACGGGAAACGGTCAGGCAGCGCAGATGAGAGGTAGGACACCGACGGCGAGGATGAGCACAGGCCATTGTGTGCGAGCGGCTTGCGCGTACATGATAGGGGCCAGCAATGACCTGCAAGAAACGCTCTCTACGCCACATAACCCTAGAAATATGAACAGGATGCACCATAATCCGCGCCATCAGCGTGTCAAGCGAGTTTCCCGGCGTTTTCAACTGAGGCTGCGGCCGGGTTGACCGTCTAACGACGGGGGTGCGTTCAAGTTATGCGGGCAGGGATATGGCGGGATGGGACTCTGGCGGTGGTCACCTTGCCGCAGGCGGCAGGCCGAGACCTGGCCTATATCATGGAAGGGGCGCTGGCGTCAGTTTGCCAGAAGCCCAAGTGCACCGTCGTTCTGGATTTCTCGTCGGTACGCGCCACGACCCTGGACCATCTGGGCGTGCTCTTCTTCTACAGGCAGAAGCTTCGCTCCCTGGGAGGCAGGCTGGTCCTCTCGGGCGCAGGCGCCCAGGCAACTGCTATCTCCGGCAGCCTATCCCGTGTCGTGCGGGTCTGGCCCACACTTGAGGAGGCGCTCTCCGCAGTAGCACGGCGGACCGGGTCCGGAAGATGGGCCGCTCTTGAAGCTTGAGTTCCGCGTGAGTTCCCGTACAGTTATAGACACACCAGAGCCGCCGAAAGGAGTTTCTCCATTGATAGAGGGCATGCCAGAAGAGATACGCGTCTCCATCCCCAAACTCAGGGAGCTCAAGGGGCTGGTCAGGGGCAACCCCGACCTCGAACTGGTGGCAGCGAGAGTCGAACAGATTGAGCTGCTGCTCGAAGGCATCGCAGAGCTGTACGCTGCGGCAACAGAAGACGCACGCCAGGCCGCTGAAGCCAAGGTCGCTGAGATGCGCTGCAAGCTACGGGACACTCTGCTCTGCATCTAGGCTGGAGGATGTCATGCCTGAACTGGAAGACGTCAAGACCAGGATACTCGGTGCCTTCGCGCAGTTCGGTGTTGGTGCCGGAGAGTACCTGCCTGCGCAGAGCCTCCTCGGCCGCACTGCCTCCTGGCCTCCTCCTGAAAGGAACCTTGTGCCCAGGGCCCTGGAGCAGCTCGTTGCTGAAGGCCAGATCGAGCTTCTGAAGTCGCCTCACGGGTACAGGCTGGCGGGCCCTGCCGGGGAAGGTTCCCGGAGATAGTCTGCGGAGGAAGATGCGATGGCCCCAAACGCAACACTGGAGCTCGGCATGACGGAGGAGGAGCGGCAGCTCGTACTCGATACCGGCCTCTTCCCCACCGCGCTGGAAGCGAAGCTGGCCGCAGCACCGGGCGAAGGCGAGAGTTGTTCCGTGTCCCTCACCAAGCCGGAACTTGAGGACTTCCAGGGCCATGTCGCTGCTGCCGCCAACCACATCGACGATGTGGAATCGCAGGGCATTCTCGACATGCTTGCCGAGCGGATTGAGGCGCTGCTGGATGTGTAGCACTCCCCTTCTCCCTCGGGATGTGCTTCGTGGCGATGCCCTACTACTATGCTATTGTCGATCAGGATTGTCACGTGCGGCCGGAATTCAATGACCCGGTGGCGCATTTCTCCAAGTGCATCGATCACGTGCTGAAGCTTGCCCCTTCGCCGCTGTTCGTAGCTCTCAGCCCAGAGTGCTGTGGTGGGTGGCACAACGTAATGCCCTTCCTGCACGCAATAGACCGCCTTGTAACCCCTACGTTTGTCGCACTCTTGGAGCACCCCGACGCCGCCCGGCTCAGAGCCTGGCCTCGGCGCTCTTCATCTCACCCGAATGAGCCGCGGCGGTGGCCTCGTCGACCAGCTTGTTGACCCGGTCCTGAGCTGCGGCGGTTTCGCGCTGCATCGATATGTTCCCGAAGATGCTCATGGCGATCCAGAGGGCGACAGATGCGAACCCCAGCGCCAAACCCAGCTTCGCCTGCCCGGCACCGGTGAGCTTGCCGCCGCTGGCCTTGATCTGCCCCAGGGCGACGAACCCCAGCGGGATGCCGACCAGGCTGGGCAGGCAGCATAGGGTTCCCGCGGCCCCCAGAATCAGACTTGTTGTAGCCAGGCCGGACGATTTGGGGGCCTGAGCCTGCTGAACCTGCTCCGTGTTCGATATGTCTGCCATGGAACTTCCTCCTGTCGCGCCCAAAGAAGAGGGACGCCGAACCGGCCGCCACCGCCCAGCAGGCCCATCACGGCCCCCGACGGAAAGCAAGCACGGACGGCGCCCCCAAGGGCACCGATCCGTTGCCTTGCCGTCTCCGTCGGTATGCTCGGGCGCTGGCCCGAGGTGATGGTTTGCTGGACGAGACGCCAAAGCTCGAATCGAGCTTCAGCTAGGTTGTCCCTCGCTCTAGGTCTCTACGCTTCCTCCCTCCCGGCCGCAGCCGGGGCTGGTACACCTGGTCGGTACTTCGATTCCGGCCGGATTCAATCTGGCGGATGGGGTGGTGACAAGAGGCAAGGGTACGTGCTTGACTCCCACGATAGCGGATAATAGTGTCCGACAAGGGAGATGTGCGACAGCTCCAGAACGGGGGTGCAACATGTCAGCCACGTGGGAAGGCTCTTTCACCGTCGGTCAGCTCCTCCAGGATGTCCTGGCCGGCGAGTTGCCGCGTCCTCCAGAGCACAACGGAGTCTACGCGGTTACAGAGTTCGCATGGTCGGGCGCCCCAACGACCGGGGCACGTGTTCTGTACGTCGGTACAACCACGGGAAGAAGCCGACGCTTCAGGACTCGGATCGGTGATTTGATGGCTGACCTATTCGGATTCTACGGAACTGAGACGCGTCACCACTCCGGGGGCCAGAAGCTCCACGAGTACTGCATGACGAATGAATTGCACCCATTTGACCTGCACATCGGCTGGCTGCCCGATGTCCCCAGCCGGACTGGGTTCGAGACTCACTACTACGACACACTGAAGCCATTGCTGAACCAGAAGCGACCACCCCAAGTGGATGCTGATGACTAGGTGCCCATGGGCATTCTAAACCCCTTGACCGCCCAGTCTTCCGGCGGTATGATCCGGCCTACTGAGAGGCAAGCGCTGGTGAAACACTCAGGTACGGCACCTTGACTGATCTTCAGTGATACTCCCGGGCGCTGCACCGGCGCGCGCACGGGATACCGGCCCCGCGGCGGCCTCTCAGCTTAGCTGCGGGGCCATTTCTTTCGGGTTCTTGGGCGCCCGACAGGAGACTGTTGCGGTGGGACTCAGCGAAGCAGACACACGCGCCAAGCTACTTGACCCTGCGCTACACAAGTGCGGCTGGACGGAGGACCTGATCCGTCGAGAGGAAACCGCCGGGAGCATTGAGATAGTTGCCGGCAGGGCCCGCCGTCGATCCCGCGGGCGGGTCGATTATGTCCTGCGCGTCAAGGTGAATCCCAACACCCAACCTGTGGCTATGGCTCTGATCGAGGCCAAGAAGGATTCTCTTCCTCCCGGGCACGGTGTAGACCAAGCGAAGGGCTACGCAACCTGCAAGCGTCTGAATGTAGCCTTTGTCTTCTCCTCGAACGGTCACCAGTTTGTGATGTTCGACCGTATCTCGGGGCTCACGAGTGCACCCCGCCCGATGGCTGAATTTCCTCCGCCCTCCGCTCTGCGCGCGCGCTATGAGGAAGCAATGGGCTTTAGTCTGGAGGCCCCGGCCGCCAAGCCTCTTCTGACGCCCTACACCGGAGGAGAGGGTACGCGTCGTTACTACCAGGACGCTGCTATCCGCGCCGTCCTGGAGAAGACCGCCCGCTGTGAACTCAAGGGTGAGCCCAAGCGCGCGCTGCTGTCAATGGCCACCGGCTGCGGCAAAACGTTCATAGCCGTCAACCTGCTTAAGCGAATCGCGGACGCAGGCCTGCTCAAGCGGGCGCTCTTCGTCTGCGACCGGGACGAGCTGCGAAGCCAAGCTCTCAAGGCACTCCAGAACGTCTTTGGCTCCGACGCAGCCGAGGTCTTTCGCAAGTCCGATGGCAGCAACAACGCCAAGAACGCACGCATTCACATCGCTACATACCAAACGCTGGGTGTTGACGCGGACGACAGTGACTCCACCTTCCTGACCACGTTCTACCCGGAGAACTACTTCACCCACATCATCATCGACGAGTGCCACCGCTCCGCCTGGGGCAAATGGTCTCAGGTACTCAGCCGGAACACCAGTGGCGTGCACGTCGGCCTCACGGCTACGCCGCGAGAGTTCAAGTGTAGGGAAAGGACCAAAGAAGCTGAGGCCGACGAAACGATCACCGCTAACAACGTTGCCTACTTCGGTGAGCCGGTTTACGAATACGACATGGCACAGGCCATCGAAGATGGGTATCTTGCTGCCTGCGAGATTCAAAAGGGACGCGCTAACCTGGACGACACGGGCATCACCATCGAGGACATCATCGCCCGGAATCCCGTCGACGCCATAACCGGCCAACCTGCTACGGCGGAGCAGATTCGGGAACGTTACGAGAAGACGCAGTACGAAGACCGTATCCTGCTGCCTGACCGCGTCCTTGCCATGTGCCAGGATCTCTTCGGCTACCTCCTGGAAACCGGCGGTCCGGAACAGAAGACCGTTATCTTCTGCGCCCGCGACCGCCACGCCGACGACGTAGCCGTCTGCTTGAATAACCTCTACGCCAAGTGGTGTGCGGAAAACGGCAAGGAAAGGCTCGACCCTTATGCCTTCAAGTGCACGGCGGCGTCCAGCGGGAACGATCAGCTTCCCGACCTGCGCGGCTCTTCCCGAAGCCACTTCGTTGCCACGACAGTGGACCTCCTGACCACGGGAGTCGATGTCCCGTGCGTTCAGAACATCATCTTCTTCAAGTACCTGAAGTCGCCCATCAGCTTCTACCAGATGGTCGGCCGAGGCACGCGCATCGACCTGCCCTCGAACAAGCTGATGTTCCGCGTCTACGACTACACGGACGCCACGCGGTTATTCGGCGAGGGGTTCGTGGTCAAGCCGCCCAGTGGCCCGAAAGGGCCGGGGCCGGAACCGCCGCCCCCACCGCCACCGGAGCCCACGATCAGCGTTGAGGGTTTCGATGTCCACATCACGGACGCGGGCCGCTATATCGTGACCGATGTTAACGGTAAGGCCATGCCCGTGCCCGTCGAGGAGTACAAGGCCCGGCTGGCGACCAAGCTGATCGAACAGGCGCATACGCTCGCAGACTTCCGTTCCCTCTGGGTGGACCCGCCCGCGCGCCACGAGCTCATCGACACCCTGGTCATGGCCGGGTACTCGCCCAACGTGGTACGGATGGTGGACGAAAAGGAGGATTACGACCTTTATGACGTGCTGGCCGAACTCTGCTGGGGCATGAACCCGCGCACGCGGCAAGACCGGGCACTCGCCTTCACGTACAAGCACGAGGATTGGTTGGGAGCCTTCCCCGCGACGGCGGGTGCGACCATCACAGCCATCGCAGGCCAGTTTGAGCTAGGCGGCACAGAGGGTCTGGAGAACCCGCAGATCTTCCAGACTCCGGAGGTCAAGGCTGCGGGCGGGCTGGAGGCATTGAAAGCGTCCGGAACACCGGCGGAACTGCTCCGTGAGACCAAGGTGAGGATGTTCGCGGCATGAGCACGAGTGCTCCTGCCGCGACGCGCAAGAAGGCACCTTTGCCGAACGGCTGGGGATGGATTCGCCTTGAGAATCTGATCCCAGACGTGCAGTCCGGGTTTGCCTGCGGTGAACGTGATCCCAAGGGCGTTGTGCAGTTACGGATGAACAACGTCGATACGCGTGGGAATCTTGTCTGGCAGGAGTTCATTCGCGTTCCTGCGACTGACTCGACCGTTGCACGGTACAAAGTGGAAGTGGATGACGTGCTCTTCAACAATACGAACAGCGTGGAGCTCGTTGGGAAAAGTGCTCTGTTCCCTGGTTTCAAGGAGCCCGTTGTCTTCAGCAATCACTTCACACGCCTGCGGCCTGATAGGGATAGACTCCTCCCGGCTTTTCTGGCCGCCTGGCTAAATCATCAGTGGAACCTTGGTGTCTTCGCCAGCATCTGCAATAGATGGGTTGGCCAGAGCGCCGTGAAGCCCGACAAACTTCTTGCTTTGGATTTTCCCCTCCCACCACTTCCCGAGCAAACGCGCATCGCGGCGACCCTGAATGAGCAGATGGCTGCCGTCGAACGGGCAAGGCAAGCCGCCGAAGAACAGCGCGAAGCGGCTGCCACCCTCCCGGCGGGTTTGTTACGACGTGCTTTCTCGAAGGGCCAATTGTCAGAATGGCCCGATACTCTGTTGGGGGACATCGCTGATATCGCGAGCGGGATACAGAAGTCACCACAGCGCCGCCCCTGTGCATTCCATCGGCCATATCTAACCGTCAGAAATGTGCAGCGTGGGGTGCTTGATTTGTCGGAAGTCGATCGATTTGAGGTCAGTCCCGCTGAACTCGACCGCCTACGACTGAGAGAGGGGGACATCCTCATCGTTGAGGGGAATGGGAGTATAGACCAGATCGGCCGCAATGCCTTGTTCCATGATGACGGACAGGAGTGGATTCATCAGAACCATATTATCCGCGTTCGACTTGATCCGGGACAGACATTATGCGATTTCATCAGCCTCTTTCTGAACAGCGATTCTGGGATCGCTCAGATGACTGAGAAGGCCCAAACAACCAGTGGGCTATATACCTTGAGTTCAGGAAAGGTCGCGTCGCTTCGGGTTCCCCACCCTCCGCTGGTAGTGCAGAAGGAAATATCACACAAGCTGCAGGAATCCTTGGCCAGCGCAAGGAAGGCAATACAGGCAACAAGGACGCCACTGCCAAAAGCTTCAGGTCTCTGAAGAGAGATCTAAATAGCTGATAAATCAGGATTTACAGGCGGAAGTTTCTTGCATTGGTGGTCAGCGTTGATAGAATGTATCGTATTGTGGGACAAGGGCTTGGAGGTATAATGCGTAATATCAAGGATCCGTCACAAAGGGAGCTGTTTGACCCGCTGGAGCATCTTC
>Ga0272442_10004076_pt1 | contig 20126 bp, 8 predicted proteins | sample SSMForm2O_FD_200262 | JGI IMG/M metagenome (GOLD analysis project Ga0272442, IMG submission 200262) | Marine sediment archaeal communities from Little Sippewissett salt marsh, Falmouth, MA, United States - SSM-Form-2O | ecosystem: Environmental > Aquatic > Marine > Wetlands > Sediment ... | reverse complement strand
TTTTCTACATTAAATAAAAATTCATCTTGGCTAAGCTCTAATTCACTTCTTAGATTATTTAACTCCATATTATTTCCATTTTCATGTAGAGTATCAATGATTTTCATTAATCTTTCTACATCGTACATAAAAGGTTCCCTTAATATTTTACATCTAGTTGCAGATATTTAAATGTTACAACAACAAAAGAGATGCTGACAAATAGAATCTATCTGTAAAAGTAAAAAAAGCGAAAAAAGAAGTCTATGTTAATCTATTCTTCATATATAATCCCAAAGCCACCAGCACTCATCTGAATATCTAATATTTTTTTATTTTGATTTTCTTTTAACCATTTATTGGCTTTTCCTTCAGACATGAAATATTTTACTTGTTTCATTTTACCACAATTAATAATCAATAATAGTACATAAAAGAATTATTATGAAATAATTGCACAAAATAACATTTCTTCACAAATTTATTATATTAAACGTTCAAAAATCGTTTGATACTTATGTTAAATTCCCCTCAATATTTTACATCCACTATCGGATATTTAAATGTTACAACAACAAAAATTGATACCAATAGATATGTCTCTACTCTAAAAAAATAGATGAAAGAATTCCTTTGATAAATTATTTATATATGATTCTATATTTTTATCCGCATATTTGTAATATATGGGAGAAATTAAATGAAACGAACACTATTTTGTATACTTGTTTTAACAATATTAGGCTCATGTTTCACAATAACAGCAATAGCTGCCCCAGAAATAACAGGAGTAAGAGGAGGATATGGTGTCATTGCAACTGTCTCCGATGCAGCTAATCTTGATTGGAAAATTGAAATAACAGGTCAAAATGTTTTTCAGGGTTCAAAAACAGAAGGAGCTCTTGGTGATGAAGGGACTGCAACAATACGAACACCATTATTTCCACCAGCTCTAGGCTTCGGAAAAGTAAATATAACTGTCGTACTTTATTTTAGCATTATTCCTGTAGCTTGGGAAGAACGAAGCGCATTCATGCTTGGACCATTTGTTTTATTCATGCAATAAAACAAATTTTTTCTATTATATAATTTTCCTTTTTGAGATTTTATCTGGAAAAGTAAAAAAAAAAAGATGGTATGATAATTCTTGAATGTCTCGTGTTGCATACCCCACCAATGGTGATGCAACATGAAAAACATAAAATATTATATTGGACTAGATGTCCATAAAGCAAAAACTACCTATGCAGTAAAAGATAAAATAGGAAATATAATCCAAGAAGGCATAACAACAACATCATATTCTGAATTATTTAAATCATTAGAAACCTATCTTAAATCATCAATAATAGGACTTGAATCCAGCACCAGCTACTACACACTTTATAAAGGATTTTTAAAAAATGGATATAACATCAAAGTAGCCAACACAATACAACTAAGACAACTCATTACAAAAAACGATAAACTAGATGCAAGAAGACTATCTGAAATGCTCCGTCTGGGAACATTCCCCACATCATATATTCCTGATGAAAAGATCCAACATCTCCGAAGTCTTCTACAAGTAAGACATAGCCTCATAGAAGAAAAAACAAGATGCAACAACCGCATACAAGCATTACTAGATCGCAATGGTATAGTAATGCCCGATCAAGAGGCATTTGGTAAAAAATGGAGACAAAAACTGTTACAATATATTGGATCAGGTGAGGTAAGCCTAGAGCTACGATACGAATACGACCACTTCATATATCTAGAGGAAAAATCAGAACATCTAGGCTTAGAAATAAGCGGATACACCCAAAAACACTGGAAAAAAGAATACAATCTCATTCAAAGCATAACAGGTTTCGGACCAATACTTTCCTGTTATGTTATTGCTCATATACTACCAATAAGTAGATTTCCATCCAACCGGAAACTACGCAGATATGCAGGAGTTGTCCCAACAACTCATGAATCAGGAGATAAAAAATCAAAAGGCCATATACCTAAAACCAGCAGCCGGAAAAATCTAAGATGGGCACTAATACAAGCAGCAAACAGCGCTGGAAGAACCAACACCAAACTAGGATACTACTACCGTAAGAAAAAACGACAAAAGAAAAACGCAGGTATTGCACATGTCGCAGTAGCCTCCAGCATGATAGACATAATATATAAAGTGCTGACGACAAAGAAACCCTACAACCCAAAAAATTGTTGAGGCTTATATCATGAATAAGATGGTGAGATATATCGGCTGCCCTTCCTTCTCATGGGCCTTTGTACCCTCTGTAAAAAAGAGTGGGCAGCTAATGACTCACCATAATGGGCAAATCCCTCCCAGCAGAGGGACCTGTACCCGTATAGAAGAGTGTCGTCATACCGATACTCACCATCTACATAAGCTATAAATGAGAGGTGATTGATAAAGGTAATGTAAAACTCAACACGAGATTAATTGTGTTATGGAAAAGAAAAAAAGAGGTTCTTCCATGACAGAATTATCATAGAAGAGAGGGAGAGGATTTGTTTTTAGCTTGATGAAACTGTGAACTGGTAACTAGCTTCCAACAAACTCTCATCATCACAGACTAGTACATCACCATCAGGGTTTCGGAAAGCAGCATATATCCTATATGTACCATCTCCTATCGTGAAACTACTGGTACTCACATTCTGAGCATTGAATATTGTATCCAATCCAAGAACATCACTTATGTTGATTGTTCTTGGTGTCGTCTCATTTACAACAATTTGCTCGAAAATCCATGTACTGTTTGTGGTATTGTAAAACTCTATCTGCATCAATAGATAACCTGTGAAATTAGTGGAACCAGTATTCTCAATCTTGGATTGATACCCAGTGTAAAATGAAAACACATCACTCTCTTTATAATTGGTTCCATCACTAACATTTACCTTCCAGTACCACCATTGACCATTTACTGTGGCATTTGAAAACGTCTGATGATAAGTACCATTACCAATACTATTGTTTGTACCGAATACTTGCCAGCTTCCACTACTGTTACTAAGCCAAGTAATATTCATAGTGTCTCCATCAGCATCACTTACAGAAATATTCAATACAGGAGTAATAGTAATACCATTTGCACCATCTGTTGGAAATGGATTGTAAATCCCAGGATTCATATTATACGTCACCTGAATCTCAACTTTAGAACAATACAATGTATACATTCCAAATATTGATGCTTCTACTTCAACAATTAAATTCTTAACATCATTCCAAGTCCAAGGAGAAGGAGCAGAAGGATTATTAGTAATATCATACCAATTACTCCAAGCACCAGTAGTTGATGGACTAAAGATATGCATACCACCAACCGCCCTTAAAATAATATCATGAACTGGTGGAACACCACCACCAGAATATTTACCAAAAGCACGTATTTCAACCTTTGAAATAGTTCCAAGATCAGTTCCAGAACAAACATTGCCATTTAATATTTCAACATCAAGGTTAAAAGCTGTTGAAGCATAATTAGAAGTATTACCATCAACCATATTACTCGGATTGGACGCCCATGCAAACATGGTATCATAACTGTTATAAGGATATGTTGTTTGACATGCATCATACCAGAAAATCTTGGTTTGTTTCTCCTGACCAACACTGAGTGTACCGATTTTAATACCAAGCGTTACAGGTGCATTATACTGACCATCTCTTGATTTAACCCATACCTTGTAATTAAGATCTTCATCCCACCGCAGATATAATGATTCTGATTTTTTATCACCGATATCCTCTCTAATATAGAAACACGAATTATCCATGTTCTTATATGTCTCATTCAAACCAGAGGTGTTGAGATAATAAGTTGTTCCATTGATGTCGATGTAATCATCTTCCGTTGTCATATCAATCCGGATGTCTTTTATCTCCCAGGCAAATCCGAGAACATACGGAATATCTTCATTGTCAATATTCTTGATATAAGGTATGACTATTAGCCCATTATCATCAATACCCAGATGATATCTAATTGCGAGTCGGAAATCATAACCTGCATATTTAAGGTTCTTCCACAATGTGATGTTAACATATGTCTCGTTGTCACATTCAATATCCTTGTTGAATCCGCTCAATTCATCTGTCCGGTAGATAAGATTCCATTCATCGTTGTCGTAGTAACCGAGCATCAAAACATTATGAGACCAATATTCATTATAATGGTTGGTGATTTGAATTCCACTACTTGTATTAAAGTAATAGTTATCTAAATTATTCCAGATATGTAAAACCTTACCATTATCAATGAGTTCATAGCCAACCAGATATGAGCTACTCGGTGGATCAGTAAGATTAACAGTACAATTACTTGTATAACTATTATTAATTGTGCAAACAGAAATTGTTGCATCAACAGAAACATTGAAGCTATGATCCATGGATGTGTTAGTGTTATATGCATTATCAATCGCCCAGATACAATAATCATACTGTCCAACAGTCCATGTATCAGAGAAAACATACCGATAGGTATTATTACCAACATCTGACATAGAAACATTAACAAATGTATCATCAGGATACGAAATATTAGCCTTCACTGTTTTAATACCGCTATAGTTTCCACTTGAGTCATCGGTAACATTCGCAGTTATTGTGACATCAAATCCAAAACCCGTAGGATCAGGTGAATCATTAACCGATTTAATTATTGGTGTGAGATTCTCTGTTCTGAATAAAATCGGAGCTGACCAGTTACTCTCAAAATCAAAAATATCTCTTGATTTAGTTTTAACATAATACCCACCTTGAGCCATCCATTTATGCGAAGCATAATAATAATTAGAAAACATTGAACTACCAGGATTTATCCATCCACTACTGTTTCCATCACCCCAATCAAAGTAATAATCTATATAATCATTATTTGAATCATTTGTATAAGAATAAAATGTATATGAAGTGTTTATATCACCTTGACTTGGTCCAGAAAGATCAGGAATATCTGGAGCAACGTTATTAGGTGACCAACTATCTATAACAGATATGTTTTCCATATCACAATTTGAAAAACTCAAATTACTTTCGCTACCATTAACAATACAGCCGATTATATTTAGATTTGAAGAACCATTTACCATAACAGAGGTATAAACATTATCGATTATACAGTCGACAATCCGATTATAGTAAAACGATACAGGATTTGAATCTATGATTTTAACACCAATATTAACATCTGAAATGTTACACATGTGAATACGAACATCACAGGAGTTGTTAAACAAAACACCAACAGTATGATTAACAAAATTACAATAAGAAATACGGGAATGATTACAAGGAATGATACCTACATTTGAATCCTTAAATGTAACACCTTCAATATAAATACCATTATTACTCTCAAAAATCAAATTGATCTCATCATCAGCTAGGGTACGATTCCAGATCGCTACCTCATCAATCCTACCATCAAAATAATTACTATTATTTTCAAAACCAATGAATCCTAATGTATCACACCCCGTACCAGTTTTACTAAAAGTACCTGTTAGTTTACCATCAATATAAACCTTTAAAACTGTTTCATTATGAGTACCGACAATATAATGCCATTCATTACACCCTATAGTATTAGAAGAAATTGCTATTTCATTATCAAGTTTGAAGCATGGTTTCATAGTACTATTATTAACAAATAGACAATAGCCAGATGTTGAATTTATTTGAGATAATATGGGGTACTCAGTTCCATTACCCTCATCCAGGTTGATCCAAGCTGAAATCGTGGTATTCTCACCTATAAGACCTGATATACTGGTAAGGTTGATCGAATCATCTATTCCATCGAAATCAAACGCTCCCTCGCCTTTTATAGTAGAGGTAGTCCACACGGCACAATTATTGGTGCCATTGTTTCCTTCCCCTGAGTAATCCACAATCAGGTTAGATATGGAATAATTCTCTCCGACATCTGAATCATTATTAAAATGCATTAAGAACTCAATATCAGTCATATTATTTACTATTAAATAATCAAAAGTTTCTTTTGTGGGAAGTTCATAATCATAAGGATTATTCATCACAATGGACCCTTTGATAGTTACATTGTTTTTATTTTCACCAATAATAGTAATTGATCTATTAATAGTGATATTTTCAGAATATGTTCCATTATCTATATAGATCAAATCATTTGTTGATGCATTATCTACTGCATCCTGAATACTATTCCAAATGTTATTCTGCTGTGATCTGGTTTGATTTACAAGAGAATCTATTACCAAAACCTCCCCAATTGTCCTATTAGTAGTATTGTCATCATCTGTAACTTCCAAGGAAAACTGATAGTAACCATTATTTGTATAGGTATGACTAGTGTTTCTTACTGTAGAATTGGTACCATCACCGAAATCCCAAAACCAACTCGTAATATTACCATCAATGTCAGAGGAAGTATCTGTAAAATTAACTGTATCAGTTACAAAAATTACATCACAATCTGAGTTAATATTCATCTCAGGGGGATTGTTATGTATAGTTATTGTTTTATTGGTGTAATTTGTTTGGGATAAATTATTTTCAATTGTTAATTTAACAGTATACACACCCTCATCATCATAGGTATGTGTTGGATTAACCTCAGTTGAATTTTCACCATCACCAAATTCCCAATGATAACTCGTAATCTCAGTTCCGGGTTTGGTTGATGATTCACTACTATTGAAGGAAATGGAATCTTTTGCATAAGGATAATCTTTATCATGAGTGAATTGAGCGGATATAATACCATTTACATATACTTCTGCATCCCATCCTGGAGGAAAATCATCAACAGTATCTACATCATTTTTCGTTGTTTTTAAAACTGAGCAAAAACGATACAATCCATCACCCATGGCCTCAGAGGCATCAAAATTGAAAATATATGGTTTACTATAAATAGAGCCATAATATTGCCATTCGTTGTTCGACCAGTTAGAAGAACTATAATGTTTATAATATAATTTAAGTTCGTGTTCATCCCATTCTTCATCTGGTTCTTTAGCAACACAACATTTAATAGGAAACTCAGATGTTATTTGCATATAAGGAGATATTTCAACAACTTGTGATCTACCATATATAGGTGGAAGAGAATCATCAGGAACCTTTGCTGCCCAAGCAGCTTCCCTTCTTTGATACCACCATAGATTTTCATTTTCAACAAGCTCCGTTGACTTAAGGATTTCTCCAGTATCAGTTTTCAACCAATGAAAGAGTCCCTCACCTATGGATCTAGCTTTACCATTCTCATCATCTTCATTTTTTATTTCAGTATCAACAGTCCATATCTTGCTAGCTGGATGAGGTCCACATAAAACTACTCTACCAGAATCTTCACTATCTGGAGGGTATTCAAAAGCTAGAATAGCAGGGTTACCAGGTAACTCTGTTTCAATATATTCGTTTTCTAGCTTATACCAACATTTCATTTTAGAAAGAATGTAAAACATCATTTCAACAATATCTGTTTTCTCTTGGCCCTTTTCAAATAAATCTTGCCATTCGGAAGGTAAATCATCAATATCAATGATCCCTATCGAAGAATCTTCAGCAAGTGAAAGTAACTCTCTTAGATGAGTTAATAAACCTCCGATTGGTTTACATTCCCAAATATTAAGAAGATGTTTCGGCTCATTTTCATAACAATCAGATGGAAAGCATGCTAGAACATCAGCATATTTTGGCGGATTAGGGTAACTTGGGCCTCCTTCCATTCTCATATACAAAGTATCACCAAAGTAACCATTTAGAATTGGATGTGTAACACCTAGATTAGTAAAATCTAAGCAAATACCACGAATATTCGTTGAATAATGTATCCCTACTTCACTAGCATACATATCATATGCTCCATTTCCCGTTGCTTCTGGAGCACGATTTCCAATTCCTCGCCAAAATGGTATTGGTCTAATCCACTTGCCGTATCTCATTTTAAAAAATTGACTTGTAAGTATCCAATCATATTTTGCATGTGCCTGAATATCAGTTGTCTCTCTAAGGAAAGCATTCTGTTTACAAAAGTAATATTGAAAAATACCTTCGGGTTCATTTTCATCCGAATGTGCAGGTAACCAAGCTCCTAAACATCTGCCAATATAACCACCACCCTTTTCTGTAATAAATTCTTCAAGTTTATCCTTACATTCTTCATCTTCCTTACAGAGTTTAACACCACAAATGTATGCCTCATCGGTAGCACCATCAATTATATGCACATTAAAATCTTCTTTAATTAATATATCATCTAAAATATCATCAACGTTTATTTTGTGAGTCTCAAACTTATATTCTTTATCACCTACAATCCAAATATAACCATTGAGAGCATTTTCTATGTTTTCTACAACATTATAACTAACAAATTCTCCTTCATTTATTCCAACCTTGATTATTTCAGTTGAATATGTCAGCCCATATACATTTTCTCCAATCATTATTGAAAATAGTGGCAATAACGTTACAACTAATAAAATAGACAATAAATTTTTCCTCATCCTTAATCCTATTCCCAAACTATTGCAATTCTGAATACATGAGTAATTATTAATAATTATTGTTTATTTAAAACAAAAATTTATTATTCTAAAATATATCATATAAAAGGTTTTAAATATTTTAAATCATATAACATTTTTTTGAGGGAAGAAAATTTTATGCATAAGAATAATTTTATTAAAAAAGGTTTTACAATTGGAATAATCATTATTTTCTTTATTATCTCCGTAAAACCTGGTATTGCGACTATTCAAAAAAAAGAAGAAAGTAATATTGAACTTAAAAACTTCTTGTTTCAGACCATTATTGATACTGCTAAAAATCCTGAAGTTAAGAACCTGTTAGAGCAATATAATCACAATCTATTTCCACCTGACTATAATTACAGGAGTGTGTTCTCCCAGCTACAACTTAATAAACCAAGACTGCTCTTTAACATACTTTTTACTAAATCCTCCATAACATTTGATTATCTTGACAAATGCTACAATAGAGGTATTGAGATTATTAACATTCTAGGTGAAGATAAAGCATTTGAAATTCTAGAATCGAATAAAATTACTGATACAGAATTTTTGAAAAAATTTAATAATATCATCATAAAAGATGAAATATTATACAATAAAATTGCTACACTGAACGAAAAAAATAAAGAGTTTAAAACTGGACAATATCTCAATGGTTATCCGATTATATGTAGAATTATTGGAATTATTGATATATCAATACATTTATTATTTGATTATATTGGAAGCATTATTTATTCTCTTCCTGGACCATTTGATATTTTCGTAGCAATCATTGGAATTTTTGTGGGTTTATTAGGAATACATATAAGTTGTATCTCTGCTACATTCGGTTGTTGAAAGAATTAAAATGGATTGTTAATAGTGTGAATCCAAGTAAAAACATTTAGAATTTATAACTTAGAAAAATAGAATATAAATTTTTCAATTTAATATGTAAATTGTTTAATTTCTGATATAGACACGAAGTTCCTTGATATATTCAGGATTCATACTTTAATATCTCAAATGAGTTGTAAACAAATAACAACAAATATGAATAGTAAAACATTCATTTTATCAAAATTATTTAGCTAATGAAAATTATCTATTTTAGAAAGTTCCTTAGAGAGATATAGATAATTATGATTATATTTTCTTTTATAAGAAAAATTTTGATGTAATTTTATTAGAATTAAGTATATATTTAGTTATTATTTTTTTTATTAAAAGTTTTATTTAATTAATCTACATCTTTTTCAGGATTCTGTACTGATTAGAATTACTAAATAATTTATTTTTTAGAATTATAAGGAAAGAAAGATTAGTTTGAGAATTTTTCTTAGCTTGTTGTAACTGTGAACTGGTAACTTGTTTCCATCAAACTCTGATCATCACAGATCAGTACATCACCATCAGGTTCCCTAAATGCTGCATAAACACGATAAGTTCCAGTTCCAAAGTTATTTATCAAATATGTCGTGTTCACATTACCATTGAAAACAGTGTCCAAACCAAACTGTTCACTGCTATTAATCGTTCTTGGAGTAGTCTCATTAATTGTATCACTGGCAACAATCCATGTGCTACTTGATGTGTTATAGTATTGAACCTGAATCAGTAAATATCCCTTAATATTTGTTGAACCTGTGTTCTTTATCTTCGACTGACATCCGGTATAAAACTTGTACACACTGCTCTCTTTGTAATCTTCTCCATCTGAAACATTAACCTTCCAGTACCACCACTGACCATTTGATGTTGCATTTGAGAACGTCTGATGATACGTGCCATCGCTAACACTGTTGTTAGTTCCAAAAGTTTGCCAGCTACCGCTGCTGTTGCTCAACCACGTGATGTTCATGTTGTCACCATCCGAATCAGTAACCGTTATATTCAAAACAGGTTGAATACCAACACCAGATGCACCATTAGCAGGGACAGGATCAACTATTTCAGGCTCATTATTATAAGGTACATAACTAACTCGAATCTCAACTTTTGAACAATACAATGTAAACGGAGGAGCATATGGATCATTCTCTGCCACTACATCACAATCCAGATTATCGACATCAGACCAAGTCCAAGACTGAGGAGCAAAAGGATCATAGGTTATATCAAACCACTGTGACCAAGTATCTATAACAACAGTTTGGTAATGATGATCTGCGCCATCATTGGTTCCACCGAAAACAGGCCGTAATATTGTATCACGCTGATAACCAGAATAATAGGACTTCACCCTGAGCGCAACATTTAATATAGTACCGAGATCAGTACCAGAACAATTATTACCAGTACAAAGCTCAACATCACCGTTACTCGTCGTAGAAGCAGAGTTGGATATACTTCCATCGACCATATAACCTGGAAATGCAGCCCAAGCCTCACCATAAGGACTATCATCATAGCTATCGAAATAATAGATCACCTGATCGGCATCATACCAATACATTTCAGTATATTTCTCCTGACCAGCATCCAATGTTCCAATTTTGATGAATAATGTAACAGGTGCGTTATATTGTCCAGTTCTGGATTTAACCTGAAGTTTATAATTAAGTGACTGGTTCCATTTCAAATACAAAGACTTAGTTTTAGAATCAGTGATATTTTCCATAAGATAAAACTCAGTTTCTGTTAGATTAGAATAAACATTATCAAGTGTTTGATTCAGGTTATACATTGTCCTGTTGACATCTATATAATCATCAGATATCGTCATATTTATCTGTATATCTTTTATCTCCCATCCGAAACCAAGAACATAGGGAATATCATCCTGATCGATATTTTTAATATATGGAATAACCGTAAGGTCATTATCATCAACACCGAGATTATATCTGATAGCAAGACGGAAGGCATAACCACCATAACTAAGGTCCTTCCACAGAGTAGCATTTACATATGTTTCGTTATCACTTTCTATGTCTTTGTTGAATCCACTTAGTTCATCGGTACGGTAGATTAGATTCCATTCATCATTATTGTAATAACCTAGCATTAGAACATTGTGGGACCAGTATTCATTGTAATGGTTGGTAAGTTGTATTCCACTATCAGTATCAAAATAGTAATTGTCTAGATTATTCCAGATGTGTAAGACATCACTATTATCTAATAACTCATAACCGATTTGATATGAGCTACTTGGTGGATCAGTTAAATTTACTATCTCATTAGTTCCATAACTGTCTTTTATTGTACAAACCGAGATTGTAGCTTGTCCAGAAACATTAAAACTATAACCTGTGCTAATATTGCTGTTATTAGCATAGTCAACTGTCCAAATTGAGTAATTATATTGTCCTTTTAACCAAGTGTTATTGAAAACAAGATTATAAGTATCGTTTTCAAGGTGATTCATATTATAGATGTATTGAGTGCTATTCGGGTATGTTATGTTGACTTTGATAATATCTACACCGCTCTGAGTTTCAAATATATCTGCTGAAATTGTAATGTTAAAACCGAATCCTACAGTGTCTGGAGTGTCAGAGACATTTGTTATCTCGGGTGTTGTGTTATCAGGTGTGTAAGAGCAGCAGATAGAGTATTTTCTATCCTCATGTTTGAAATTGTTTATAGGGGGTGGGTAACCATAAATTCCTTTATAATAATGCCCCTGAAATGCACTATTCCCATCATCATAATACATAGGTGAACCAGTACCATTATTAAAATACATTGTCACGCTATAATTATCATCCGACCAACAACATAATATATATTCAGTATCGTTTATTAATATGGGTTTAGGTACCGAAAAATTAAACGTCTGCCACCCTTTTCCAATGGAAACATTTTTCTGTTCGGAGATGCCTATAAGCTTTGAATCATTATGTCTATAAATAAGACATTGGTAATGAGATTCTGATGTTGCATTACCTGAGTCTAAATATACAGATATATTATCTGCAACACCTTTTTCATAAACTTTGAATCTGGATCCTGTTATTGTGTTTCTAATGGTCTGATTTGTTCTCCCAATTGCTTTAAATCCTAAACTTCGAGTGACAACAAAGTTATTTTCAGAAACGCAATTACTATTGTTAGCTTGGTCAACAACCAAAATGGAGTAACTATACTCTCCAAACTGCCAGCAATTAGAAAAATCATGCTCATAAATATTTTCACCAGTGTTATTAATGGAATAATTCACATAATAATTGTTAGGATAAGTAATATTGACATTGACAGATTTTACACCACATGAGTTATCAGATGTGTTGACAGAAATTGTAACATTTGAACCGTAACCGACAACATTAACATCATTGGAAATAGATGATATCGTAGGTGAAACCGAGTCTATATATATTATCTGATAAAAGGAGTCAGTATTTGACTCAGTATCAGTGACCGTCAGGGAAACAGTGTATGCGCCTTCCGACGAGTATACATGACTGGTATTTCTATCATATGATGTGTTTCCATCTCCTAAATCCCACGACCAGTTGACAATTTCATAATATCCTTTTGATTTATCATTGAAATTAAATGTTTCCTGTTTATTTGAAACGGCAAGTCCCAGTGAGCTCTCAAAATCTGCATTTAGAATTACAACACTTATTGTCTTGGTAATGTTTGATGATATATTTTGACTGTCAGTAACATTCAAAGTAATGTTATAATCTCCAACGGAACTATATACATTAGATGTGTTCTGTTGCTGGGAGTAATTACTATCACCAAAATCCCAGTTCCATGCAGTATACGGTTGAGTCCCAGAAGAAGCCTGTCCATAAAAATCAGCAGATTCTCCAACAATTAAAAGAGACGATTCCATGTTAATATTTAAATTAAATGGTGATTGAACAATTAATGTTTGAGACCAATTATTGATTGGTTCTAGAACTTCATCTCTAGCTCTAACTCTAACTTGATATTGTTCTCCTGGAGAAAGTTTTTTAAATCGGTAAATTGTATCTGCAGATTTGATATAATCTGACCAATAGTCATCAACTACACCATCCCATTCCCAATTATATGAAACTTTTAAATCCTCAGGATCAGTCGTATTAGTATAAAAACAATAAATATCTGTAAATGGTAATTTATAAAAACTAGGAGAATCAGGTGTAACAGGTGGTTGATTTACTTCCGGTAATTTAAGCTGAATTGTTGGATCCCCAAATAGATTTAATTCATAAATTGCCATCCGCATATCCTGAGTTACAAAGTGTTTTTTTCTTTCTAAAATATTTCTAATATTCGGGTTTAAGCTGGATAAATGATGAGCTTTTCCCAACTTTGGTATTTCGCCTTCATTTACTGTGTAATCATAATATAATTCATTAAAAAAAACACGATCCAACATATCTGTTTCCGATTGGGTATTTGGATTACCTGAAGACCCATAACCCCAGCGGGCGTTCATAATAACAGCAAAAGCACCATGTTCTGTTTTTACAGTTAGATATTCTGCTAGACAATCCTCATAATCAAACCAACCAACCCAGCAGGAGTTAGCCCAAATAAAAAAATAATTATCATTGTTTATAATTTTATCTTTAATATGATCATTATTTAATCGTTCTTCATTAGTTCCAGGATAGATTAATGCATGCTTTAAACCATGATGGTTTATATTAATAATATGAGCATTTGGATCAATATTCAGTTTATTCCATAATATTTCTTTATCCCAATGATAATTCTCATAGTCCATATCATATAATGTATCATTATCATATATATCTGGAATACCATATGTAAGAAATTCATGATTACATTTATCTTTTCTTATTCTATCTTTACGGATTCCTCCAAAATCATTTGTATTTTCTTTTTGTAGTGAACCAACCATTAAAACCTTTGAGATATATGGATCATTAGGTGGTGTTTCTTCATATGTTATTGTTTTATAAACAAAATTTGATACTTCTTCTGGGTTTCCAACAGGAGCCCTTCCGACAAAAACCTCAGGTGTAAGATCAATATCAACTCTATAATATTCCTGCTCCCATGTTCCTCCATTTTCATTGTATTTTATAACCTCCCAATTTGGGGGTGCCAAATCACCATCACTATCTTCAACCCATTCTTCTTCAAAATTATATGAAAAAATCGTATTTCCATCATGTATTATCTTAATCTTATCAAAATTAAAAGAACTATCATCATCTTCTACTATTTCATCTTTATACCTAAACTGAAAGTAAACATTTTCTTTATCTACAAACTCAGTAACTGGAAAAGAATGCCCAAATTCACCTGTTTCAGTGCCCTCAATATCAAATATTTCAAAATCACAAATCCCTTCAATACCATCTGAATATGCTCTTATATATAGATGGACTCCTTCTCCAATCAAACCATTATAGAAAAAAACAATCCTTGCAGCGTTATCACTACCTGATAGATCCAAAGAAGGTGTGAATAAACCGACATCAAATTCAATATTATTCTCATCTGAATCAGCTTCTGCATAAAACCCGTTAGATTCTATTCCCCAAGTCTCCATCTTTAAGTGTGGTTCATACCAATCCCCATAAGGACTACCATCAAATGGTGTACCCCACCATTTATATGGATTTACTCCATAAACTGCATCATCATTTTCATTAAAAGAACCATCAAGACATGCGTAATAAAGATCAGATGGTAATTCACCTTGTTTTGGAGAAACTTTCAAAGTAGTCGAATAAAATAGATATCTTGCAGGGATAATTTTCTTCAAACCCTCTTTTACATCACCACCGAGTAGTACATATTCAATTCCCCAAGCGGAATAGGCATGTTTTATATAATTCCTAATTGTTTCTTGGTTATCCACACCATTATATTCTCCACTTTCATAGATTTCTTCAACTGTCTGAACTATTGTATTAATCTCATTTTCATTCTTATGTAGTGCTAAATCTTGAAATGTTTTCCAATTACGTGCACCAGTAGGAGATTCAGGATTAATCACTCGATTAGATGTTAATATTAGATAGTCATATTCATCACCATAATTAATAAGAGATGTATTTACAGGTGGATCTAGCGTGCTATTATATGTGTAATTCATACTAAAATCATCTACTATCTGTTTCATTAATATTTCATCCTGCTCTAATCCTCTGAATAAAGAGTGTGTTGATCCTGAAGTATTAGTAGTTATTGTTACATTTATATATTTATAATAATAAATTTCTTTTGTATCTCCAATATAATAAACAGGATTTATACAAATTTCAAGGATAGAATAGCCTCGAAAATACGAAATACCATTACAACTGTAGCCCTCTGTAGGATAGGGATTTGAAGTATTGAAATCAGATTTATTAGCAGGAGCTCCAAGAGTAACATTATATCCATTTCCTAATGATGTGTTACCCTCATAGGTAACATTAATTGATTTTACTATTCCTTTTTGTGGAAGTAGAATCCTCGATGGCTTCATTGGCAAAATTGGTTGGTTCACATCTCCATAAGAAGGACTACTATCCATTAATACTTCATGATAAGTAATATTTGATATATTAGCATTATTAATGATTGGCTCAGAAAAAGAATAATTCATTAATATTTCATTTTCATTCGTTTCTTCAGCTGATGCAGTCAGAATAAATGCGACTGACAAGATACATAAGATCATAAATTCTGTGCAAAAAAACCTATTAAACAATTTATTTATCATTATATTTTTCAGCCTCCCTTCCGCAAAACATCATAAATATTCTATATAAGTATTTCTTTTTTTACAAACGTTTTTCAATCATTTAATATTATATTTACGAACAAAACTAATTATTAAATACATTTTTGAACATAAATTAGTAATATATTTAACCAAAATATCAGAAAATCTTAAATATTTGTAAAGCATTTAAATTTATGATTTATTAGTGTATAAATATAGAAAATCTCTAATATTATTAATTGATGAAAAGAGGGGAAAATATGAATAAAAAAATATTCCTCATAGTTTTGCTTGTTGGTCTAATTTTATTGTTTTCAGGTTTCTCTGTAGTTGGAAGCATTCCTGGAGAAAAATTCAATTCAAAAGAAATTCAATTCTGGAAACCAGGTTCAAAAGATTCTAATGATACAACTCCACCTGTAACTAATATTTCTCTTAAAGGAAAAATAAGCGCGCATGGTGTATTTTCAAGTGAAGTTGAGGTTACTTTGAATGCTACTGATGACTTATCCGGAGTAAATGTAACATATTATGATTTAGATGCGAATGGTGATGAAATATATAATGAGCCATTTATAATAATTGAACATGGATGGCATGGTATAGCATATTATTCTATTGATAATGCAGGTAATGTTGAAAAGTTGAAGATTATTAATTTTTTTATTGATTTAATACCGCCTGAAATCTGCCTTAGTTTTAAAAGATTATACAATAAAAGCATCAAATTTAATTCAGAAGTATTTGATATTGGGGCTGTCTATAAAGTTGAATATTATATTGATAAAGAATATAAGCATACTGCATATTCAAACAACAATTTTAATTGGATTTGGACTTCTCCTACTCCAGGATATTATGTAGTAAAAAGTATTGTATATGATAAAGCAGATAATACTGGTTTTGATGAGATTGGACTTGATATTCCCAGAAGTAGATCAGTCGTTAATCAATGGTATCTAATGTTTCTTGAACGATTCCCAATATTTGAAAGACTACTAGAATTGGTAAACTAGCTCCTCCTATCTATCTTTTACTTTTACAGTAGAAATTTATTTGTCGGTATCTCTCTCAATCGTACAAAATGTTTTGTCGGAACATATAAATAATATATAATTGGAATTTTACCAATATAAGATTTCCAATACTGGAAATACTACCAGGTTTAATTATTAATATCCCTCGATAGCCCATGGAATATTTTTGATATTCCTTTAATTACCAAGAAATATAAAAAAGAAAAAAGAATTATAATGTAAAATTCATCGAATTTTTTGATGGAAATTATAGTAAAATTAGTAAGAAAATTACTTAATTATGATATAAATAAAAATCCATGTCTATCTGTTATCATTATTAATGTGTTAACAGATACGTGTCAAAATCTCCCTTCCCGTTTCCTAATCTATAAGTCTGTCTTCTTTTTCTTTAGTTTATCCCATTCCTCAGCCATCATGTTCATCATCTTAACTCTAAAGTCAGAATCTTCAAGTACAAGTTCAAAATCGAAACCAAGTTTGGTTGCATTTTCCTTATCTTTTTCAAACTTAGAAATAGTTCTGTCATCTAAGAGTAGTGAACAGCCTGAGCAAAATCTAGCCCCTGGATAATTTTTTACATTGCATCTGGGACAGATTATCAGTTTAAAACCATCTTTGGCGTCTTCTTTTTTCATCAAACCATTAATACGAAGAATTTCATCTTCAACATCCTTATTTGAAAGCTTAACATATGTCTTTATCTCTGAGCTTCCAATTTCCCATCCGCCAAATTTACATAATGTTGGCTCAGGCATACCCTCTTTAACAAGATGCGTAGCCCTGCTTGCCCTAAATTTGTGGAGATTAACTCGCTTTTTAATTCCTGCTTTTTTTGCTGCATCAAATACTATCTTTCTGACAGACCCATAAGATAGCATTTTCTTATAGTTTGTCCTCCCAATTCCACAGTATAGATATCCCTCTGGATTGTTACGTTCAGGATGGTTTTGTAACCAGTTTGAAATTGATGGAGCAGAAGCACATAAGCGTACGGTTCTAGCTCCGGTCTTACCTGTAATATTTAGAACACAACCGTACTGATCGAACTGTGCATCCTTTATTTTTACAGGAATGAGTTCTCCTATTCTACATGCACTTTCATACAATACAAGGACAAATGATTTATCACGAGAATTAAGTGTATTATCAGCAATCTGTCTAACTTCATCAGGAGTAATCAGATGCTCAGGAAGTTTTTCTCTGCTTTTTGCACTTTTTATTTCAGTATTGCAGATTTGTTTTATAGCACATTTTGTTTCAGGATTTTTTATCTTATATTCATTATTCAACCACTGGTAGAACTTACGAGTAAGGACTTTATAATCATTTTTTGTCCATTCAGCCATATCTTTGTTAGTATTGATATATTTAAAAAAGAGGACAACATCTTTCTTATTAATTGAGTCAAAGTCTTTATTATATATTTGACTTGCTTTTTTGAGGATATATATATATTTCAATATTCTACTTGGACTAAGATTATCAGCAAAAAGTTGGTCATGGAACTCCTCAATTAATTTTTTGTTACGTGAGGTAATATTTGGTGAGTCTTTTAGATGGTTTAATGCTTTAGTTATTTTCTCGTCAGAACCATGAATATCCATACTTACCATTAGACGTTAAAGTACAGGGGCTTTTAACCTTTATGCCGTAAGCCGCTGACGGGAATTGAACCCGCGACCTATTCCTTACCAAGGAATCGCTATACCTCTAAGCCACAGCGGCATCTTTCTTTTCCAGATAAACAAGTTTTATCTTAGAACAAATCCGGGTAATATTATTATACTATTAATTGTTTTGCGATATTCCTTTTATAGGGGGGCAATAATGAAAAAACTGTTATCTTATATAATCTTTTTAGTTCTAACTATCAATTTATTCATTTCAACTACTAGTTCCCAAAATTTTGAAAAAGAAAATTTAACAATTAAAGAAGATTATGATCCATTAGTCGATATAAACATCACAATAGATATTTTTACAATAAGAGCTCTTGACAGAATTGATTTTTTATCTGAACCAGATTTCTTTTTGAAGGTGTACATTAATTCCAAAGAATTTAGAAGTCAGACATGGAAAGATAAAAAAAGCATTTATGACTCATGGTCAGTTACATCAGACGTTCCTGATGACATTGAAGATGTAAAAATCAGAATTGAGCTTTGGGATGAAAATATTTTTAAAAATAAGCTTTGTGATATCAGTTCAGAAAAAAAATATGAAGCGGATGGACTTACTTTAGATCTAGTTTATAATATAAAAACGGGTATTTGGTCTGGTGATGACTATAATATAGGTGATTCAAGTGGTTATGGTAGAGGTAGTGGGTCAGGTGACGGGAGCATTTACAAAAATGAAAATGATTGCGAAATATTTTTCAACATATATCAAAACGATTATGATAACGATGATCTTCCTTATTGGATTGAAACAAATATTTATGGAACTGATCCAGAAATCGATAATATAGGTGAGGATAAAGATAAAGACGGAGTTCCTATAGAATGGGAACATAAATGGGGATTTAATCCACTTGTTTGGGAGGACCATCAAAATTTTGATCATGATTGCGACAGCCTAAACAATACTGAAGAATATAATACATCCAGATTTGGTTCAGACCCTTATAGAAAGGATATTTTTTTAGAAGTTGACTATATGAAATATGAAAACGAGAGCGAGCCAATAGAACTACTTGAAAAGGTAAGAGAAATTATTAAAAGCCCCTATAGCAGACGTGACATTCTTTTTCATATAGATATTGGTGAAGTTGATGGTGGAGACGAAATTCCTTATGATAATGAATCTTCATTTGATGAAATTATTGAATTTTATGAAAATTATTTTACCCATAACGGTGAACAGAGTTGGAAGAGAGGAATCTATCATTATGCTTTAATTGTTGAATACTGCAGACCTAGCGGATATGGTTTCAGTGGTGATGTGTGGCCCTATTG
>Ga0272442_10004075_pt1 | contig 20128 bp, 20 predicted proteins | sample SSMForm2O_FD_200262 | JGI IMG/M metagenome (GOLD analysis project Ga0272442, IMG submission 200262) | Marine sediment archaeal communities from Little Sippewissett salt marsh, Falmouth, MA, United States - SSM-Form-2O | ecosystem: Environmental > Aquatic > Marine > Wetlands > Sediment ... | reverse complement strand
TTCTTCGCAGAAGAGTTAGGTGATCAATCGTGGCATTTGTAATCTTTGAAGTTAAATCTGAAAACGCAGGGAAAATCAATCAACTTGTAAAAGATGATCTTGTAAGCAGGCAAAGTATTGTTACTCGTGATGCATCTGCGCTTGATATTGATAAAGAAGTAATGTATGTTAAAATTGAGGGTAGTGATGCTGGTGTTAAGCAGGCTGAAAAGCTTGCAAAAGAGCTTGAGTTTACAAAACTGGGTAAAAAAGAAGCTGATGATGTTGATGAAAAAATCAAGTCTCAAGAGGATTCTGCGGCAAGTGGTATGGGTATGATTTTTGATTAAATATCCCATATATTTTTTAATTGGTTTTTAAGGTCAATTATCACGGGTTCGCTGGTATCAGTTTCATCTGCGCTGTCTTCTATGTTTATTTGTTGATGGGAAAGTTGTGCTAGCTGGGATATTAGGCATTTTCCTAGCCATTTGAGGTTGTATCCGCCTTCGAGTGTGCATACGATTTTTGGTTGTATAGTTTGTAGTTGTTTGATGATGTCTCCAAAGTAGTTTGCAGTTAGTTTTAAGCCTCCTAATCTGTCTGCGTGATGGGAGTCATAGCCGCATGATACGAGTATTAAATCTGGTTTATAGTTTTTTGCTATGGGTAAAAAAATGTTTTCTAATAGGTTTGATACTGCGGAATCTCCGTTGCCTTGGTGTAATGGTGCGTTTATTGTATATCCTTTGCCTTCTTTGATTCCAATTTCGTCAGTTGATCCTGTACCCGGGTAGTGTGGTGAGAGGTGAAATGATTGGTATAGTACGTCTGATCGGTCGTAGAAGATTTCTTGGGTTCCGTTGCCGTGGTGTACATCTAAATCAAAGATTAACACTTTTTTGTGTGTTTTTGTTAATTCGTTTGCAGCTATTGCGATGTTGTTGAATAGGCAGAAACCCATTGATTGGTCTTTTGTGGCGTGATGTCCGGGTGGTCGTACGAGTGCAAAGCCATTTTTTGCCTTATTTTCTAGTACGTTTTTTGTTAGATTTAGGAGTCCTCCTGCGGCTAGTCTGGCGATTTTATAGTCTGATTTGCAGACGTAGGTGTCAAGATCTATCCAGTTTTCTTCTTGTAGGCTCATGGTTTTTATTTGGTGTATCATGTCTCTTGAATGTACATCATAAAGAATATCTTCTTTGAGTAGTTGTGGTGCAATAACGTTTAGTTTTGGGTAAAGTGGTGATTGTTTAAGATCTTTGAGCATGGTTGTTAGTCGTTGGGCGTTTTCAGGGTGACTTGGGTTGTCATGTTGTTGGAATTCGTTTGAGTATACGAGTTGGGTTGTCATAGTATCTTTGAGGGTTATGGTGTTGTAAAATATATTAGTATTTCCTAGCTTTTAAGTATGGATAGTGTATTTCGGTGGGTGGGGAAAGAACAGTTATGAGTGATTTGTTGCTTGGGATTTCATCTGATTTTCTTTATTTTCAAAAGAGAGCTCCGGTAAAGGTTTCTGAGTATCATAGTCCATATTTTCTTGCGTTTGCACCTGAGGATGTTGATATTGGTAAGGCTCGTGAAAACTTGGTTGAAAAATGGGAGTTGCATAAGTCTGAGGATGATTCTTTTGGTAACATTAGGAAAATTGGTGATGTTGAACGTTATCGTAGTTTCTGGGATTTTAATAAAACTCGAGAGGTTTTTAAGGTTTTTACGAAGAAGTCGTATGTGGTCCCTGAGGTTAGTGATTTTTTGTTTTTTAAGCAGGGGTTTTTTACTGCTGAGCATGACATTCGGTATCATCAAAGGGCGTTGGTTGATCTTGCTGCTGAAAAAAATTTTTGGTTGTTTGATACGGGAGGTGCTCAGAAAAAATTTAGGGTTTTAGTGTATGATATTGAGACGTCGCAGTATGAGCAAGGTAAAAGTGATGTTCCGATTGATATTTTGGGGTATGCTAGTTTGAATGTTACGTTTGAATCTGAAAAAAATGTGGATTCTGAGGATTTTAGGTTTGATATTGTTGATTGTCCTTCTGATTGGCAGGGTTTTGATATTTCTCAGCTTGTTGCAAACACTGTTGATGAGGAAATCGATAATTTGTATACGTTTTGTAAGCTTTCTAAGGAGCATGATTGTTTTTCGGGTCATAATATTTTAGGTTTTGATAATGTTCAGGTTCATGGTCGTATTAACTGGATTTTGAAAAACAGGTATGAGAGTCTTTCTAAGGATAAAAGAAATGTTTTTAATGATTTTATGTCGAATTTTTGTAGGCTTGATAAATCGTTTCATTTTGGTTCTGCATCTGAGGTTATGCAGTTTTATCCTTCGTGTTTTGATACGTATATTGCTGCTCGTAAGTTTTATCCGTATTTGGATGATTTTAGTTTGAAGTCTATTGCGCCGTTTCTTGGGATTTTGGTTAAAGATAGGATTATTCTGTCTCCTTCTCAGATTAAGATTGATGCTCGTACGTTGAAGTATAATCGGCAGGATATTCAGGAGCAGTTGGGTTTGACGTTGAATTTGATTCAGCAGGCGTTGCCTTTGGCGTTTACGACGTGTATGCCGTTTGATATGCTTCTTCCTGCAGGGGCAGTTAATATTTGGGATCATATGGCGCTTTTGCGTGGTGTTGTGCAGAAGAAGATTATGCCGCCTATTTGTCGGGTGAAGTCGTCTGCGCAGGTTTTGCTTAGGAATTTTAAAGGGTGTGGCAGTAAAGAGGAGATTGTGCGAGAGGCAAAGAAGAAAGTTGAGTTTTTGCCTAAGGATTTTGTTCGTGTGTTAAAATATGGGTCGGAGATGCCGAGTTGGGTTGAGTATCCGTATGTTGTTTTTAATGAGTTGGCAAAGGATGCTGATGAGTCGTTGAATTATCATTTTCCTGGTGGTATGACGATTAAGCCTGATAAAGAGGCGTTTTCTCATTTTATTCCGTGGTATCATGTGGTTGTTGCTGATGTGGGTGCAATGTATCCAACAATTTTGAAGGCTATGAATATTGGTGCTGATACGGTGAGGGTTGCTCGAAAGGATGAGAAAGCGGATGATTGGATTTGGCTTAAACGGCTTCCTGAACAGTTTTTTAAAAAGTATGATGTAAATTGGAGAAAAGTTGGTGAGCAGGATTCTTTTGCAGATATTGGGTATATTATTGGCGTTAAAATTGATGAAAAAATTGGTGTGGTTAATGCTTCGATGACTGGAATTTTGAGTATGATTGCTAAGATTAAAGCTGAGTTGAAAGAAGCGCAGAAGACGGGTGATAAAAATGAGCTTTCTCGACTGAAAATGATGTATCAGAGTATGAAAGGTGCTCGTAATGCTGGCACTCATGGTATTCTTAGTGCTCCTACGGTTTCTGGTCGGCAGTTTAATTTGTGGGGTGCTGCAGCGATAACTACGAAGGGTCAGATGATTCTTGATGATACTCTTAGTTTTCTTAAAGATAAAAATATTCGCGTGGTTTATGGTGATACCGATGGAATTTATCTTGGTTGTTCTCGTTCTGTGGGTAATCTTCCACATTTTTCTGAATCTATTGGGATAAATTCTGTTGAGAGTGATAGTAATTGGTTGACCAAGCCGGATAAAGCTCTTTCTGCTATTGAGGAGTGTAATGTTCGATGGCAAAAAGAGTTGAATTATGCTGATTTTGAGTTGGAACCAGAAAATCATGACGCCATGGTTTTTGTAAAGCATAAGAATTATTTGATTTTTGATGAGAAAAATAAAAAAGTTGAGATGATTACTAAGGGTAATAATTTTAAGGGTTCTGATAAGGCAAATATTGCTCGTAAAGTCCTTGAAGATATTATGATTGCTGTGCTGAAGGATAATCCGTCTTGGGTTGATGAAGAAGAAGCGAGAAAAAAGGTGAAAGATAGTATTCGTAGTAAAACTAAGGAGGTTCTTCGAGATCTTGATCTGTCAACTGTTGATGTAGAGGATTTAACGTTGGTTCAGTCTGTTCAGCCGGCTAAGCGGTATAAAAAGAATCAGGATGGCTCGATTTCTACGTTTGGTCGTCGTAGTGCTGCGTTGGAAAAACTGTTAGGTAAACCTATTAAGTCTCGGGTTAAGTTGAAGTTTGTGGTAACAAAACGTCCACTTCCTGGCATTATTAACCCGTCTAAGAGTGGGGTGAAACCTATTGATTTTATGTATCCATTGGATTTGGTGAAAAATCTTGATGATATTGATCTTGCATGGTATAAAAAGATGATTGAAAACTATATTTCTGGTGCTTTTGGTTTGTCTGATGTTGCTACTACTGAGCAGAAGGGGCTTGACGCGTGGATGTAGTAGTTTAGAGTGTTTTTAGGTGTTTTTGTACGTAAAAAGTGTGAGTGTAAGGGAAAGTTTTAAGAGCTATGAGTATCTATTATATACTTGTTTAGGATTACAACATAACCTTTATGTGATTTAGGGGGTATTAAATTGAAAGATAAAGTGCTAGGTAAAATGATTGTTTTAGGAGTGGTGTTTCTTTTTGTGGGTATGACTATGTCTGTAATGAGTTCTGATTCTAAAAAGAATGTTATAGATGATTGTGTTAGTTGTAATGGTGTACCTATTTATGTCGGTGATGAAACATATTATGTAATGGATTATATTTTAGAATCTCCTGTTGAGGATTTGTCTGTAAAGCCTACGGTTACACGGAGTCTCCCGTCGTATTTTAGTTGGAAGGATGTAGATGGACTGGATTTTACTACTTCTGCTAAAAATCAGGGGGCTTGTGGTAGTTGTTGGGCTTTTGGTGCTATGAGTGCTCTTGAGGGTGTTATTGATATTGCTTGGGATGATCCTGATTTGAATGTTGATACTGCTGAGCAGTATATTTTGTCGTGTCTTCCTATGTCTGGTAGTTGTGGTGGCGGTGATTCGCTTTCTGCTTTTAAGCTCATTTTAAGTGAGCTTGCTACAGGCAATTATGTTAATGGTATTATTACTGAGGATTGTTTTCCGTATCAGGCTAATAGTAATATTCCTTGTTCTGAGAAATGTGATGAATGGGAAAATAAGCTTATTCCTTTAGTTGATTGTGGGTATTGGCATCCGGATTTCCCTGAGGATATTGATGCGATAAAAGCTGAGATTATGGATAAGGGGCCGGTTGTGACGTATTTTCAGGCAACTGGTGATTTTAGTCGGTTTTTCAGCAATAATCATGATCCTGATGATTATTATCCTTTTGTTGAGGGTAGTGGTGCTAATCATGCGGTTTCTATTGTTGGTTGGAAGGATGACCCTGATATTGGTAATGGTGGGTATTGGATTGTGAAAAATAGCTGGGGGACTAGCTGGGGGTATGATGGTTTTTTCAACATGGAGTATGGTTGTTTGAATATTGATAATGTGCAGATTTCTTGGGTTGAATATGATCCTGCCGTGTGTGCTAGTTTTGAGTTTTCTCCAACGAATGCGCTTGCTGGTGATGATATTCAGTTTTATGATACAACTAATTTGCTTGGTGGTGTTTTTGAGTCGCGTTTGTGGGATTTTAGTGATGGATTTGCAAGCTCTGATGAAAATCCGCAGCATAGCTTTGATGATGCTGGTTGTTATCCGGTGACGCTTAGTATTACATATGATGGTGGGCAGGTAGCAGAAGTTATGAAGAATGTGTTTATTGGTGATCAGATTGCTCCTGAGACTACGCCGTTGTTTTCTGGTGTTGAGGGCGATAATGGCTGGTATGTTAGTGGTGTGAAGATTAATTTTTCTGTCTTTGATGAGTTTTCTGGTGTAGATTATACACTGTATAGTCTTGATGGTAAGCCTTTTGAGGAGTTTAGAGGGCAGTTTACGGTGTATAAAGAGGGTGAGCATACGCTTTGTTTTTATTCTGTTGATAATGCGGGTAATGTTGAAGCTCAGCAGGATATGATGGTTAATATTGATAGGTCTGATCCGTTGATTTCGGTTGCTAAACCGCTTAAAGGCAAGTTGTATGTGTTTAACACTATGGTTTTGATGGATTTGAGGGAATCTGTTATTATTGGCCCTATTGTTCCTTTGGTTGATACGCGGGATAATATTTCTGAGGTTAATAGGGTTGAGTTTTATCTTAATCATGAGCTTGTTTTTGAAGATGTTAGTCCACCGTTTTCGTGTGTGGTGAGTGGTAGTGAGTTCGGGCATCATTGTATTTTAGCTATGACGGTTGTTGATAATGCGGGTAGGACTAGAACTGAGAAGGTACCGTTTATTTTCTATGGTTTTGGTGTGTTGGATTCGTTTTTGTCTGAGCAATAAATTTTTTTTTTTTTATTTCTTTTTTTTATTTTAATTGGGTACCAGTTGTACAACAAGTTGTATATAAGCATGAAGATAAAAATGTTTGTTGATGACATTATTGATTGTAGGTCAAGTTCAAAGCAAGGATGAAGCTGCAGAGATTAAGTTTATCGCAAAGCTTGTTGTTGTTGGGCAGCGTGCTCGTTTTCTTGCAACTCAGAAGGAAAAGGTTGAAGAGTAGTTTTTTTTCTTGTACTATTTAGCAAAAAAACTATTGTATGCTTAGAGTATGTTAACCCAGATTATAGGAATTTCATCTGGTATATTGTTTTGTGTTTTTTCTTTTTTCATATAGTCGTCCCATCAACTTACATGGTAAAGTGAAGCGTGTTATCAATAAACAATTATGTTGGTTATACTATTTAAACTTTTCCTAATACCATGTTAGAACACCAGACAAAAACCTTATATAACAGGAATAAAGTATATTAATACCATACTGATTACACGCCGTCAAGGGGATAACTTATGAAAAAAAATAGTTACAAAAAAGTATTAGCAGTAGTAATATTCGCACTATTTATTGGACCAACTGTTGCACCAACTATAGGGGCAATAATGAAAGCAGAATCTAACTCAGACTATAAAACAGGACTACTAACATGTACACAACAATTTTCAGAACCAACAATAATTGAAAAAAATGAATGTATAAAACTAACCTTAAAAGAAACAAACACATACATTGCAAAGCCAACCCACCCAAATATACCGGTATACACCCAAACATTTGAGCTACCCTGGAAAACCAAAATAACAGATATACACGCATCATTTACACATAAAAACACAAAAACGTTAGGGAAACACATTGCACCTGTTCCCAAACCAGAAAAAATTGGCAAACAAATCATAATGAACTCAGATGAATTAAACCAAGAGATATATCAAAGCAATCAATATCCAACCAGCACCTATACACTATCAAAAGGAGTAGGACTTAATAAAAACAACGAAAGAGTGTTACACCTAACAATCAGAATGTACCCTGTTATTTATAAACCTCAAAAAAACGAAATCGACTATTACAAAAACGCTGAACTTAAAATCGCTTATACCTATCCTACAAACCAACCTCAACCAACTGGTGATCCCTATGACCTCGTCATTATCACACCGCAACTCTACGAAAACAACTTACTTCGACTTGTTGACCATAAACAAAGCCATGAAATGAACACCGTTATGATTACCCTTGAAGAAATATATGATACATATCCCGGTAGAGACAAACCAGAGAAAATCAAATATTATGTAAAAGACGCAGTTGAAACAAATGACATCAAATACATTCTTCTTGTAGGAGACATAAAAAAAACACCAATTCGGACAACCTATGCATCACCCTGGGAGGCAGATATTCTTGCAGATCTCTATTACTCTGACATTTATGATGAAAACTATAGTTTTTGTGGATGGGATAATAACCAAAACAACAGATTTGGAGAAGTCTTTGACTATGATTATGATATAGACGGTGTAGACCTCTATCCAGATGTACACATTGGCAGGCTTGCATGCAGAAACAGCGAAGAAGTAGAAACTGTTGTTCAAAAAATAATTACCTATGAAGATGAAACCTATGGCAAAGATTGGTTTAAAAAAATTGTTCTTGCAGGCGGCGATACATTTCCACTTATTTATAGAGGGGCAACCCCGTTTGTTTTTGAAGGAGAAATTACTAATCAAGCTGTTGCAGATCAACTTCCAGATTTCACCCATAAAAAACTATGGGCTACAAAACGAAATTTAAATTATCGCACCTTCAACAGAGCAATAAACCAAGGCGCAGGTTTTGTAACCTATGCAGGCCATGGTTTTGAACATGGGTGGGGAACCTACAAACCAAACGCACTTCGAGATAAAATGATTCTATATTATATCTCATTCATTCAATATCTGCGAAACGAAGAAAAACTTCCAATTTTGTTTTTTGATGCATGTCTTACTGCAAAACTTGATTTCAACATGACAGACCTTGATGAATACTACCCTTGGCTTTGGAAAATACTACATCGACTTACCGGGATTTCATATGATCCATCAAATTATTTCCCTTGTGTTGCTTGGAGGTTTGTAAGTGAACAAGATGGTGGGACAATCGCTACCGTTGGATCAACTAGGACTGCGTATACCTGGGTAAATAAAACTGGCGTTTATGGTGGAGCAGGATACCTTGACGTAGCATTTTTCAGCGCATATAAAGAAGGTGTGACTGCAGGGGAAATGCTTTCGCAGGCTCAAGTTGATTACATTAGTAATGTTTTTAAGGATTTTTTCACCATCGAAGAATATATTCTTTTAGGCGATCCAAGTCTTAGAGTCGGTGGTTATCCTTAAAAACCATATAACCATAATAAATGTAACAATAAATCAACAACTATAGGTAGGGCACTGTGTTCTTTGTCATATAATTTGGGATTTTTCAACAGGTTAAACCTTATAAGAGAAAACTATTTATTTAAAAAAATGATTTAGAGTCTTGGGGGACTTAAAAAAAATAACTGGGGAGGTATCTTAGTACTGCTTTCCAATTAGAGGCACATTCCTCCTATCCGATGCATCCCGTCCCCCACTTATCCTATATGTTTTTTTTTCTTTAAATAAAGAGTAATTTAAGTGTAAGTAGTCTTACAATTAATAAAAAAGAATTTTGTTCCGACAAACAACATAGTATGTTTTGTCGGAAACTTTTTTTACTGTTTTTAGTCAAATAATGCGCCGAGTCCGGCTGCAGCTTCTTCTTCAGAGACTTCTGGTTCTTTTTTCTCTTCTTTCTTTTTTTCTTTTTTGTCTCCTTCTGCAGCGGGTGCGTCTGCTGATGCGGCTGGTGCTGCTGCGGCTGCAACGGGTGCTACCGCGGCTGTTTTTATTGCCTCATCAATGTTTACGCCGTCAAGAGATGCAGTGAGTGCTTTTATGCGTGCATCATCGGCTTTTACGCCTGCAGCGGTAAGCACTTTTTTTATGTTTTCATCTGTTATTTTCTTTCCAGCGGAATGCAGGAGCATTGCACTATATACGTATTCCATTTTTTATCCTCCTATTTTTTCTAGTTTACAAGTTTTTTTAAATCTTCATCTAATCCTTCTTTTGCCTGTGATGCTACAGATAGCATGTTTTTGTATGCCTCTGATAGTATCTGGGATACTGTATCTTTTGTGATGAGTTTTGCTTCTATTGATAGGTTAAAAGCATTAAAATGTGCTTTTTGAATGAGAGGTAGTATTGTTTGTTTGGTTGCCCAACCGGTTTCAAGTGCTAGGTTAAACGCGTTAGTTGATGCCTGGTGCATTTGTCCCATGAATGCATCAATATCTATGTCAAGTATATCTGGTTTGAAAATATCTCCATCTTCATATACTGCGTTGAGTGACATACCTATTTCTATTGGGTAAATCTCTAGTCTTGTAAGCATTTTTGCTAGTTCTTTTGGTATTTTTTCTCCAGCCGGCACTAGTACTTTATCTTCTTTTATGACTACTTTACCTTCTTGTATTGCCGCTGGTATGCCTACTTTTTGTAGCTCACCTACAACGGGTCCTGGTTTAAAAGGTGTGTCTCCTTCTTTGACCATTATGTCATGAGCGGCTGTCTCTCCACCTTTGGCGGGTGCATTGGTACGCGTTGTTTTTAGTTGGTTAAAAAGTTTAAAAGGATTCATGTCTGTAGCAATTATTATTGCTTGTCCATTAATTGATTCTTTGAGCTCTACTATGTTTTTGGTTTTTTTGTCTGCTTCTTCTAATGCTTTTAGAATAAGTGAGTTTTTTGCTGAGCGAATTGTCGCGTGTTCTCTAAGGTTTTGACGCATTTGCTGGAGTTGTGGGGCTGGAATTCCCCCTATTTCTGCTATGCCAACTACTTTTTTTGAGGTTAAAATGTTGGTAAGTTCTTCTACTTCCCCATATTTCCATTTTGCTACATGCGCCATAGTTTTTTCCCTCTAGATTACTCGCTCTGATGGTCCCATCGTTGTTTTTATGTACACTGAGCCTAGGTTCATTCTGCCTCGCTCTAGTTTTGCTTCAACTCTTTTGATTACTACGTCTACGTTATCTGCGATTTGGTTTGTATCCATTTCTTCAGTTCCAACGACGGCATGAAATGCTTTGCTTGTTTTTGATCGTACTTTTACTGTTTTTCTAAGGTTTTTTACGATACCTGAAATGTCTATGTTTGGTGGTACGGGTTTTGGCATTTTTCCTTTTGGACCAAGGACTACGCCAAGTGTTTTACCAATGGTTGGCATCAGGGGCGCTTCTGCTATAAAGAAATCGTGATCATCTGCTATTTTTTTGAATTGTTTTTTGTCTTTTGCGTAATCTTCAATTTCTTCTGGTTTTATAAGAAAATCTACATGTTTTTTTGCTTTCATTGCAAGTTCTCCACTTGCAAATAAAGCGATTTTTGATTCTTTTCCTCGTCCATGTGGAAGTAGTATGTCTTCGTCTATTCTGTTTTTTGTGTCGTTCATGTCAATGTTTTTTAGATTTATCACTAAGTCTATTGTTTGTTTAAATTTTCTTTTTGCTTTTTTTGAATCTTCAATTATTTTTTTTACTGCTTCTATGGTTTCTTTGTCTGCCATTGTAATCATCAGCTTTATTTTGTTAATTTTTTTCTCCTTATAAAATGAAGGAGTGTAGTTCTCGGGAATAATAACCCTGTTTATAAAAGTTTGGTTAACAGTATACTCCTATAATTTATAAAAAATAATGACATTATTTTTGTTTTATTCTCGTTCTATGATCAGCTCTATTATTTCTTCCGGGTCATGTATTTTTTTTAGTTCTTTTTTATTTATCACGGGTGTACCTTTTATGTTTGTGTTACTTTTTTCTTTATCAGTGAAAAGCACTGCACGTCTTTCTGTAATCTTTGATATTGAGCTTACGACTTCTGCTTTTTTTACAAATTTATCATATTTTCTCACACATGTAAGTAGTACTCTATCTTTTTCTGAGCTTACTGCTTCAAATGGACATTTTTTCAGAGGTGTAATCTTATATCCTACTTGGGTTAAAAGTGATAATATTTCATTTTGAAAATCTTTAAGCTCAAGGATTGGTTTTGTAGGTTTTGAAAAATTCATTTGATGGGATTCTAATGCTTTTAAGATTTCAATAGGAACTACTATGTCGTTTCCAAGAAGTTCTTCAATTCTTACAGCTATATCTGCTCTAGCGTTCATTCCATCTTCATACATTTGAGCAGTTCTTCTTGAAACTTTTACGTATCTAGCAAATTGTCCAAGCGATATTCCTTGTGCTAATCTAAGTTCTCTAATCTTTTTTTCATTGAGTCTTACGTAAAGTCCACCAGGTGCTGCATACGCGTTTATTGATTCTCCTTCAAGTAAATGATTTTTAAGCGTGTTTAAAGTAATTGCTTGAATGCCAAATCGAAAATATGCTACATCATCTTCAAGACTACCTATCCCTGTTTTTTCACCTATTAAAAGTGGTGATGCTTTCAGAAGAAATGAGAGTTTTTTTATCTCTGATGCAAGGTTTTCAGATAATGAATCTATGTTTGTCAGTACTTTAATGATGATTAGAGTGTCATCTTTTCTGGCGACAAGGTCAAAGCCTATTTCTTGCAAGGATGATTGATCTGAGACGTAAAAACCTGTTTTAACAAGGGTTTCACGTATATCTCGTAGTAGCTCAGTACGTTGCATAGAGAATGAAACTTAAAGTACAACCTATATAATAATGTTTTGCGGTGAAATACTATCTGGATAGGAATCGATGATACAGACTCAACCAATGGTGGTTGTACAACTTACGTAGCTCTAGAAATAATAAGAAAACTAGCTGAAAAAAACTATGAAATAATAGGTTTTCCACATCTAATTAGATTGAATCCAAATATTCCCTGGAAAACCAGAGGAAACGGTGCGATATCAATACAAGTAGGAAGAGGCATTGGAAAAAAACAAAAAATAGGTAAGTTAAATGAAAAAACACTTTTTTCATATCCAAAGAAAGCAAAGGATTATACTTCTTCAGATTGCAAAATCATAAAAAAAATAGTAACAAATATTTTAGAAAAAAACGCAAAAATTGAAGATAATAAAACAAACCCAGGTTTTGTAATCACATCAAGAAAACCAAAAAAAGAAAATTATACAAAAGCAGTACAAAAAATCGTAAAAATACATGAAATTGAAGAAGTTTTAAAAGAACTGAAAGCTGAATACAAGGGGTATAAAAACCGTCGTGGCTTAATAGGCGCTACATCTGGTATTGCCTGGTGTGAATCACAAGATAAATCCTATGAGATTATTACGTATAGAAAAGAAAACAAATGGGGTACAAAACGTTTTGTAGAAGATGAATCTGCTATACATATGGATAAACAAAGCAAGACTACATTTGACAACTATGATTATGAAAACAAACATAACCGATTAGTACCCAGCTCCCCCTGCCCCGTTTTATTTGGGATACGAGGAGACAATTTCGAAGAACTAAAAAAAGCTATGTCAATGATTATATCTGAGCCAATTCATGGATGGCTTATATTTAAAACAAACCAGGGAACAGATGATCATATACAGAGGAAAAAAATTAGTGAAATTCAACCGTATAATTCTGTATTAGTGAAAGGTGAAATATCACAAAATCCTAAAAATATCAGAGGAGGACACGTATTTTTTCAACTTAAAGATGAAACTGGAAGTATTGATTGTGCAGCATATGAGCCAACAAAAGAATTCCGCAGAATCATTCGAGAACTAGTTGTTGGAGATATTGTTGAAGTCTATGGTGGTGTGAGGAAAAAACCTTTAACAGTAAACCTTGAAAAAATAAATATTAAAAATCTAGTAGAAATCATAGAAAAAACTGAAAACCCTATTTGTCCAAAATGTAAAAAACACATGAAATCCAAAGGGAAAAACCAAGGTTTTAAATGCAAAATCTGTGGAAAAACGTCTGATAAAGCAACTCTAAAAAAGAAGAAACGGAAAATTAAAACAGGGTTATATGAAGTCCCAATATGCGCTCGTCGTCATCTAAGCAAACCTTTGAAAAGATTGCACCATAAGCCTTTTTAAGGATTTGTTGCTACATGGTTTTCACTAAATTTAATGCGGGTGTGGTGTAGCCTGGTATCACTTAAGCTTGCCAAGCTTATAACTCGGGTTCAAATCCCGGCGCCCGCATTTAGATAAAATAGTATGAATGGTTTTAGGTCAACAAAATGGAAGAAAACTGGGGATCTTTTAATTCAACAGATAATAACACTGCAACATTTACCAACACTAGTTTAGATATTGACTATCTAAAAAAAGAAGTTGGTCAGCGTTTTCCATTTTATGATATGAGATCATCCAGAGATACTGCTGCTTTTTACGTTAGATTTGACAAAGAAGTATTAGAAGAGAAATTTAACTCTCTGAGGAAAACACTTTCAGAAAAAGACTATATTCCAATGCTTCGTTTTGAAGGTGGAGAACACATCATCTATGTAATCAAAAAACGTAAAAAAAAAGAAAAATCTCCCTGGATTAATTATGCATTAATCATAGCAGCATTAATTACTACAACGTTAACAGGTGCTGTTATTAATATGGACTATTTTTCTTTACTTGATCTACCAAATATCCTTGAAGTATTTACCCCTAAAAATATAGTTTCAGGAGCATTATTTTTTGCGTTTCCTTTAATGGCCATTCTAGTAATTCATGAAATGGGGCATTATTATATTTCTAAAAAACATGGTATAAGTACATCTCTACCATTTTTTTTACCTATTCCGCCAGTTATTCCAAATTTTAACATTGGTACTTTTGGAGCCCTTATATCTAGTAGAGATCCCATGCCAAATAAAAAAGCATTGTTTGATGTAGGGTTTTCAGGTCCTGCAGTAGGTTTTCTAGTTGCTTTGCCTGTAACAATTATTGGCATTATGACATCAGATATTGTTCCAATTGAACAAATTTCCCAGCAAGAAATTGTTTTTGGTACATCTTTATTGTTTTACTTTCTCACAGAGTTATTATTGGACATTCCTCAAAATTTTGTTTTAAACATGAATTTAACTGCTTTTGCAGGGTGGGTTGGCCTGCTTATCACTTCAATTAATTTACTTCCTGCTGGTCAATTAGATGGCGGTCATATATTTCGATCATTTTTAGGGGAAAAACAAAAGTATGCTGGTTGGCTTGCAATTTTTATTATGATATTTACTGGATGGCTGTTTTTTGCATTGATAATAGTTTTTATGATGGGTATGAAACATCCACCGCCATTAAATGATGCGACAAATTTAGACAATAAAAGAAAACTCCTATTTTTTGCTGCATTAATAATTTTAATACTCTGTTTCATTCCTTTTCCAATCTATACTTACCAATAGTAATAAAAAATGTGTATTATCGCAACTATTTAATACACTTTAATTGATTCTTAAAATAAGTGAAAAGATATGAAGACGTATCTAAAGATCATGTTCAACAGTGAAGGAGCAGCACCCTCAGAGGTAAAAAATCTACTTCTCAACATGGGCTTTGAAGCAACACAGGGAAACTACGATTTTGTGTACACTTGGGATAGAAAAGTAAAAGATGTAGAAGAGCTGGTTTGGTTTGCAGATAAAGTTCATTCAGCCCTTAATAAAAGTAATGTGTATTTTACTATTGAAACACTCTAGATTGTTGGTTATTATTTCTTGATTTTTTCAAGGGTTCTACTCAGTACTCCCATAAGCGTGTGATACTCCCATGTTGATGGAATTGCTCTTCCAATGAGTCTTCTAAACATTATTTTTGTTTTTTCTTTTTTATGCGTTGGGTAGTTTATTTCATCTAGAATACATGCAAAATAATCATGGAGTTTTTTGTCTTCAACATCACCAATGATTCTTCTTTGTTTATCACTAGTTTCTTGTGTTATGTAAAGTGAATAAAGAATGAGGTTTACTGCATGGGAAAGATTCAATGAAGGATACTGTTTACTAGTTGGAATTTTAATCATCATGTCACATTGAGCTATTTCTTCATTTAACAGTCCAAAGTCTTCTCTTCCGAAAAGCAACCCTATTTTTCCTTGTACTTCAGCTATTTTTTGAACAAAATCTACAATGGATACTGCGTTTCGTAGGTGATGTTTATCATTCAAACTGTCTATAGATGAGGTTGCCACTAAAAAATCAAGGTTTTTTGTTGCATCATGTACGTTTTTGTGTGTTTGTGCTGTGTCAAGGATTTTGTGTGCATGCATAGCTCGATTGTAGCATTCATCGTTGAGCTCACATGGATTTACCAGTACTAGATGATTAAAATCAAAGTTCATCATTGATCGTGCAACAGCACCTATGTTTCCTGCGTATTTTGGTTCAACTAGCACTATATAGAATTCAGAAATTGTCCTCCACCATCCAAAATATCTTTTTGAAAGTACGAATGTTATTTCATTTTTAGTTCTCGTTCTTTGTCAGCTAACATTTTTTTGTATTTAAAGGGTAAAAATTTTACGTTTTCTTTGAGCTCAGCATGTCTTTTAATTAGCTCTGATCGTTTATTTGTCCGAATTTCTTCTAGTAGAAATTTTCTTCTTTTCAGAAAACCATATAGATAGCTAACTCCTATTCCAAGGATGATAATGCCGCCGACAAACACATAGTAATTAAAATCCGCAATTTTTCCGATAGATTCTGCAAAAGTACTCATTGCTAGGTCTTTAAACCAAATATATATTACACCCATAACAAGCAGTATTGTTCCGATAGTCATTATTAGTATGCTTAAAATAAATATATATTCTCTTAGAATTCTTGCAATTTTTTTTGTGATTTTCATACTTTTTTTTCCTCCTAATTTTTAATACGATTTTGCGTATCTCATCCAGGTTTTTGCTGCTTTATTGCATATTGGACAAGATCCTTCATTTTGTGTGTTTTCAAGTGGTTCTCCTAGTGTGTTTCCATCGAGTATTTCCTCTATTTCCAGTGCGCACTTTTCATTTCCACACCAGGGAAGCTCTACTATACCAATTTTTTCTTGTGCTTCTTCAATTGTTGTTACTCTGAAAAAGTGCTCTTTTAGGTATTTTTGAGCCTGTGCATAAAGTTTTTCTTCTATTTTTTGTAGTTCTTTTTGTATTTCTTTTACAGCATTTATGTTTGGTATGAAGTGTTTTTCTGAGCTGTCTCGTCTAACTAGTGTTATTTGTTTTTTTTCTACATCTCTTGGACCTATTTCTATGCGTATTGGTACTCCTTTAAGCTCCCAATCATAGAATTTTTTCCCAGGGTTAATGTCACGACTGTCAACTTGTACTTTAATGTGTTCTTTTTTAAGGTGTTCGTAGAGGTTTTCACATGCTTCATTTACTGGTTTTTCTTTACCTTTGAAAATAATTGGTAGTATCACCACTTGCAACGGTGCTACGGCGGGTGGCATGATAAGTCCTTTATTGTCTCCGTGAACACCGATTAGTGCTCCAAGGAGTCGTTCGCTCATACCATAGGTTGTTTGATGGCAGAACGCATGTTTTCCCTCTTTGGTTTCATATGATATTTCGTAGGGTTTGGAAAAGTTGTCTTTGTATTGGTGTATCGATCCTATCTGTAGGGTTCGTCCTGATGGCATAAGTACGTCTATTGAAACTGTATAATATGCTCCTGCAAATTTATCCCACTCAGGTCTTTTGCTGAAAACATAGGGAAGACACAATTTTTTTAGTAGTCTATCTGCTATTTCTTTGTCTTCTTTTACTTGTTTTTCTGCATCCTTAAAATCTATATGACAGGTGTGTGCTTCAAAGAAATGTATTTCACGTACGCGAATAAACGCCCGTGTTTGTTTAGTTTCGTATCTAAACGTGTTGACTATTTGAAAGGTTTTCAGTGGTAGATCTGTATGTGAGCGAATCCATAGCGAAAAAACGGGGTACATAGCAGTTTCTGAGGTTGGTCTGAGTAGCCATCGTTCTTCAAGTTCGTTTAATCCTGCGTGTGTTATCCAGTATACTTCAGATCCAAATCCTTCGATGTGTTCTTCTTCTTTTTTAAAAAATGATTCTGGTATTAACAGTGGAAAATAAACTTCATTATGATTTGTTTGTTCCATTTCATTTCGAATAAGCTTATCTACATGGTTCATTAGTTTCCAGCCGTAGGGTTTCCAGACGTTCATACCTTTTATTGGGTATCTTTTATCACAGAGGTCTGCAAGCTCTACGATTTCATTGTACCATTCGTTGAAATCATCGGTTTTTTTAGTTTTCGTCTCAGGCATACTATTTCAGCTGTTTAAAGGGAAAAGAAGAATTGTTTTTAAAGATAATGGTTTAAAAAAATGAGGTGTTTATACGCCTCTGCTCTCTTTTGCTTTTATTCTCAGGTTATCTGAACGACACCTGCGACATCGCTGTGTTTTAGGTGCATTTGATGCGCCACATTTCATGCAGATTTTTTTGTTGAGAAGTCTGTTTTCTGCTTCAGGGAATCTTGCCATCTATTTAAACCATCCTATATTTGGTGTAACCCCGAAATAAGCATATTGTATTTAAATATACTGGAAGAAAAAATGCTTTCGTTGTAAAAATTTATAGAAATTTACTTAACATGGTAATTATTTCTAGTCGCCAGTGAAACAGTAATGAAAGGGAAAACAGCGTGCCCTAAGTGCAATCATGATTTTGTCATCGATGTTCCAGATGATGCAGAAAAACATACTGCAAAATGTCCTGAATGCAATCATGAATTTGTCATTAAATGTTCTGCTGATAACGGATGTGAAGAATGGGAAGAACATGGCGAACCTAGAAAAACAGTGTTATCAGCTTTAAAAACAAAAACAAATAGACCAATTATCGCATCGTTTTTACTTCTAACAGTGTGTGTTTTAGGAGTTTTTAATGCTGTGTTTGAGCTTAACAGCTCAGAGATTTTTCCTTATTTTAGCGTTATTTATGAGTTTTTGGATTATTTGCAGTTTGCTGTGATAATAATAATTTTTTCGGTATGCGCTGGTATAGGTTCAATTCTTTCGTTTATGCGTAAATATTATAGAGTTACAGTATTGACAGCGTTTCTCGGGGTTTTTTCTTTTGGATTTATCGTTGGATTAATTCTGAGTGTTGCAGCTTTAGTTCTTGTTTTCCAGTCTAGAGATGAGTTTGAAAATGGAACGAAGGGCAAAGTGTTTTAATTGGGTTACCCTCATATTTTTTCTTATTTTTCTTTTCTGGATTTTACTACAATTAATTGCACCATTTGTCCTACCTAGGGGCAGTGTAGCAGATTTATCAGGTTTGGTAGGAATCTCAGATAACGAACAAGTGATTTCTCAGATGTCAGCTCCATGGAACTCAATTTATTCGATAGGAGATAGATTATGTCATCAGATAGCTGAACGATCGTTTTTTTTAAATGGAAATCAAATGCCTTTTTGTGCTCGTTGTACAGCAATATGGTTGGGACTAGCAATGGGTTTGGGACTTATGATTTTTTATAAAATAAAACTGGATGAAAAACTTATTTATATGATAATTATTGGAATTATTCCAATTGCAGTGGATGGACTTGGACAACTATTTGGTCTTTGGGAAAGTACAAATGTAATTAGGTTTATAACTGGCTTTATAATTGGAATTATATGTGGTGTTTCACTTGGTTTAATTTTTGATGAACTAAAAAATTTTTATTTTAAAAAAAAGAAACAGATTTAATATTTCCAAACATTTTTTAACTAGCTCAGATATTCATTGCAATATATAATTAGTGTTGGTAAGGAGAAAAAATAATATTGAATTAGGGAGGAAAAAAATGTTGATTAAATCAAAAAGTGTAGCTTTAATTGCTTTGGCATCTCTAATAATGTCAATTGCAATATCAGGAATAGTAAGTGCACAATCTGACTGGGACTATTATAGTGATACATCATCAGATATGGCACTATTTGGAGCACTAGGAGCAATAACCTGTTTAGTGATTATAATTGTATGGTTTGTAATATGGATATTAGTTGCAATATGGGTTTATAGAGACGCAGAAAAACGTGGAAAAAGTGGAGCATTATGGCTCATTATTGTAATATTACTAGGTCTACTAGGTATTATTATATGGCTAGTTGTACGACCACCTATAGGTGGTGAAAAAAAGCAAGCAGCTGGCGGTAGAAATTGCCCGAATTGTGGTAGACCAATACCAATGGACGCCCGAGTCTGCCCATATTGCAGTAAAAAGTTTGAGGAATAAAATACTAATAATATTTCCTCATCTCCTTTTCTTTTAATAATATATTTAAAATGTAAAATTATACATACTATTGGTGGTTTGTATAAAAAATGTAAGAAACACAATTTTTTCATTGATTTTACTTAATCTTATTCTCATGATGCTTTTCTCACCAATAATTAGTGCTCAATATACTAATATTACTATTAATCAAAATACGACAGATGCATTGGAAGCCCTTCAAGTCTTTGGAGCTCTTTTAGGACTAGGTTTTCTAATTTGTTTAATTGTTATTCTTATTAATGTCCTAATTATTATTGTCGGGGCCATTTGGATATATAAAGATGCAAATAAAAGAGGTAAAGAAGGATTAATTTGGGCAATAATTTTAATATTATTCTCTTTAATTCTATGTATTATTGGCTTAGGCATTGTTGGAGTAATTGTTATTTTAATAATATGGTTAGTTGTCCGACCACCTATTGGGGGAGAAAAAAAGGAAAATACTCAAATTAGACGATGTCCAAAATGCGGGAGACCAATACCAATGGATGCAAAAGTTTGTCCATATTGTACTCATAAGTTTGAGAAATGAAATAGGGGCTGTGCCCCTATAACCCCGTTCCGCCTTCGCTTCCTCGGC